>Ga0302324_100005715_pt1 | contig 27049 bp, 27 predicted proteins | sample Palsa_T0_1_FD_201949 | JGI IMG/M metagenome (GOLD analysis project Ga0302324, IMG submission 201949) | Peat permafrost microbial communities from Stordalen Mire near Abisko, Sweden - Palsa_T0_1 | ecosystem: Environmental > Terrestrial > Soil > Palsa > Peat permafrost | place: Sweden: Abisko...
GAAACTGCTTCTTCTTGATCTTCTCTGCCAGCTCGATGCCACTGATTACCACCGCCGCCGTCCGGAAGCTCTTCAGTCCCAGCATCGGGCGCAGCCTTTGTTTGACGCGCCGGTGGTCCTGTTCGATAAGGTTGTTCAGGTATTCGCTGGTCCGCACTGGCACGCGCTGCGGCACCTCGCCATTATCCTTCAACTCCGCCACCGCCCGCTGGGAGGCGGCGTAGGCGTCCAGGGTGATTTTCGTAGGAATCCGCTGAGCCTTCATGGCCTTGCGCAGAAAGGCCTTCGCCGCATTCACGTCGCGCTTCCGGCCCAGATGGAAATCGATCCACCGACAGTGCGAGCGAATCGTCTCCAGCGCTTCTCGAAATCCGGTGTGTAATGTCGCACCCACCTCAGAATGATCGTGTGCGCGATGCCTACGCCCCGTTCGCTCATCATAGCTGACCAAGTCTCGATAACTGAGCTTAAAGCTCAAGTACCAGCGGACGCACAGGACCACGATCTCCTGATCGAAGTGCCGACCCTTGAACAGTTCTTCGACCGGTACGAATCGTGGCATTCGTCCATCGTCGCCGAATGCGGCTGCGTTTGCACCAGAGCCCTCTGGAGCATGTTGAAGGGGTCGGAGCCGATTCCTGTGGCCCGCGCGAAATCGCCCTTGCACCTGTTCGAAGCTGGGCGATGATCGGCGCTGCCTGCCACACTGCCTCCCACAATGGATATGGTATCTTCGTCTAACACGGCAATTTGGAGCAGCCGATAGCCATGGAACATTTCGACGTGCTGATCATGGGTGCGGGCCTGTCCGGCATCGACGCAGCCCATCACTTACAAGAGTTCTGCCCCGGCAAAAGCTACGTCATCCTCGAACAGCGCGCACGTATCGGCGGCACCTGGGACCTGTTTCGCTATCCGGGCGTCCGTTCGGACTCGGATATGCTGACGATGGGCTATTCGTTCCGCCCGTGGACCAGCCCCAAGGCTATTTCTCCCGGCAGCGACATCCGCGACTACATCACCGCCACCGCGCGCGAAGCGGGCATCGACCGCCATATTCGCTTCGGCCATCGGATTCAGCGCGCCGCCTGGTCCTCGCCAGAAGCGCAGTGGACGTTGGACGCCGTGCGCAAGTTGCCGGACGGACGCGAGGAGCCAGTGACGCTGACTTGCAACTTCCTGTTCTCGTGCGCCGGCTATTACCGTTATTCCGCGGGTTACCTGCCGGAGTTTCCAGGGATCGGCCGCTTTGAAGGCCGTATCGTTCACCCGCAAGCCTGGCCCGAGGACCTGGACTATGCCGGTCAGCGCGTGGTCATCATCGGCAGCGGCGCCACGGCCGTTACCATCCTGCCCGCGATGGCTAGGACGGCGGCCCATGTGACCATGCTGCAGCGTTCGCCCACTTACATCATTTCGATGCCCGAGCACGACAGGATCGCGAATTGGCTGCGCGGCTTTCTGCCCGCGATGTGGGCTTATAAGCTCAGCCGGTGGAAGAACGTCGCCCTGATGATGTACGTCTACCAACTGGCGCAGCGCTTCCCGAATTTCGTGAAGAACGGCCTGGTCAAGAAGGTGCAGCTGGAATTGGGCCCCGGCTATGACGTGGCAACCCACTTCACTCCACGTTACAACCCATGGGAACAGCGGCTCTGTCTGGTGCCGGACTCAGACATGTTCAAAGCCATCAAATCGGGCCGCGCCAGCGTGGTCACCGATAGCATTGAGACGTTCACCGAAAAAGGCATCCGGCTCAAATCCGGTCACGAACTGGAAGCGGACATCGTGGTCACAGCCACCGGCTTGGTCCTGCAGGCCTTCGGCGGGGCGGAACTTTCAGTGGACGGGCGCAGCGTGGATCTGAGCAAGACCCTGGCTTACAAGGGCGTGATGCTATCGGGCGTGCCAAACCTGGCATCCGTGTTTGGCTACACCAACGCGTCGTGGACGCTCAAAGCCGACCTGATCTGCACCTATGTGTGCCGGTTGCTGAACCGCATGGACAAGAAAGGCGTGCGCCAGGTCACGCCCCAGACCCGCGGCGAGACGCCGGCAGCGCCATTCGTGGAGAAGTTCACCCCGGGCTACATGGAACGCGCGCTGGCGAATTGGCCCAAGCAGGGTTCGAAGGCGCCGTGGCGCGTTTATCAGAACTACATCCGCGACACCATCAGCCTGAAGTGGAGTCCACTCGACGACCACGCATTGGAGTTCTCGAACCCGCCGGAAGTGCCGTCGCAGGCCGCGCCCCGCGAACTTGCCGCAGCGGCAAAGTAGCGCGCGGCCCGGTGGAAACATAATAGGCGCAGGTGGAGAGCGCTACCGCGCGGAGGGTCCACATGCGCTCGCTTCGAACTTATCGCCTTGATGTACGATACGCGCGAATGCGATCGCGGGTTCATGCGCGAATGCGCAGATCCACTCGCCGCGCGCGGCTTCCGCCAGCCAGTGGAGCTTACTGTCGATCGATTGAATGGGATCGAGGTCGAAGGCCGCGACCCAGGTGGGCGTAACATGCGCGGCAGTGGGAACCAGGTCCGTGAGGAAGCAAAAAGTCTGGCCCGCCGAGGAAGCTGTCACCACCATCATATCGGCCGTGTGGCCCGGCGCCAGCCGCAGCCGGATACCGGGCGCCACTTCGGTGTCCCGATCGATCAGGCGCATGCGGCCGAGATCTACCAGCGGATCGTAATTCGCATCGATGTATGCCACGCTATCGCGCGGATGGCGGCGGTGCGCGTGCTCCCACTCGCCGCGCCGCGTATAGTAGACGGCGCGAGGAAACGTGGGCCGCGCGACGCCCGCGGTCAGGGTGGTGTTCCAGCCGCAGTGGTCCCAATGGAGGTGGCTGTTGACCACGATGTCGATCCGCTCGGGATCGATGCCCGCCGCCGCGACGGTTTCCGGCAGTGGCACGGCCGCGGGAGCCAGCTTCATGCGCTCGCGGCGGCGCGCATCCAGTTTGTCCCCGCCGCCGGTGTCCAGCAGAATAGTGTGCTCGCCGGTCTCGACGATATAGCAGTTGAAGCCCAACGGCAGCCTGTTCAGGTCGTCCGGCGGCGACTTCGGGCTCCACAGCGTCTTCGGAACCACGCCGAACATCGCGCCGCCGTCCCACCAGTAAATATCTTCGCGCACCAGCGTGATGCGGAAGCCGCCCAAGTCGATTGCGGGCAGGGCGGGCATGCGCTACAGGCCGCGGACCAATTTACGCCCGCGATCAAACAGATCCGCGGCGTCATCCACCAGTTGCCGTCCTTTATCGATCATCTCCTTGCCGCGATCGTAAACTTCCTTGCCTGTGTCGGTCACCGCCTCCTTGCCCTGTTGGGTCTTGTCGGAAATAAGCTGGCGGGTTTTCTTGCCGCTCTGCGGCGCCAGCAATAGGGCGCCGGCCATACCCACCACCGCGCCGGCGACGAACCAACCGACGTTGTTCGCCAGATTGTCTAAGGCTTCTTCGTGATCGGACATGCGCATCCTCCTGTGTCGAACTTTCATTTTATGTCATCGCGGGATTATGCTGGAGACATGGCGCTCGAACCGGACGATTCGCACGAAATGGACATGGTTACTCTGTTCAGCTCTTCCAATCACGATGCAGAGATGGAGGCCACGCAAATCCACGGCATGCTGGAGTCGAATGGCATCCCATCCATTCTGGTCGGGAACAGCACGCTTCCGGTTCTGGCTTTCGAGGTCCAGGTGCCCAAAGAAAATCTGCTAGAGGCGGAGCGCGTCCTAGCCGAAGCGCAGGCGGCCGGCCCGGCAGCCGCTGCCGAGGCGGAAGCGGCTGGGGAAGAAAACGCCTAAGCGAAACGCCTTGGCCCAAAACGTGGCCCAGATGCTGCGAGTGTCCTGCCCGCTATATCGATTGATGCAATGGCGCACGCAGCGGCTTGATTAAAGACTTCCTGGCTCCGTTCGGAGGGTCCCCCGCCTCTTGGCTGCGCTGTGCCGCGGTTCTGCGGCCGTGCGTTTGTGGGTTGGGGCTTCGAAGCTTCGAGCGCCTCACACCGCGCGGCTCGGCGCCACTTCCGGCCCCGTAACCGACAGCTGCGGTTGAAAAATGGCGTCGAGATAGCTGCCGACAACGTCTGCATCTTTCGACGAGCAAGCGACATAGCCGTCAGGCCGAACCAACCAAATCCCACCCTCCTCGAAAGGCGGCCGCAAATCCGCGTCGAGTAGTCCGGCGAACCTGGCAACGAGATTGGCGGCCGCAGGGGTCTCGTCCGCGAAAAGCGCAAACAGGGGCGTGCTGCCAGATCCTACGGGCGCGTGGCCGGAGACGGGCACGACGCGCTCGCCCGGCTTGGGGCCAGTTCCGGTCAGAGAAGGGCCATTCAAAGGACTCTCGGGATAGCCGACCGAAACTTCCGTCATACTGTCGGCAAATGCATGCTGGACTGGGCTCAGGCCCAGCATCAGGTGCCCCACAAGATTTCGCAGCGTTTGGGCCACGGGATTTTTCACGGTCCCGACCGCCGTCAATCTGCCGGCAAGTTTGAGCACTTGCTCTCCAACCGCGCTGCGTTCCGGGCTATAGCTGTCTAACAAGCGCTGCGCGCAGGTCTTGCGGATGACCAGCGCGAGCTTCCAGGCCAGATTGAACGCATCCTGCATCCCCGTGTTCAAGCCTTGTCCGCCGGCGGGGCTGTGGACATGCGCCGCGTCCCCGACCAGAAACGCCCGCCCCAAGCGGTAACTCGAAACCTTACGGCCATTGATCTTGAAACCTGCCAGCCAGATCGAATCGAAGGCTACTAACCCTCCTGGTCCCCGTCGATCTATGATCGACTGAACTTGTTCCAGCGTCGGCGCGGGCGGATGATCGCCGCCGGAGAGAGGCAAATCGGCTATCACCCGATAGCGCCCCGGCACAATAGGGAAGATCACAAAGGCGCCATCCTTATGCCAATACACCGCGACCTCGGTATCGGGAAAAGGGTAGCCTTTCATATGAATATCGGCCAGTATCCAGTCGCTATCCATGGTTTCCCCGGAGAAGCTGGCTCCGGCGGTATGGCGTACCATGCTGTGCGCGCCGTCGCACCCAATTAACCAATCCGTCGATACGCTCTCCTCGCGCCCATCGGCGTGCCGCAGCACTGCTTCGACGCTATTCGTGTCACTTTTGAATGTCGTGGCCTCAACTTGCCGCTCGACCATGACGCCAAGATCGCGGAGTCTCTCTTCCAGCAGGCGCTCGGTCTCGGACTGCGGGAGCATCAACCCATACGGATAAGGGCTTTGCACACTCTCCATACTGACTCGGCCTATTACTTTGTCGCCGGTAATCAAGTTGACCGCCTGGACTTTGAACCCGGCGTCGATGAACGGAGCCGATCCGCCGCCGCGGTCCAGCAGCTCAAGGGTCCTGCTCCACAGAACCAGAGCCTTGGATTTGTCAGTCCGCTGTGCCGCTTTGTCAACGACGCGGACGGGCACGCCATAGCGCACAAGTTCGGACGCCATTGTCATTCCAACCGGACCAGCGCCGACAATCAGAACGGGCTTCAACATAGATATTCTCCGGCGATCCGCGAGATCGAACGGCACCGCCTGATATTTTAACCCGTGCGGTAAACGGCGATCAGTGGTACTGACCTAACGTGCCAAAAAGCACGAATTGCATCCCGGAACAGCGTGCTCCTTTACCGAATATTGGGGTCTGAACCGTAGTCGGAATGTGCGCATCCTATGAGTATGAAGGGTTCTGGACGAAATATAATCTCCCCAACATGCGCAGTGCTGGCTGGAGCAATATTCGCAGGTAGCAGTTTTGGCGCGGTCACTCCGCCCAAAGACTTGAAGAATTTTCAACAGGTTGAAGGCTCGTTGTATCGTGGCGCCCAGCCGGATAACGAAGGATTTCGCGAGTTGGCCAAGCTGGGCGTTCATACCGTGGTCGACCTGCGGGGGGACGGGGCACGGTCATCGCGAGAGGCTGAAATCGTGAGTAGCCTCGGCATGCACTATTTAAACGTTCCGCTCAGCGGAGCTAAGGCTCCTACACCAGAGCAGGTATCGAAGCTGCTGTCGATTCTCGAAGATGAGAGCGACGGACCGGTGTTCGTTCACTGCCGGAGGGGCGCAGACCGCACCGGCACAATTCTGGCCCTTTACCGGATTCAGCACGATCACTGGCTTAATCAAAGCGCGCTGGACGAGGCAAAGACGATGAAGATGGCGTCGTCCGAGCGGCAGATGCGGAATCTGATTCTCGGTTACAAACCAAACGAAGTCGCCGCGCATTAACAATTCCTCCTCCTAGCGACCAGCACTTGGCCTCCTCCCTCAATGGGAGGGGGCGCTTTTTTGCATTTTGTGGATGGCTCATGTCCGCCGCCAAGTGGTCTACAATGAGCGGTGTATTGAAAAATAATTACCCCTGTCTTTCGCGGCGGGAATTCCTGACGAATGCGGTGGGTGCCGGCGGTGTGATGCTGCTCGGGCCGGCCTGGCTGAATGCGGCGGCCGATGGGATTGATCCGCGCGCCGCGCTGGTCATGTCCGGGACCATTGGCATAGACATGCACAACCATGTCTATCCCGCGGGGACCGAACCCCATCCGCAGCATGGTCAACAGCAAGGTCAGCCGCGGCGGCAGGAGGAGCAACAGCTGGCTCCCGGCCTTTTCCTGGCAGAAGAGCTCAAACGATCGGGGCTTACCGCCGTCTGTGCGAGCTTCGTGCTGGATTTCGCGCCGAATGACAAGCCAGGCGATGCGCGAGACAACTTCCTGCGCTGGCTCACGGTGATCGACGCGCGGTTGGAAAAGGAACACATTCAGCGCGCGCTGAACCTGAAAGACCTGCAGGCCGCGCACGGCCATGGTCAACCATCGATCGTCCAGACGGTCGAAGGGGCACAGTTCATTGAGGGGCGCTTGGACCGGGTGGAAGAGGTGTACAAACGCGGTGTACGGCACCTGCAACTGCTTCACGAGCGAGACGACCTGGTGTCGCCGTTGGGCGGCACGAACACGGCCCCCGCTCACCTTGGTGGTTTGACGGCTTTTGGCGCAGAGGTCGTGAAGGAGTGCAACCAACTGGGGATCGTGGTGGACCTCGCTCACGCCAGTCACCAGACGGTGCTGGGCGTGTTGGATGTGGCCACGCAGCCGCTAGTTGTTTCCCACACGAGTCCTCGACAGCCGCACAGGCGGGAACCCCAGGATGGCGGAAATGATGAAGCCACGGCTGATTAGCAAGGAACACGCGAAGGTCGTGGCCGACGCCGACGGCGTGATCGGCGTGTGGACTCACCTGGCCGATTCGCTGAAGGATTTCGTGGAAAGCATCAAGGCGATGGTGGACGCGGTGGGCATCGACCACGTCGGTATCGGCAGCGACACAGATTTGCTCTCCTCGCGTGTTGGCCAAGGCACCAACAAGGCCTGGCCGGGCCTGACGGGAGGATTTTTCCACGCGGTTGTCGGCGAAATGCTGCTGCAGGGTTTCACGCCTGACGATATCGGCAAAGTCGGCGGCGGAAACTTCTGCCGCGTCTTTAGCCACGTCGTTAGCAAGGTTACAGCCGGCCACGCGAGCCGGCGCTTGACATAGAATGATACGAATATGCGAACGGCGAACAGAGCTATTTTGCAGCTTGTTGTGATCGCCTCGGCGGGCGCCCCCGGTTTCGCCGCGGAAGGCGCACGCGTGGACGGCAAGAATATCCGCATAGAGTTCGACGGCCACATGCACAGCCGCGTGGTAGCAGTGCTGGCCGGGCAGGAACGCGTCATCGGCGATTTCACCCCTTCGGAGTTCATCCGCCTGGCCGGCCGCGATGTCACTGACTTCTCCCTCCAAGACCAGAAACGCGAGCCCGTCCGGGATTCGTTGGGGTCAGGTTCCCGAACGGTCCTTACAGGCACGGCTGCCTCGCTCAAGAAAACGGTGACTGTCACGGTGTATGACGCATTTCCGCGCATGGCGATCTTCGAGGTGGCATACACCAATACGGGGACGTCGGACCTATCCGTAACCGGCTGGACCAACCAGCATTATTCGATCGGCGCTCCAGCTTCGGCCACTCAACCCGCCTTCTGGTCGTTTCAGAGCGGCTCCTACGAGAAGCGGCCGGACTGGGTACTGCCGCTGAAGCCGGGTTTCCAACAGGAAAACTTCCTGGGCATGAACGCTCCCGACTATGGCGGCGGGACGCCGGTGGTCGATGTGTGGCGGCGCGACGCCGGCATCGGCGTGGGGCATTTGGAAATGGCGCCAAAGCTGGTTTCTTTGCCGGTGACCCAGCGGGGCCCGGACCTGGCCACCCTGGCAGTGGAGTTCAAGCAGAATCAGGTGCTGAAGCCCGGCGAAACGCTGAAAACATTTCGCACCTTCGCCGCCGTCCACGAAGGCGACTACTTTCAAACTTTGCGCGATTACCGCGACGTGATGATCGCGCAAGGCATTCATTTTGACGCGTCGCCCGATAGCGCGTTCGGTCCCATCTGGTGCGCCTGGGGGTACGGCCGGAAGTGCACGCCCAGCCAAGTCTATGGCGCGCTGCCGATCGTGAAGAAACTCGGCTTCACCTGGGTCACGCTGGATGACGGCTGGCAGACGACCCAGGGCGACTGGTTCCTCCAGCCGCAGAAGTTTCCACAGGGCGATGCCGATATGCGGGCTCTGGTGGACAAGATTCACGCCGAAGGTTTCAAGGCACAATTGTGGTGGGCGCCGCTGACCGCGGATCCGGGTTCGGAATTGGTCAAAAAGCATCCCGAATGGCTGCTGCTGAATGCGGACGGCAGCAAGCAGAAGATCTCCTACTGGAACTCGTGGTATCTGTGCCCCGCGGATCCGGAAGTGGTGGCTTACCACCAAGCCATCGTGGTGAAGGCGCTCAGAGACTGGGGGTTCGACGGGCTTAAGCTCGACGGCCAGCACATGAACGGTGCGCCGCCATGCTACAACCCCGCGCACCATCACGCGCGGCCGGAGGAATCCGTGGAGGGAATGCCCAAGTTCTTCCAGGCCCTTTACGAGACCGCCCGCCAGATAAAGCCCGATGCGCTAATCGAGTTCTGCCCGTGCGGCACGGCCTATTCTTTCTTTACTCTGCCATTCCTGAACATGTCCGTCGCCTCCGACCCCGAGTCGGCATGGCAGGTCCGCACGAAGGCCAAGACGCTAAAGGCTCTCGAAGGCGATGCCGTAGCCTACTTCGGCGACCACGTCGATATGACGAAGGACGATTTCGCCTCTACCGTGGGGGTGGGCGGCGTCGTGGGAAGCAACTTCACCTGGCCGGAAGGCTCGGCGGCGAGGAAGCGCGGCGACCTTACGCCGGCGCGCGAGCAGAACTTCGAAAAATGGATTGGCATCTACAAAGAGAAAATGCTCTCTCGCGGAGAGTACGCCGGCACTCTGTACGACATCGGTTTTGACCGGCCGGAGACTCACGTGGTTCGCAAGGACGGCAGTACGTACTACGCCTTCTACGCGCCGCAGTGGACCGGCAAAATCACGCTGCGGGGCCTTTCCCAGCGCGCTTACCGCGTGACCGACTACGTGGACGGCCAGGATTTAGGGACAGTCCGCGGACCGGAGGCCACACTGGAAGTCCAATTCAAGAACCATCTCTTGCTCCAGGCAAAACCCGAGTAATCCTAGCGAGTCTCGTGCCGATCGCTGACCGGCGCGCGGCTGACTTTGCCTTCGAGTGGGGCAGGCTCGCAGCGGTCCAATAAGTGCTCTTCTCCGGCCGAAGCGACTGGCCGCAGCGTAACCGGGGCAAAGACATGAAGTACATGGGAGTCACTCACAAGCACCTGTGCCTGTTCGTGCATGAACAGACTGAAGGTTGGCTTGCCCATGTTTACGATCTCGAGCAGTATCGATTGATACACGAGGGGTCTCGGTTTCATGGAACAATCGAAGCGGCTCAGAGGGAAGCGCAATCGGAAGTGACATCATTTTAGGAGAAGCGGCCGACGTCGACTGGTCTAAGAGTCCTGTTGCCAGAGTGAGTATCGATACAAGTCGCGCCTCTTAGAGAAGGCCGCTGTCTTCGAGTAGCTCGCGAAGGATAGCTCCAATCTTTAGGAATTCATCGTATGTCACGGGTTTTCGGAAATAGCGGGCGCCTAACCTGGCCGCCTCGCTCCGGTCGGCGGGCGAATCCGAGGATGTGACCATCAACACCGGCAGGTTCTTGAATTTGTCACTGGCGCGGATTCTCCGCAGTACATCGAACCCATCGATCCGCGGAAGGTTTATGTCTAACAGCAGAACGTGCGGGCAGGGCGCCTGCGGATCGTTCTCCGCCGTCACAATGAGATCAATCGCACGTTCGCCGTCGGGCGCAATGATAACCTCCAGGGGCAGGTTCTCCATTTTGATCGCCTCGCGCACCAGTAGGGTATCCGGCAGGTTGTCTTCAGCCAGCAGCAGACTAAACGGCGGTCGAACGGAATCGCTCGGCGTGTTCGGGGACGGTGAAGTAGAAGGTCGCTCCTTCCCCGGAGGCGGATTCGACCCAGATTCGTCCCCCATAGCGCTCCACCACGCGTTGGCAAATAGCGAGTCCGATACCGGTACCGCTGTATTTCTGGCCGCGATAAAGTCGTTTGAAAACACCGAAGATTTTCTCCTTATATTGGGGATCGATGCCGATGCCGTTGTCCTGCACCGAGAAGCGCCAGGCAGCGCTTTGGTGCACCGCGGAGATGTGGATCCGGGGCTTGTCTTCTGTTCGATACTTGAGTGCATTGCCGACAAGATTCTGAAACACCTGTTGCAGGTGCGATTCACCCATGTATACCTGCGGCAGCGCATCGTAAGTGACCATCGCATCGTTTTCGCGGATTACCTCCGCCAAGCTGGAAAGAGCATGCCGCAAGGCCGCCGCGGAATCGACTGTGGTCGTGGCAGCGTCCACCACTCCAGCTCGGGTGTAAGCGAGCAGGTCGTCAATCAGCGTTGCCAAACGGCGGCCTCCCTCCGTCAGAAATCCAAGGAACTGCTGTCCATCGGCGTCTAACAGGTCATGATACCGCCTCTTTATGATTTCGCTGTACACGGCAACATTCCGGATGGGCTCCTGCAGATCGTGACTGGCGGAATAGGCGAACGTCTGGAGGTTCTCATTGGCCTGCCGCAGTTCCTCCTCGGTCTCCTTCTGCTCGTGGATATCCGTGTTCGATCCGATCCACATGGAGATGCCGCCCTGTGCATCTCGCATGGCGCGGGCCCGGCACAGATGCCATCGGTACACTCCATCGGCGCGGCGCACGCGCTGCTGAGCGAGGAACGGCTCGCCGGTTTCGACCGATCGTTGCCAATTCCGGACGGTGGGCTCCAGATCGTCGGGATGCAGGTATCGCGTCCAGCCAAAGTCCTTGATCTGCTCCAAGGTCAGTCCGGTGTACTCGATCCATTGGCGATTGTAGTACTCCCCTTCGCCGCCGGGTGTTGCCGTGAAAATCTTTTGAGGCATCGATTCGGCCAGGAAACGAAAGCGCTCGCGGGCTTTCTCGGCATCTCGAAGAGCCTCTTCCCGGTCGCGCAGTGCCGTCCTCAGATTGCCGTCCCGCGACTGGATACCGGCCAGCATCTCATTAAACCTGTCTACCAGCACGCCGAGTTCGTCGCCCGAAAGTTTCTGTGCGCGCACGCTGTAGTCGCCGGTCCCCGATACGGACGTGGCAGCCCGGGCAAGTTGCGAGACCGGGTTAGCGATGACTGCGCCTAGCTTCGATGACAGTAGCAAAGCGAGCAGACTCGAAGCCAGCAAGACACCCAGGACAGTGACGCCATATAGCTTCATGCGCTCGCCGATTTCATTCAGATCGTAGAGCAGCACCAAGGTTCCAATCCGGCGGCCGCTCAGTACCACGGCTTGTGAGACTTTCAGACCCTGGCCGCTGAATCGGAGTTCATCCTGCCGGGTGGGTGGCAGGCATCCGGCGGACGCGCCCGGGCGTGCGTATTTGGCAAGCATGGTTCCGTCCGCACGGTAGACGCAAGCCGTAACCAGGTGAGGTTTGGCGCGTAACGCGGCCAAAGTCTCCGCAGCCGTTTGCGGATCGTCAAAGGATATCGCCGCGGTGCTGTTGTCGGCAATGATGCGGGCCAGCGCGGAGAGGTCGCGCTCCAAATACCCTCGGAAAAGGAATGAGTCGAAGGCCACGATGCCGATCCCCGCGAGCAGCAGCGCGGCCGTGGTGGTCGCCATGATGATGATCATCAGCTTCTGCTTTATCGGTGTGTCGCGAAAGGTAAGCATAGCTGGCGCCCTGATCATTGGATGGATTTCGCCACATTCAATAGCCTGGAACTGAGCTTAATCCCGGCATTCTCCGCTGCGGCCTGATTGATTTCGAAACGCACACGCCGGTTCTCGATAACGAAGGCGATCATGCCGCCGTCGCGCATAAAACCGTCCCCTTCGCCGACCGTCAGCACTCCGGGTCCCAGGCCGGCAAGAACTTTGGAAACGTCTTTTTCAGACTTGGCGACGAACAGGATCTGGCACGATTTCGGCGGCGGCGCCTGCTTTATTCTTTGGGCAGCCACCTTCCGGCCGTTCACCACTTCGCCCTCGACAATCCGGTCCAGCGTGCTGCCGAAAGGGTCGTCTCCCAGAATGCAGATCTCCATCGGCGAATTCTGCGCCCCGAACTCCCCCGCGGTCCATTCCACAAATTTGGTGAAGTTCAGCAGGAAGACGGCTTTCACCTGGTACTCCAGGGATTCATCCGCCGCTTGGCAGGCGCCCGCCAGACCCACGGCGAGACTTACAACCAGACATATCCAAATCCCAGGACGGCCCGGCAATTTGCCAAATCCGCGATTCCGTCGAAGCAAGCCGCTGCGGGTTACCTGCCCCATGTTAGTCTTGCGTAGAAGCTTCTTCTGATGCCCACCGGCGGGCCCGGCTCGGACTCGCCATACTCCAGGTGCCACGGTTGGAAGAGGTTCTGTCCCACTAACGATAGCTCCAATTGACGGCTTAATCGCCAACCTAGGCGTGCATCGCCCGTCGAGTAGCTCGGGACTGCCAGGCCTGGCAGCGCACTGATGTATCGATAATCGAGATCCAACTGCAAGCTCTTCGAAAGGTCGAAAGCGGACTGAATCGAAACCTGATGCTGGGGACTGGATCCGGCGATTATCGGCCCCGTCGGCAGCGCGGCATACACGGTGGTGTGTGGCACGTTGTACACATCCATGAGCAGATAGGAGTACGAGCCTCGCAGCCTCCAGGCATTGGCGGGTCTCCATTCCGGAGCGATTTCCACTCCTTTCGTATAAGCGTCGAGTCCGTTTTGGAACTGAGCTGGGAGCAGAAGATATGGGGGCGCCGGATTGTCTTCGACGGAAGGCGGCCCGGTGACATCCTCACTGAAAAGATCGTGGTAATGGTTATAAAAGGCGGCCACATCGACATAGAATGTGCGGCCCAGAAGACGGCGGTAGCCGAGTTCTGACCCATTGAGTTGTTCGGGCGCAAAATTGGGATTCGGGTTGAACCGCGCGAAATAGGGCATCCCGTTCGCCAGTGTGTACTGATAGCCCAAAAGAGAGAAATCCTCCTCGGAATCGGAAGGCGTGCGCAAGGCGTGCGTGAAGGCGGCCCAAATCGTTTGTTTTTCGCTCGGCGTCCACAGCAGCCGGACGCTCGGTTCGGGAGCCATACCGGTGAAATTGGTCCGCAGCAGTTTGCTCCCCACGATTAACGACAGGCGGCCATCCACCAGCCCGATCTCATCCTGTACGAACGCGGTGAACAGATAGTCCGTCCGCTTTAGCGGAAGGAATTGCAGCCCCGACACTACCTCCGTGTCGTCCACCGGATCGACACGGGCGCCGAGTCCCCACGATAGCTGCTGGCGAAACGGCAATCGAACCCGCTGCAGGAAATCGATATCGAAGGTATTGCGGATCTCGGCGAAGTTCGCCGTCCGGCGATCGGTACGATCCCAATAGGCCTCTAAATGAACGTCGTCGCCGTCATTGACCACTCTTTCCCAGCGGGCAAGCACGTTCGCGCCGGATAGCAGTGCGTTCGAATCCACGACCTGTGAGTAAGGTGGCGTATAACTGGTTGCCGAAACACTCTCTCCCGCGTCCTCGTCATACACATCGCCCTGTAGAGTGAATGTGTCGCGGCTGCTCTCCTTCCAGTCGATGCGAAAGCCGCCCTGGGCAGCACGCCAGTCGTCATAGTTCTGGCCGTCCTGATGGTACTCCGGGCCGCGGGTGAAGCCCTTGCCGTAAACCCGATAGTTAAAGTCCGTGCCAATGCTGCCGCCATAGCGGGCATCCAGGAAGCCTTGTTCCACGTTCCCTCCGCCGGCGGATACCAATGCTCCCTGGGTGTCTTTGGCACTCTTGGTAATCACATTAATGACCCCATTCACCGCGTTCGGGCCCCAGATCGTGCCTCCCGGTCCGCGGATTACCTCGATCCGGTCGATATCTTCCATCAAGGTATCTTGTACGTCCCAGTACGTTCCGTCGAACAGAGGCGTATAAACCGTGCGGCCGTCGATCAGCACCAGAACGGATCGCGTCAGATTTGTTCCAAAGCCGCGAATCCCAATCGACCAGATGTTGGCGTCGATGCGGGCGACTTCCACGCCGGGCGCCATCCGCAGCGCTTCCGGAATGCAGGTTGCGCCCGAACGCCGGATATCCTCTCCGGTGATCACGTAGATGGCCGCGGGAGTCTTAAAGGCCTTCACTGGCTCTTTGGAGGGCGTAGTTACTTCAATCTGCGACAGCTCTTCGAGACTCAGTTTCTTGAGCGCCTCCGGGCCCGTCTGGTCAGTGGCGTCTGACTGGGGTAGGTCGCCTCTCATCAGCGGAGTAACGGCTGCCAGAAGGCAAAGCGCCCGCAGGACCTTCACAGTGGGGAAACCCGCCGTAGCATCGGAAGTGGCATAATATTTTCAAGTCTATTACAAAAACTTCCGGCGGGAACGGAGGATTTTGTAAGAATTCGAACGCTTCCATCTGCATGTGTACGGCATAGCCGTTCACCGCATGCGGCGGTTATTCCGTTGCGCTACCAATCCGGACGGAATTGTTCCAGCCGGCGCCGGAAGCGCTACTGCGGAACACCGTGACTGCCTCAGAGTCTCTGCCTGTCAAGACACGGAAGGTCGCATCAACGCAGCTCTTCCATAATCTCGTCGAGCGCTTCCTTTCCCGGACGCACCTTAGCTTGCGGCAGCGTGGCCAACGGTTCTTCGGCCATGTGCAGCATTTCCAGGAAATTTGGCTTTTCGGTGTTCACGTAGAGAACGCCGGTCAGCACCTCGTGCTTCCTTTCGGCGTCTTCAAGGGCCGTAAATGCCGCCAGGCGGCTGGTAGGATCGTAGTCGCGGTGCAGCTTGCGGATGCGCAGGTGCGATCCGTCGTGCAGCTCCACATCGCGCACTTCGCCCTCTTCGATCTCCACGGAAATCTCTTCGAATGACGGTACGAAGGACAGATCTTGCAGCATCTCCTCGTGCTCCTTCATATAGCTGTAGCTCTTGGTGGAGCCTTCATGATCGTTGAAGGTCACGCACGGCGAAACCACATCGATCACCGACAGACCGTTGTGCGCGATGGCGGTCTTGATCAGCGCCTGCAACTGCTTCTTGTCGCCTGAAAAGGAGCGGGCCACGAACGTGGCGCCCCACCGCAACGCCAGGGCGCAGCAATCGAAGGGCGGCAGATCGTTGATCACGCCGGTCTTCAGCATGGATCCCACATCGGCGGTGGCCGAGAATTGTCCCTTGGTTAGGCCGTAGACGCCATTGTCTTCGATGATGTAGATCATCGGCAGATTCCGCCGCACCAGGTGCATGAACTGCCCGATCCCGATCGAAGCCGTATCGCCGTCCCCGGTAACGCCCAGGCCCAGCATGGTGCGGTTGGCCATAATCGCGCCGGTGGCGATGGATGGCATGCGCCCATGCACGGCATTGAATCCGTGCGACAGGTTCAGGAAGTACGCGGGCGATTTCGACGAACACCCGATCCCCGAGAACTTGCCCACCCGCCAAGGCTCCACGCCCATCTCGTAGAAGCATTCGATCACCCGCTCAGAGATCGAGTTGTGGCCGCAGCCGGCGCACAGCGTGGTCTTGGCGCCCTTATAGTTGATTACCTCCAAGCCAATGTGGTTCACTTTCTTGGCCGGCGGCGGTGGTGTGGCGACGGTACTCATTTCCCCTCCTGGCGGACAATTTCATCGGTCACGGTGCGGGCGTCCAGCGGCAGCCCCCCGTAATATTTTATGCTTCTCAATTTCGCGATCAGCTCGGGCGTCATTTCCAGGCGCATCAACGCCAGCAACTGCGCGTCGCGGTTCTGGTCCACCACGTAAACGCGTTGGTGGCGCTCGATGAACTCGACCAATTCCGCGGTGAAGGGATACGCCTTCAGGCGCAGATAGCTGGCCGGGATATCGTATTCCGCCAGCAACTGATCGCAGCTTTCCGCCACCGCGTAGTGCGACGTGCCGCACGCCACGAAACCGATTTCGGCGTCCTTGCGCAAGCGGACCTCCGGCGCCGGAACATGCTTGCGCATGGTTTGGAACTTGTGCGACAGCCGGTGCATGTTGTTGATGTAATCGTCTTCGCGCTCGGTATACTGGGCGCGCTCGTTGTGGCCGCTGCCGCGCGTGAAGTACGCCCCGCCCGCGTGGTTGGTGGCGGGCAGCGTGCGATAGCCGATGCCATCGCCGTCTACGTCCTTATAACGCGCAAAGCCGCCCAGCTTGTCCAGATCCTCAGCGGTCAGCACCTTGCCGCGGTCGAGCGGCTTCTCGGGATAAGGGAACGGATCGGACGGCCAGTTATTCATGCCCAGGTCCAGGTCCGTCATCACGAATACCGGCGTCTGAAAGCGCTCGGCGAAATCGAAGGCGTCGCCCGACATGGTGAAACATTCCTCGGGAGAGCAGGGGAAGAACATGGGGTGCTGCGTGTCGCCGTGCGAGAGCAGCGCGGTCGAAAGCAGATCGCCTTGCATGGTGCGCGTAGGCAGCCCGGTCGACGGACCCACGCGCTGCACGTCGAAGATCACGGTAGGAACTTCGGCGTAATAACCCAGGCCCACGAATTCGGACATGAGCGAGATGCCGGGACCTGCGGTAGAGGTCATGGAGCGGGCGCCGGCCCATCCCGCGCCCAGAGCCATGCCGATGGAGGCCAGCTCGTCTTCAGCCTGCACTACGGCGAAAGTGGCGCGGCCGGTTTCCTTGTCGATGCGGAAGCGCCTCAGATAACCGATCAGCGTTTCCACCAGCGAAGAGGATGGCGTGATGGGATACCAGGTAACCACCGTGACGCCCGCAAACATGGCGCCGAGCGCACAGGCCGCGTTGCCTTCGATGATGATCTTGCCCGTGTTGGCGTGCATGCGCTCGACCTTGAAGGCATCGGTCTTGGTGAACGTCTTCGCGGCGAATTCATGCCCAGCCTTCGCCGCGCCCCAGTTCAACTCCGCGGCCTTAGCCTTGCGCTTGCCGAATTGCTTCACCAGCGCCTGGTGGATCTCATCCATGTCGATCGAGAGCAGCCAGGCAACTATGCCGTCGTAGAGCATGTTACGCACCAGCTTGCGCAGCTTGGCATCCGGGCAAACCGGCGCCACCAGCTTGTCGAAGGGGGCCGGATAGAAATGCAGATCCGAGCGCAGGGCGTTGAGCTTCAACGGCTCGTCGTAGACCACGGCGGCGCCGCTATCCAGCTTCATCACGTCTTCGCGCGCCGTTTCCGGGTTCATGGCCACCAGCAGATCGATTTCCTTCTTGCGGCCGATGTAGCCGTCCTTGCTGGCGCGGATGGTGAACCACGTGGGGAGCCCAGCGATATTCGACGGGAACATATTCTTGCCGGAAACCGGCACGCCCATCTGGAAAATGGAGCGCATCAGTACGGAATTCGCCGTCTGGCTGCCCGATCCGTTGACTGTAGCCACTTGTATGGAGAAATCGTTGACGACGGTGTGGGCTGAGTCGCTGACACGCGGCTCCGCCGGCGCTACTTCTAGCGTTGACATCTATAGGAGTCCTTGTTTGGGGTGGTGACCCTGTTCAATACGTTTCCTCTATATTATACGACGGGTACTCTAGGGGGTGGCGGCTTTGGCGATGATGGCGATCAAAGCGAGCGTGTGCTCGACTCCCTCGGCGGCACCCGAACCATATATTTGGTAGCCGCGTAGGGCGGCCTCGGCGTATTGTCGGGCATCGGCGGGGCGTCCCGCGTTCGCGAGCGCGAGGGCGGCGTCGTAACGGCTCTGGGCGGCGCCGTAGATGTCGCCTTGGGCTTCATATAGTCGGATCGACTCGCTGTAATGGTGTTGGGCACGATCAAAGTCCCTCGCGGCGTGGTAGACAACGCCCAAGTGTTGATGAGCCAACGCCAACCGGCGGACGGCGTCACTCGGCGTCATTCTTAAAACCTCGAGGTACCGTGAAAGGGCGTCATTTAAGTACCGCAAGAGTTCGGGTCTTGGTTTGTTTGCTGCGCGCCCCTGCTCGAATCGCTTGATTTGCGACGCTGCCGAGCTCGCCGAGACTGGCCGCGCGGTTCAGGTGATCTCCATCCGGGATTAACTCTAGGCTTTTTTGATACCACCGCTCGGCCTCGTCCAGGCTGCGGAGCGCGGGCACGCTGACATAGGAATGGCCCAGCTTGAGAGCAGCCACGGCGGCACCAGGGCGATCCCCGATTTGCAATGCCAGGTCGAAACACTCCAGATACAATTCCGCGCATTGCGGGCGGACCAGCGCACGCTGGATTTCGCCGAGGTCGTGCAGCGAGGCTATCAGCGCCCGAATGCTGCCATGATCTTCTCCGCGAACGCGCGAGCGGTTCCATTCGACAATCCGCCGTTGCAGGCGTTCCGCCTCGTCCCACCTCCGAGCAACGCGCTCGACCTCGACGAGGTATCCACTGAAGATATGCCAGTGCTCCTCCTGACCTGGGGACGGGCCGCCGGCTAGATCGACGAACTCCGGCGCGATCTCCTCGACCAGCCGCGCCCATTCCGTTGTGCGGCCAGTGTAATAGTAAAGGGGTCGCAGACCCTGCATGGCGCGCATTACATCCGTCCAACAACCACGCTGCCTTGCCAGAGCGCGGGCATGCGGCAAATTCGGCTCCTCAGCTCTTAACGCATTGATCACGGTCCGATTGCCGCCCATATAAAGGTTGTGGTAGGAGTCCCCCAGCGAAGCGATCACCTCGACGTAAGCCCGCAATGCACGTTCGCGGGATTCTGCAGAGTGCTGCTCGAACAACCCGCGGAAGAACCAGGGCAGCGCTGGATGGATCGAATACCCTCCGCCGCCATGGGCCTTAAGTAGCCCCACCTCAGCGGCGCGGTCGAGCAGCCGCGAGGCACCTTCGGGCGGGATGCCGGCCACCTGCTGCATAGCTGCTACTTGCACAAATGCATGGAACAGGTGCAGGAGCGCCAACTGCTTTCGCTCTGCTTCATTGAACGAATGCTCAAAGCCGTAGTTGAGCGACGCCGCCAGCGACCTGGTCCGCCCTTGCGTCGCTTCGTCCTCGAAGGCTGCTTCGCCAGCACGCAGCTTGGCGACGAACGCAACCACGTTCCCGCGCGTGCGCAGCCCTTCTCGTAGCGCCTGGCCCACCAGCCATCGGATTGCCCCGAGCGAACGTCAGTAGCGGTCGCCAGTCTTCGACTTCCATCAATCCTCGCCCATGCTTGGCCGCAAGGCCCGCGTCAGTTCCACGCGCACCTGGAACAGCATCGGTGGCACAGCGACACTCGCAGGCAAATCGCCCAGCCAGTCGCGCTCGTCGCGGCGGGAGGTAAGCAGGAACTTCGCCTTGGTTTCGCGCGCCGCCCGCAGGAAATCGGCCAGTTCGCTCTGCTCCTGCGCGCTCCAGGTCGATTCGTTACCCTTGGGAAAACCGGCGACCAGCTCAACGTTGTCCCAGATCCACAGCACGGATCGTTGCCCCAGGAGTTGCAGCGCCGCACCGCGCCGTTTCGTCTCGCCCAGCGCAAGCCAATCTTGAGACACATCGTCGAAACCGCTTGCGAGGTCGTTCAGCACGCTCACCAGCGGCCGGTAATGCTCGAAGGACGTGAACAGCACCGGCCCGTCGATGCCACCAGTCTCGCGATACCAGCGGGCGAACTCGGCCGCGGTGCTCGTCTTGCCGCTACCCGCATAGGCGTGCAGCAGCACAATGGCGTGATCGTCGAAGGCGCGATCAAGTGCCAGCAGAGTGCCGTCGCGACCAATGAAGCCCGCATCCGGACGCGGTGGCAAGCCTTCGATTTCCGCGGCAGAGTTATCGAGCTTTAGCGTAAGAGCACCGATGCCCGTTCGGCGCGGAAACAGCGCCACCGGTTCCGCCTCGAAGACCACTGGAACCATCCAATCCTGGTGCGGCCGAGGATCAAACGTTATCCCGCGCCTCGGCTGAGCATGCAACTGCTTGCGCGCGAAGCTGGCCGCCTCGCCCAGCGCATCGCCCTGCGCCAAGCGCCCGTACAACTCGGCCATGAACCGCGCGGCGGTATCCACGAAGACGCTGTACCGCATTGCGACCACGCCCGCCGTTCCCGCGTCCATTACCTCCTGAGCGAGCGAACCGAACGCGCGGATCTCCTGGTGCGGGTTGTCCGGCGCCACTTTCACGGGCGCCGAAGGCGGATCGGCATACGCCGATTGGCAGGCGTTCAGCACCAGCGCGGCGACACTCGTTTCGACCAGCAGGCTGCCCAGCGCCTGTCCACCTACAAGCTGCCGGTTACCTTCCAAAATCTGGCTCTCGAATTCCAGATTGCCGTGCTCGCTCCACGCCCCGTGCCCATCGAAATGCACGAGATGATACGGCTCGCCGGAGTCGTGCGCCTCCCGCAGCACATGTGCCAGCTTCTCGAAAGTGGGCGGACGCAGCACCGTGAGCCGCACCGCGTCGCTACCGCGCAAGCCTTCCAGCATGCGGCGGGCGACGGAACGGAACGGCACATCCTCGCGCCCGCGCGGTCGGCAGATCACCAATAGCACGCGGATCGGCCCGCCGGCGCTTTGCGGCACCTTTGGCCGCTGCACCGAATTCCGCGTAGCGCGCACAAACGCGCGCGCCCGCAGCGCCAGCGGGACATCCGCCTCCGGATCGCGCATCAATTCCCAAGGCAGCGCCGTCGCGTCCGTCACAGTGGTCTCGATCTCGACACGCGTATCGCTCAGATCGTGCCGGGCCTCCTGCCAGACCGGCGTGTTCCCGAGCACCTTAGTGAAAAGCTCGACGCCGATCTCCGCCATGCGCTGCTCGATGCGCGCCGCGATTGCCGGCGCCGGGTCCATGGGATACTGCAAGAAATCTTCCAGGTACCAGCGGATGTCTTCCTGGTCCTGTGGAGTAAGATGTAACTCGAGCCGTGACTCAGCGCTTCTCGGCGCGCCGCCGTTCTCGAATTCGGCCAGAACGCGGTAGCAGCCATCGCCCTCAGCGAACTGGCGCAGGCGCAGCAGAGGCATCAGGCCTATAATACACGTATGGGACAATCCGGGACCAACAGCTTCACGACATATCTGGAAGAGAAGCAGCGCTGGGAAAAGGCTAAGAGAGTGACACCAGCGGCAGCAGGCACGGTTTTTTCGGTTCTATCTGTATTGGGCGCGAGCGCGGGAGCGTGCATGCCGCTACCGGACTTGCAGGCTTCCAGTGGCTTTAGTTTCACCGATTTCGCCGAGGCTATCAAGCGTTTGGAGGAAATGGGCTACATCACCCTGAGGGGTGCCCCCGGCAGCGAATCCGCACAACTGACTGAACTGGGAGTGGACGTGGCGTCGCTGGCGCGGCCCGCGTAGGCGCGTGCCAGATCTTGTCGACACCTCGTGGCCGCTCTGCTCGGCGCGTTAGTCGGCGGCACGGAATTGGTTTCACGCTACCGCGATGCCCCGCAGAGCGCCCTCCTTTCCCGCCCAGCATGGCTGTACATTTTCCGGAACGTGGGAGCCTCGGCGCTCGCGCTTGGGCTGGCGCGGACCTACGGTTGGACGTTTGGCGCCACCGGTTCAAGCCAGCGTTGGACGCAAGTGTTTCTGGCCGGAATCGGCGCCATGGCCCTGTTCCGCACGTCCCTATTCACGGTACGCGCTGGCGACAAGGACCTGAACGTGGGTCCGGGCCTCTTTCTGCAGACCTTGCGAGAGGCGGCCGATCGCGAGGTGGACCGGGCGCGCGCCCATGCCCGCGGCATCGCGGTCGCGCAACTCATGCAGGGCGTCGACTTCGCGAAGGCGTCGGTGATCCTGGTTCCGTATTGCCTGGCGCTGATGCAAAATGTGTCCGACGGCGAGCAACAGGAGCTGCTGCGCGCTGGAAAGAGCCTCGCCGGGGACCCGATGGATAACGCCATCAAGGGACGCATCCTGGGTCTGCAACTGATGAAGGTGGTCGGTCCGGTCGTCCTCACAGCCGCCGTCGAAGCCCTACGCGGCGAGCTCACGCATGCCCCAACGCCAGTGCCGGCTCAAAATTAGGCGCCCGCGGGCACACCGGAAGTGCCCCGCCATCAGGGTAACGCGACCGCCACCCGCCGTACATCCGTCCGCATGATCGTCACCCCGGGCGCCGGCCACGTGCTTGCCGGCGGTGTGGCCGTCAGAGCGTGCTCCTCCGTCTCGAACAGGAGAAAACCGAAGCCCTGGCGGTCGACCGGGTCCACCCAATATCCGGCCACGAACCCTGGCGCCGCCACCACTTTCGGCAAAATCTCGCTGGTAAACGCGGCAGCGGCGGCTGGCGCCAGCGCCGGATCAATCGTCAGATGGATAAGTGCCGCGTACATCGATGCCCTCCTGGTTGCGCGTCCTGTCGGGCCGTCAAACCGTACCCTCTATTTCAACCGCCAAAAATCGATTGTACAGTAGCTTCGGCCATCCGTTCCAAGAGCGCCGGCCGACTTGCCGATCCGCCGCCCAAACGCATACAATTGATCTTCGGCGGTGTTTCCGCCGCTCCGAGGGGGACTGTGTCGGATCGCGCAATTTTGTTCTTATTCAGTGTGGTAGTCGAGATCGCCTCGCTGGTGGCTGCGGGCTGGCTGCTGGCCAGCGGTCAAGCCGGATCGGTGGACGGTCTTTTCCTGCTTCTGACGTGCCTGTTAGTGGCTCTCGCGTTCGGGCTCTACCTGGCGTTTATGATCCGTCGGGCAATGGAACCAACCCCAGCGCCCGCGGCGCAACCGGCCAAGGCCACCACGGCCGCGCCGGCCAGCAAGCCCGCGCCCGTGACGCAAGCCTAGCTTGTGAGCTGTGGCGACCTCCACGCCGCCCTCCCGCTCACTCGTACCGCAGCGCCTCCATCGGATCGATCCGCGCGCCGCCACGAATAGTGATGAAACCCCGCCGTAGGAGTCGTGTGGGGCAGGCGTCCACGCCTGCAGCGGGTCTCTAGACCCGCTCCTTTTCTTCCCAATAACTTACCGTGGGCTTTCGACCGTGTGGCAGGAACTCCCTATGCCGGAAGGATGCGGGCATCACGCCGATGACTACGTACTTCTCGCCGTCGAGATCCACCGTCTTCCTAATCGCGCGCGCCTCGGACGCAAACCGCCGCTGCCAAAGACCGTGAGCCAGCACGGCCACATGGTCGTGGCCAGGCAGATCTTCGCCTGCCGAGAATGTCCGCCCGGGAACGCGGATACGCCCAGCGTACCGAAATAATTCGCGGTAACTCGCATGCCCGGCAGGCGCTCCGGGTCGCCGGCTCCGAACCGCCGCGAAACCCGGATTCTTGCGCAGCATCCGCGCGCCGTAGCGCAGGTCCTGTAATAGCGTCTCCAGCCAGACCCATCCCACGCTTCGCGGCTCTCTTGCGCGCACAGAGCAACGTTGCCGAACTCGCGCCTGGCCTTCTGGCGAGCCTCCCCTTCCGAAATCCCTCCGGATGCGGCTTGACTTCTTGAACGAGTTCGGGTTCCGCGCCGCGGCGGCGGTGGCGCGCGCACTCGTGCGTGCCGTGGCGAGACTCGTCTCGCCACCTCAGCCGGCGCCGGTCACTCCACCACGACCTCGCCGATGCCGATGGCCTTCGTGGTCTGTCCAACCCCAACCACGGCGTTAATTCCAAGCGGTGCGTTCGCCGGGATCGTGATCGTCAATGCACTGCTCCCAGCACCGTTCGCAGTCGCCGTGCCAAGCAACTGACGGGGACTATTCCAGTAGATATCTACCGTCTCGCCGGCGCCGAATCCGAAACCGTACGCCGCCGTTGTGCTGCCCGGCGCACCGGTCGCAGGGTTCATCGCCAGGGCCGGCGTCACGGTAAGTGTCGCCGCAGCCAGCCTATGGCTGCTCACTCCGACGGCGTACACGTCCATGGGACCGTAAGGATGCTGCGGTTCGGCGGCCGCGACCGAGAAGAAACCATTGGCATCCGCAGTAGTGCTGGCGAATAGCGGAGGAATGCCGATGTGGCCGCCAAAGATTTCGACCGTCTCGCCAGAAGCTAAGCCGCTTCCCGTCAAGGTGACTTTCGTGTCCGGCGATCCGCTTGCTCGGCTGAGGCTAAGAGCTGGCCGGCCAAACCTGCAACGTGAAGGATCCGAAATAACTCAGCGCGTTTCCAGGAGCAGGAGCGAACTCGTGGGATTGACACACGTCGCCGGGTGGAGTGGCTGGATTATTCCAATTGTAGTCGTTCAGGACGACGATCACACCGCCGGACATATAGAAGCTCGTGCCCGCACCCACCACAGACGCGCCCGCGAGCGTCCAGGTGCTGCCCCTGTTTGGCAGGAAGTTAGAACTGTCGATCGCGCCGAATACCGAGACGCCAGGGGTGGAATTGTTTCCATCGAAGAACAGGTTCAAGCCATCGAAACTGTAGCCGCCGTTCGGCTGCGAAAAGATATAGTAAGTATAGATATGTCCAACGCCTAGTGGTATGTCAATGCCGCCTTGCGCCTCGGACGGACCATTGATCGGCAAGGTGGCATCCGGATTTAATGCCAACCATAGGTTTCAAATTCCAGTGTCCGCATCCGTAGTCCATCTTTGATTCGTGGCGGAGCCTGTAGAATCTGTCGATAGCTGGACCGCCCCCGTAAGCGTGACTTGCGAATACGCCGATAGGGGAACCATCAGGAACATAGCCAGAGCCCAGCAGCGTCCGTGGCGCACGCACTCCTGCGTGCCGTCGCGAGACTCGTCTCGCCACCTCAGCCGCCGCCTGGTCACTGCACCACGACCTTGCCGATGCCGATGGCCTTAGTGGTCTGCCCAACCCCAATCACGGCGTTGACTCCAAGCGGTGCGTTCGCCGGGATCGTGATCGTCAAGGCACTGCTTCCATCACTGTTCGCTGTCGCCGTGCCGAGCAACTGCCGGGGACTATTCCAATAGATATCGACTGTCTCGCCGCCGCCGAAGCCAAGCCCGTACGCCGCCGTTGTGCTGCCCGGCGCACCGGTCGCAGGGTTCATCGCCAGGGCCGGCGTCACAGTAAGCGTCGCCGCGCCGAGCCTATGGCTGCTCACCCCGACGGCGTACACGTCCATGGGACCGTAAGGATGCTGCGGATCGCGAGCCGTGACCGAGAAGGAACCGTTGGCATCCGTCGTAGTGCTGGCGAATATCGGTGGAACGCCGATGTGGCCGCCAAAGATTTCGACCGTCTCGCCAGCAGCGAAGCCGCTCCCTGTCAAGGTGACTCTCGCGTCCGGCGATCCGCTTGCCTGGCTGAGGCTAAGCGCGGCGGCCGGCCAAACCTGCAACGTGAACGATCCGAAGGCACCCGGGACGTCCCCAGGAGCTGGAGAGAAGGCAAATGCCTGGCACACGTCGCCGGGCGGGTTTGCCGGCGCGTTCCAATCGTAGCCGCTCAGTACCACGACGACGCCAGATGAGCTGTAGAAGCTTCTGCCCGAACTCGGTCCCGCGTCGCCTTGCAACGTCAATGTGCTGCTACTGTTTGGCAAAAAGCCAGAGGTGTTGAGAGCGCCGAATACCGAGATGCCGGGGGTAGAACTGTTGTTGTCAAAAAACAGATTCAAGCCGCTGAAGCTTAAGTTACAGCAGGGACCCTGGCCGAAGATGTAGTACCTATGGCTACTGCCCGCCTGCAGCGGGATGGAGATGCTTGCTTGCGCGTCGGACGGTCCGTTGACCGGCGCGCTGGCGTCCGGATTCAATGCCAGCCACAAGTCCCACCATTGGTCGCCTCCAAGAGTATTGTTCGCGCCGTCTGCGTAGGCCTGCGCAACGCTCGTTGCGCCGGTCGAACTGGTCCCGAACCACATGGCGCCCGTGAGCGTCGTCTGCGCATGCGCCGCCAGCGGAACCATCAGAAACACGGCCAAAGCCCAGCAGCGCCGCCGAGAAATGAACGTATGAGTCATATTTCAAATCCTTTCCGCGGCGCAACGATGGCGCGGCTTGCCGCCATTATACCACCTCCAGCAATCGTGCGCCGCCTTTCACCGTGTCGATTTGAGTCAGTCGAAAAGCCCAGCCTCAAACGCATACGGAATAGGGTACTTAGTAATCCTGCCTTCGAGTGGGGCGGGCTCGCATTGCGGCGGCCTCGCAGCCCGCCCAACGCGCAGCACGTCTTTTTCATACCCCGTTGCAGCCGCAGGCCATGACCGTTCACACGCCGCACTCCGCCTTATATGAATTGAAAACAAACGCCCGGCTCCAATTAGTCCGCCCAACTCTCGCCGCCGGCATGCTATGCTCAGTCCGGGGTAGGTTGGTTCATCGGTGTAGTGTTACGGAATGTTACAAGAAAATCAAGAAATTCCGGCCCTGTTACAATCCGCGGAAGTGCATCGAAGCCAAATCGGAAAAACCGAACGAACCCAATCTGACCATTTGTTTTCAACAAACGCTCGAAACGGTGCCCAAATTCCACTCCCCGGAGGCGGGTCGCACTCCCTAAAAGCGGCAAAAGCCGACGTACGCAAACTGGCCGAAGAACTGGGGCAGTTGGGACATGCGGTGAGCTATCCGGTGGTCGCGAAACTGCTGCATGAACTGGACTATAGCTTGCAGGCCAACCGGAAAACCAAGGAAGGCGAGGAG
>Ga0302324_100005716_pt1 | contig 27048 bp, 21 predicted proteins | sample Palsa_T0_1_FD_201949 | JGI IMG/M metagenome (GOLD analysis project Ga0302324, IMG submission 201949) | Peat permafrost microbial communities from Stordalen Mire near Abisko, Sweden - Palsa_T0_1 | ecosystem: Environmental > Terrestrial > Soil > Palsa > Peat permafrost | place: Sweden: Abisko...
ATTCCCCCAACAGATCCTTCAGCGGCTGAAGCCGTTTCGTTCCACAAGACTTGCGGCGGCCGAGACAGCCGCGCCCTTTCAAAGCAACCTTGAACCTGCACACTCCCCTTTCGCAGGCAGCCGTGCGAACTGCCAGCAACTTCTGTAAACTAGGGCTCACGCACTCTTCGGCCCACCCATGAGCTCTGAATCGACCCTCGCCCTTCCGCAGCTTCTTTCCGAGCAGGACCTCTACCTTTTCAACGAAGGCAGCAACTACCGCATTTACGAGAAGATGGGTGCGCATCTGGTCACGCACAATGGCGTAGCGGGCGCAGTCTTCAGCGTTTGGGCGCCGAATGCGCGGTCGCTGTCGGTGGTGGGCAGCTTCAACGGGTGGGATCCCAGGACCCATCGTCTGAGTCCACGCGGTTCTTCCGGAATCTGGGAAGGCTTCATCCCCGGCGTCAGCAAGGGTGAGTTGTACAAGTTTCACATCGAGTCGCGGAACCAGGGATTTCGCGTCGACAAGGCTGATCCGCTGGGCCTGATGCACGAGACCCCTCCGCGCACCGCATCGGTTGTGTGGGATCTGGACTACCGCTGGAACGATCAGGACTGGATGCAGAAGCGCGCCGAGCGCAACTCGTTGCGGGCCCCGCAGTCGATCTACGAAGTGCATCTGGGCTCCTGGATGCGAGTGCCGGAGGACCACAACCGTCCGCTCACCTATCGCGAGACCGCGCCGAAACTGGCCGAATACGTGAACGAGATGGGTTTCACTCACGTCGAGTTTCTGCCGGTGATGGAGCATCCCTTTTTCGGTTCCTGGGGATACCAAACCACTGGCTATTTCGCGCCCACGTCGCGCTACGGCACGCCGCAGGACTTCATGTATCTGGTGGATTACCTGCACCAGCATGGCATTGCCGTGATTCTCGATTGGGTGCCCTCGCACTTCCCCACTGACGAGCATGGACTGGCGTATTTCGACGGCACGCACCTTTACGAGCACGCCGACGCGCGCCAGGGTTTCCATCCCGACTGGAAGACGCTGATTTTTAATTACGGGCGCGCCGAGGTACGAAGCTTTCTGATGTCGAGCGCCGAGTTCTGGCTGGACAAGTATCACATCGACGGCCTGCGCGTGGATGCGGTCGCGTCGATGCTCTATCTCGACTACTCGCGCAAACAGGGGGAGTGGATTCCCAACAAATTTGGCGGTCGGGAAAATCTGGACGCGATCGACTTTCTGCGGCGCTTCAATCAGGAAGTTTATAAAGAGCATCCCGCGATTCAGACTACCGCTGAGGAGTCGACTTCGTGGCCCATGGTGTCGAAGCCGGTCTACGTCGGCGGTCTCGGCTTTGGATTGAAGTGGGACATGGGATGGATGCACGACACGCTTAAGTATTTCCAGAATGATCCCATCCATCGCAAATACCAGCACAATCTGCTGACCTTCCGCATGCTGTATTCGTTTCATGAGAATTTCGTGCTCCCGCTGTCGCACGACGAAGTGGTGCACGGCAAGGGATCGTTGATCGGCAAAATGCCGGGCGACGAATGGCAGCGTTTCGCGAATCTGCGTCTGCTCTTCGCCTACATGTACGCGCAGACCGGCAAGAAGCTGATGTTCATGGGCTGCGAATTTGGACAAGTGCGGGAGTGGGCGCACGACTCCAGCCTGGAATGGGATGTGCTCCAGTATCCGGTGCATCGCGGAGTGCAGGCCTGGATGGAGCAACTGAACCGCTTCTACCGAAGCGAACCCGCCATGCACGTGCTCGATAACGATCCCGCAGGCTTTGAATGGGTCGACTGCAACGACAATGCGGCGAGCACAATCTCGTTGTTGCGAAAAAGCGAGAATCCGAAGGATACGGTGCTGGTGGTTTGCAATTTCACGCCCGTGCCACGCACGGAATACCGCGTGGGAGTGCCGCATGGCGGTTTCTGGCGCGAGATGCTCAACAGCGATGCAGCCGAATATAACGGCAGCAATGTCGGCAACGCCGGAGGAGTCACTGCGGAAGAAATTGAAACCCACGGGCGGCCGTTCTCGCTCAAGCTGACACTGCCGCCCCTAGGGGCGCTTTTTTTCAAGGCGACTTAGAACCGAGTCCGCTCGCAGCGATTGAAATTTGGAGCATTCCGAGATGGTGCGGTACTTGGCAGCTCTTCTTGATGAATAACCTGCTCGGCTCCGGCGTTCTAGCGCTCCTCGGATATTCTTCGGAAATAAGCTTCGGGATTTTCGATCGGAAAACTTGTGCATCCGCCCAGCGCCAACAGGTCTCGGTCGCCACTCACCAGTACCTCGGCTTCGCCGGCTTCCGCCAGGTCCAGGAATGGTTGATCCTTCGCGTCCCGGCAGAGAACCGGGCATCTTCCGGTCGCCGCGATGACTTCGCAGTAAGGAAGATAATCGGCTAACAATTCCTGCTGTTCAGCCCGCGAGAGCTGGAATTTTGGATAACCGAGAACGCGCGTGAGCTCCGCGACAGTGGGACGCGAGATCAGGGGCACGCAAGCTTTCTCACGCCAATGTTGCCGAAGCCACCCCAGGCGGCCACGGGAAAACAAGAGCGCGGAAACAACCGTCGTAGCATCAAAAGCTACGCGTCGGCTCACGCCCTTTCGCGCACCCACTTCACCGCGTCGGAGACATTCTCTTCGCTGATACCGAGTTCAGCCAGTCGACTGCGCACTTCGTCGGCCCGACTCCGCTGCAGTGGACGCAAGATGATGCATTGCCCATCCGTACTTACGTCGAAATACTCTACCCCTGTGAAGCGCGTAACTACGGCCTTGGGGAGCGTGATCTGATTCTTGCTAGTTTTCTTGGCCAGCATGATTCCATGATATTAGAAAGGATACAAGGAAACAAGGAATCCTTCCACCCGCGCCGCACTCCCGTGCAGGCGTTCAAAAGGCGATCGCAAACCTATTCGATTCTTATAGTTACATCAAATACTCTTTTAAGCGCGCCGCAGTCCTTTGCAGCGCGTCCGAATAGGATTCCGAATTGTAGTGGCTGCCGCCCTTGACGAAATCGTGCTCCGTCTTCGGATAAGTGACAAGTTCGAACGGCTGCCCCGCCGCCTTCGCCGCATCCGCCAAAGTGTGAGCCTTCTCCACCAGGCAGCAATCGCGAAACTTATCTTTCTCACCGGCAAACATCAGCACTGGCACTTTCAACCGGCTCGCGAATCCCGGAACATCTTTAATAAATGTCGTTGCGGGATACCACGCCACTAGCCCAGCAACCAGGTCAGGCCACTGCGTGCCGTAGTAGAGCGCCAATCCGCCGCCCAGCGAGAATCCAACCAGCGCCACCTTGCCCGGAAGCGCATGCGGCATCTGCTGCGCCTGCTGGATCGCGGCTTTCAAGGCGTCACCATGCGTTCCCTCCATGGGATTCCCGTCAAACAGTACCGCGTCGTAGCCCAGCGCGGCAATGTCACGGGCTGCGGTTTCATAGTGCGCGGCGCCCGACATGCCCGAGATCACCACCACCACGCGGCCTTTGCCCTGCGGCGGCGGAAACTCCTGTTGAGCCCACGCGGATGTCGCTGCGGCGAGAAATGCGAGAATGCTGGCCAAAACGAAGTGAGAACTGGAACGCACGGAGAATCCCTTGACCATAATTGCGATCCGAATTTCCTAATCCGGCGAAAAGGCTATCACAATCCGGGTGCCCCACTTCTCGCCTCCTTTGCGAGAAGTGGGAAAGTGCGAACGCGAAGTCGCTATCCGTACCCCTGGTAATCTTCCCAGAACTCCGGCCAGGGCTGCCGCGGGCTGCCGCAGACGAAAATATCGGGATGACCTTGGCTCTCTTCATTCTTTACGCCGAGAGAATTTCCGTTGTGGCCGGCCAGACGGCACGAAGTGTACATGCGATCCGCATCTTCGCGGGACGTACCGAGTACGATCAGTGTGGTGGGCGGCGGCATGGGATAGCCCCGCAGCCAGGCCGAGTTAGTTCCACTGATTGGTGGCGGCAGGTGATAGGCCGGTCCCAGAATTTCGATCGCCCCCTGCTCGCCGTAGTTCCTTACCATGATGCCCACATTTTCACGCTGGTCCGGCGGGAGCGAGTCGCGAATGCCGGCAACCGTTCTGACCATTTCGTCCCAACCGATCTCTTCGCGCAGATCGCCGTTGTTCTCGAGAGCGAACTTCATCAGGGGGCCGCTGGAGGCGATGGGGATAATCATCGCTCCCATGAAAAATCCGTTGGCGATGACCGCGGTGAAGACGAAGGCTACAACCATGCGCCGTGGAATCTTCGACAGCGACTCAACCCAGCGCTCGCCAATAACGGCGCCCATCGCCATCAGCATGGGGTAGGCCGCGCCAAGATAATAGCCTCGGCCCTTGCCCGCCGCGAAGAGCGCCAAAGGGATCAAGTACATCCACGCCAGCATGCGATAGCGGCGATCGCGCAGATAGCCGATCAGGCCGGCAATCCACAACGGCGCTGAACAAAGATTGGTGCAAATCCAGAATTGGTCGCGAAAGAATCCATCGGCGCGTCCCTGGCCTACATCACGCTTGTGAATGTGCTGAAGAAAACGGAGCGAGATGAAATCATGCTTGAACTGCCAAATCAGGTTGGGGAGGAAAATCGCGAGCGCCAGCGCCATGCCCGCCCAGAACCATCCGCTCAACAGATAACGGCGAGCGCGGGTGAGCACAACTCCACCGATGATCCCGCAGGTATAAAACGCCATCGTGTACTTCGTCTCGAAGCCCAGGCCCATGACGGCGCCGATCGCCAGCCACCAGCGCGGGTTCTCGGTCTTCAGCAGGCGAATCACGAGGTACGCGATCAGCACCCACCACAGATAATCGAAGGTTGTGTACTGAAATTCAGTGCCCTCGAACAGAGGAAGTGTAGACAGAGCTACGGAAAGCGCCGCGGCTAGCTGAGCCAGCCGTCCTCCGCCGAGTTCGCGCGCCATCAAGCCGGAGACGACTACGGCCGCCGCCTGTGCGATGACAGAAAACAGACGCAGCCCGACCATCGACACACCGAAGACGGAGAGACCAATCCGCTCGACGAGGGCCGTAAACGGTGGATAGGGGACGAATCCCCAGTCCAGATGGCGGGCATCGCTGAGAAACTGGAGCTCGTCCCGATGGAAACCATAGCGATTGTTGGTGAGGATGTGTACCAGCGCGATGATCAGCGCGACACAGACCAAGAGTAGATTGTCCATCCGGGCGTGGTCGTTCAGCCGATCTGATTTATCCTCGGAGGTCAGCAGGGTCATCCCGTCGGCTCCTTGCTCAATCCTTCCGTACGCATAGCCGAAGTCTGCGGTTCCATGCGTCCGTTCACGGAGCTTTGCATTGTGCATTGCCGAGGACTCGCGACGCAAGATATGTCTATGTGGGGACAGCCGCCATCGGCTGTCCTCGGGCCGAAGGCCCGATGCTTTCCGATTGAACTAGCCATTGATAGCCCAGGAGCCAAGAACAGTCCAGCTTCGCTGGACGGACAGCCGAGGGCGGCTGTCCCTACATAAGGCCTACTGTCCCATCCCCCCACATAATCCTGCCCCATGCTATGCTCGGCTGAAGCCGATCTTTCGTTCCTCATGCGGATTCTCACCCGCTACATTCTTCGCGAAGTCACGGCGCACGCTCTCATCGGCGTGGCCATCTTTACCTTCGTCCTGTTCACCCGCGACCTGGGACGAATTCTCGAACTCGTCGTACGGGCCAGCGCTCCGCTGCCGAGTGTCGCCGAGATATTCTTTTTCACCGTACCGCTCGCGCTCACCTACACCCTTCCGATGAGCGTTCTGGTCGGAATTCTCATCGGCCTGAGCCGGCTTGCCGCCGACAGCGAAATCACCGCCATGCGGGCCAGCGGGATGGGTGTGTGGAGCTTCCTGCGCGTGCTCTCGATATTTGTGGTCGCGGCCTGGTTCATGGCTCTGGCCAACGGCGTCTATATCGCACCGCGATCCCAGGCCGCCCTCGGCCATCTTGAGGACCGGCTTAAAGGTTCGCAAGTCTCGTTCGAAATTCAGCCTCGAGTTTTTTTTGAGGGCTTTCCTAAGTACGTCCTTTACGTACAGGATGTGAAGAGCGGTCAAGGTGCGGCGCTGTGGAAAGGCGTATTCCTCGCCGATCTGACCGACGCCACCAATCCGAAGATTACGCTGGCGAAGGAAGGCATCGTCGTCAGCGAGGGTCCGGACCGGCTGCACCTGCACCTGATCGACGGGTCGGCCCACGAGACCGATCCTAAGGATTCTGGTCACTACCAGATTTCCTCGTTTCTGGAAACCGACATCCCTATCGATCTGCCCTCGGCGGAGAGCAAGTCCGACGAATCCCTTCCCGCCGGGGTGATGAGCACATGGTTTCTGCGGGAAAAAGCCAGCCACGTCGATGCGGTTTCGGCGCGCTGGTATCTCATCGAATTTCATCGTCGCTTCGCCCTGCCCACAGCGTGCCTGGTGCTGGCCCTGGTCGGAATCCCGCTGGGGCTGTCTTCTAAAAAGAGCGGCAAGTCGGGCGGATTTGTCCTGACCATCGCGCTGGTATTCGTCTATTACGTGATCTCCCTGGCCGGAGTGTCGATGGCGCGGCAAGGCAAAGTGTCGCCCTGGTTCGGTGCGTGGCTGGCCGATTTTGTCTTTCTGGCGTTAGGCGTTTTCCTGCTGTGGCGGGCGGAGAAGCGTCCTTTTGAGCTGGCGTCGTTGCGCTGGTCCTCGTTGCGAAGGTCGTGGAAGGCGAATCACGCGTTGCCTCATGCGCTGGCGATCCGCGGGCGCCGCGAGAATGCCTTTGAGCGCGCCTCCACCCGGCGTCGCGTTTTCAGCTTCAGCTTCCCTACTCTCATCGACGACTATGTGCTGCGCGACTTCTTTGTTTATCTGGGAATGATCCTCTCCACGTTCCTGGTGCTGGTAATCGTGTTCACGCTGTTCGAGCTGCTGGGCGACATCTTGCGCAACCAGGTTCCGGCGACCGTGGTCGCGGAATACCTACTGAACGTCGCTCCCTACCTGCTTTACAACGTGGCGCCGCTAGTGATGCTGCTGGCGGTGCTGGTTACATTCGGCGTGATGCAACGGTCGAACGAAATCACGGCCATCAAAGCCACCGGAACCAGCATTTACAGGGTGGTCACGCCGGTCATTGTGGCCGCTGCCATGTTGGCAGTGGGGCTCTTCTTTGCCGACCAGTTTTACCTGCCTCACACCAACAAACGCCAGGAGGCGCTGCACAACCTGATCAAGGGCAAACCTCCACAGACTTACCTTCGGCCTGATCGGCAATGGATTTTTGGCCAGCATAACGACATTTACTACTACCAGTTTTTTGACACCGATCGCGATCAGTTCGCCAACATCACCGTGTTTCAGCTGGATCGCAAGAACTTCGCCATCACCCGCCGCATCCACGCCGATCGCGCGCACTGGGCCGACAACCTGGGCCGCTGGGTTTATGAGCAAGGCTGGGACCGCTCTTTGAACGGCTCCGCCATCGCCAACTTCCACCCCTTCGACGTTGCGACATTTCCAGAGCTGCACGAAACGCCGGCTTATTTCAAGAAAGAGGTAAAGCAGTATACCGAGATGAACTACGAGGAGCTGCACCGCTACATCCGCGACTTGCAGCAAAGCGGCTTCGATGTGGTGCGGCTGCGGGTGCAACTCCAGAAAAAATTGTCCTATCCGCTCATCACTCTGATTATGGCGGTGCTCGCCGTTCCTTTTTCGTTATCGACAGGAAAAAGAGGCGCTATTACTGGGGTAGCCTTCGCGGTGGGGATTGCGGTGTTTTATACGGTAGTGTCTCGCCTTTTCGAGGCCATGGGAGACGTCAGTCAACTCCCGCCGAGCCTGGCAGCTTGGTCGCCGGATCTGATTTTTGCGCTGGTTGGTGGATATCTGATTTTGAAAGTGCCGACGTAGAAAGTCAGGGGTCAGAGGAACCGACGCTGGTCACCAGCCCCTAGTCCCTGTCCCCTGCTTCACTTCACCGCCACGCCCCACGGATAATTGTCGGTATAGACCGGCGGCACCGACGTCAGGCCACCCGAGGCTGGCGTGATCGAATACTCTGACAATGTTCCCGCCGTGAAGTTGGTCACGAAAAGCCAGCTGTCGTCACCGCGGATTGCCATCGAGGTCGGCATCGCCCCGGTGGCCGCCGTCGCTGGATTTCCTGCTGTCAAACTGCCCGAAACCGGGCTAATGCGGAAGATCGAGATCGAACTGGACCCGGTGCCCAGAACATAAAGCGTGTTCCCGTAAGGATCCACCAGCAGCGGGCCGGGGAAATCGGACGAGCCGACAATGGGGAACGGCGAACCGGCAATTGGCACCAGATAGTCTGAGGGAGTATTGGCGCCAGTCGGGCATTTCGGCGACGGCGGTTGTGTCGACAAACCGTTGCAGACGGCAAAGGCGCTGACCGAGTTGGATTGCTTATTCGATACGTACACGAACCGGTCGCAGGGATCCACGGCCACACCGCTGGGAACCGCACCAACGGTAAAAGACTGCTGTGTGGGCGAACTGATGGGATTCCCTAAAGCCCCGCTTGAACTGTCGATCGAAAACTCCCAGACTACGTTGTTGTTGCTGGCATCTGCCACGAAGAGGTACTCCGAGGAGGGCGGGTTATTCCCAGGGTCAGAGCAGATAGAATTCTGCTGGCCGTTCAGGCCGATGCTGGGAAAAACCGTCGGAGTAACGGCCAGCGCCACGAGATTGGCAGCCTGATATCCGGCTCCCGTAGGGAACGTTACACCGTACGATCCTACGGCGGTCAGGGTACCGCTGGAGACGCTATACACATTCACGCCCCCGCCCGTTGGCGACGTTGGCATCCCCAGACCCTCAGCCACAAAAAGAAACTTCCCAGCTGAATCCATGGCCATGGCAACCGGGCTGTAGTCGGATACCAGCGATCCAACGATTGTCAGCGTCCCGTCCGAGTTCACTTTGAATGCCTGGATGCCGGTAACGGTGTTCTGGCAGAGGGTCGAAGTGGCGGAATTGAGGATGGCGTAAGCGTAAGCTCCGGCCGGATCGAGAATGATCGCCTCAGGCTGACCCGGCAGGACGCAGGTTTCGGACCCAGTCCCGGCAGTCGAGTTGTAGACGGAGCTGATGCCACCGTTATCAAGGTCGAAACTGAAGGTCTGCAACAGCGCCGAGCCCTGGCTGCCAACTATGACTAGGCCGTCGGAAGTGGAGTGATAGGACGTTCCGCAAGCCACCAGCAATCCAATTGAAACCAGCACCGCTATACCGAGCAGCCACGCGAATCGTTTCGACATTCTCTGCTTGATCTCCATGTTTACGTGAGGCATGTTTACGTGAGGCATGTTTACGTGAGAGTTGACGCGTGCACACAGCCCCGGCGTCCCGTGGGCCGGGCCTTGGCGATATGGGAACCGAGGGAAATTCTCAATCCACTTATGTATCAGGAAAATAAGGGAAGAGCAAACTCCCACAAAGACTGATTGGAACCTTCGGAGCGTCGCGGAGTTGCCCGGTCGCCTGCCGCATCCCAGTATACGAGACCTGCGGAGAAACCGCCGATTGCATCGCGGGCAGCTTTGAATTGTAGCGCCGCCGTCCCGGGGCTGTCGCGGCGGGCGTCCCGGTACGCCGCAGCGCGGGCGAGACGCCCACGCGACAGCCGACAGGATGCCGTCGCTCCGATGGACCTGTTTACGCTTCCTGCTTTAAGGGCATCGGCTCTGCCGGCTTCTTCGCCTGGCCGCCCGAGATCAACGGCAGCCGGATTTCCACGCGCAGGCCGCCCTCGGCGCGGTTGAAGGCAGTGACCTTGCCTCCATGAAAGCGAACCGCCCGCTCCGTGATCGCCAAGCCTAAACCAACCCCTCCGGTCAGGCGGCCGCGGGCATCGTCGAGGCGGTAGAAGGGCTCAAAGAGCTTGGCCAGAGAATCGTCAGGAACTCCTGGTCCAGAGTCGCTGATCATGAGCACAGCCTCGGGCCCCTGAGCGGAGGTTGCGCTCTCCAGTTCGATCTCCACCGGGCTGCCCTCCTGGGTGTAGCGAATGGCATTGCGCACGACATTTTCTACTGCGCTGTGAAGCAGTGACGCGTTCCCGCGCACTCCCCAATCACCTTCGGGGATCACGGTGTGCACATGGCAGTGGCGGGCCTGCGCTTCAAACTCGGCGTCTTCGGCCACGCTTAGCACTAACTGGTCCAGCGGCACCGGAGTCTGGGGAACGTCCTGCTCGCCGTCTTCGAGCCGCGCCAGGGTCAGAATTCTGCCGATCAGTTCGTTGAGACGGCTGGCTTCGAGTTCGATGCGGTCAAGCATGTCGACGCTCTCTACCCCTGCACGCTGCCGCGCCAGCCCCAGAGCAACATTTAAACGCGCCAGGGGCGAGCGCAGTTCGTGGGAAATATCGTTGAGCAGGCGCGATTGCGCATTCACCAGTGTCTCCAGGCGCTCCGCCATGGCGTCAAAGTCGCGGGTCAGGCTGGCCACTTCATCCCGCTTTTTCGATGCCGGGGCCCCGGTGCGCGCCGTCAGATCACCCGCCGCCAGCCGTTGCGCCGCCGAGCGCAAACGCACAATCGGCTTGGTCAAATACCAGGAGAGGAAATAACACGCGATTCCCGACGAGAGCACAAGAATGACGAGAGCCGGCAGCGGCATGCCTCGCGGACCAATAAACACTCGCGGCCCAGGCGGCAGGCCCATGACCAGCGTGTAACGATGCTTGCCGTCGGACGAGGCCCGCGAGTCGCGCTGGATCGGGGGCGGGGGAAATATCAATCCGTCGCGCGGACTGCGCGGCCCGCCCTCAGCAACGCGAATGGCCCAGTCGGGCGGAGCGCGATGCGAAACTTCCTCGCCACGCTCATCGAAAAGGTAGGCACGCACGTGCTGGGTGGATTCCAGTTCCTGCATGTATTGCCGCAGTTGCGGTTCCCCGCCCTGTTCGTAGGCAGTGACCGAATCGTTCAGGACTGTGGCACGCAGAGCCTCCCAGGTCGAACTACGCGGACGCAGGGCCAGCGTGACCAGGATGGCGAGGACGAGAAACAGCGCGAAGGCCATCCAAAACGACAGGAAGATGCGAAGAAAAAGGCTTCTCATTTTAGTTCGAGCGTTTTAGTTCGAGCGTTTTAATTCGAGTGGCGACTCGCGCGCGCCAGGTACCGGGTGCCCCATTTCTCGCCTCTTTTGCGAGAAGTGGGGATCTTGATCTAAACCTTGGCCTTCTCTCTCGGCCGCGCAAAGATATACCCTACACCTCGAACCGTCTTAATGTGCTCATCGCTGTCGGTGTCGCCCAATTTTTTGCGCACCTTGCTGACATGCATATCGATGCTACGGTCAAAAGGCGAGAACTTGCGGCTAAGCACGGCATTCACCAGGCGCTCGCGGGGCACGACACGGCCAGCCTCGCGCAGGAGCACCTCGAGTAGATTAAATTCGACTGAAGTCAGGTCGACGGGCTTGCCATCCATGCGAACCGTGCGGGTTGCAGGATCGAGCTCCACTTCGCCCACCCGTACCATGTCCGGCGCAGGCAGCGCACCGCCTTCGGAGTGAGTGCGCCGCAGCACCGCACGAATTCGCGCCACCAGCTCGCGCGGGTTAAACGGTTTCGGAAGATAGTCGTCGGCACCGATTTCCAGGCCCACGATGCGGTCGACATCCTCGCCGCGCGCCGTCAGCAGCAGTACCGGCAGACGCGAGGTGGCGCGAATTCGACGCAGAACTTCAAATCCGTTAATGCCGGGTAGCATCACATCGAGTACCACCAGCAGATACTCGCCGGCAGTAGCTTTCTTGAGCCCGCTTTCGCCATCGTGCACGCACTCGATCGTGAAACCTTCCGCCTGCAGATATTCGCCCACCAGATGGCAAAGTTCAACGTCGTCGTCGATTACCAGAATTCGTTCCATAATGAAGTCTATTGTGCACCTGAGGAAGCACTGACGTGGTAAAGAATTGTCACCGGGACGGTGCTGGCAAACAAGAAATCGATGAGTGCAAAAGCGTGCCGGCGGAGAGCGAACGCGTGAAGTGTTTGAATAACCAGGTTACCGAGTTGAGCCATTTTTACAAAACTTTACTCCGGTTGACTGACTCTTTACCGCTTTTTCCGCTTTGCTCGTGTTTGTATGAGGGTAAGCAAAATCCTGGGTCATCCCCGGGCAATCCGTAGTCTTGCAATTTAGGAGTGCACCATGAAATCGATCCGCTTTCGCCTGTTAATTGCCGCCGCAGCCGTATTGTTAGGCACGGCGCTGGCCCAGTCCCAGAGTAGCGACGCTGCCACCGCTCCTCCGCCACCCCCGCCGCATGGCCACGGCCAGTGGGGCATGGATGGACGCATGATGGGGTTTTTCGCCGACTACCTGAACCTGACTGACGCTCAGCAGGCGCAGATGAAGACCATCCTGCAGAAAGAACAGCCGACGATGAAGCCGCTCTTCCAGCAGGCCCATCAGGTTGAGCAGCAACTTCACGTATATGTGGAAGGAACCTACGATGACGCCAAGGTTCAGGCTCTGGCTACTCAGAAGGCTCAGATCGAGGCGCAGATAACGGTTGCACAGACGCGGCTTCACAACGAACTGTTTCAGGTGCTGACGCCCGATCAGCAGGGCAAGATGAAAGACATGGAAGCCCGTCATCAGGCGCGCATGGCAAAACATATGCAGCAGGCGCCGCCACCTCCGGTCGATCAGCAGTAGCTGATGAAACTCTAAGGCGGATCGAAAGTATTGTCCGGGTGCGAGGCGGAGCCACTCAAGCCGCCTCGCACCGATCTGAGGAAAACGGTCGTGTTTACCAGCGATGCTTATCTTTTCGATTTAGGATTCATCCTCTTCGCGGTCTGGGGCGTGATCGTTGCCATCGTGAGCGTGGCCGCATTTGGGCGCGATTTTTTCCCGCGTACGCGCCTTCAATCGACCACGAAGAAAGACTGAAAGCAGTCGTTCCGGCGTCGTTCCGCCCGGTTACAGAATGGCGTTACACAGAATCCTTCCTCAGAACTAACCCGATCAGCGCTACCCGGCCCCGCTTGCCCTCGGCAACCCCCTGCATCCCGCCTGCTAGAATTTCATCTACAGAATCTGCATGCTGCCCAAGAGTTTCCGCCCCCTGCTGCCCTACCTGAAACGCTACCGCTGGGGCTACGTCGGAGGCACGCTCTGCGTCTTCCTCACCCAAGGCATCTGGATTCTCTTTCCGCTAGTGCTCGGCAAGGCAGCCGACGATCTGCACGAAGGTGTGACTCGGCACAAGCTGTGGCTGTATGCCGGACTTCTCCTCGCCATTGCTATCACTAAAGGAGTTTTTCAGTTCCTGACGCGCTGGATCGTAATCGGCGTCTCGCGCGACATTGAGTTCGATCTGCGCAACGATCTTTTTGCGCGGCTCGAAAGCCTGTCTTACTCCTACTACCAGCGCCACCGCACCGGCGACATCATGGCCCGCGCCACCAACGACCTGAATGCGGTAAGGATGTTGCTGGGCCCCGCCATCATGTACTCGGCGAATACCGTCGTCTACACGGCCGGGGCGCTGGCCTTCATGGTTTCGATCAGCCCCGCGCTGACGCTATATACCTTCCTGCCGCTGCCCGCGGTGAGCATCGTGATTCAGACTTTCGGGCGCCGCATTCACGAGCGCTTCGAAAGAATCCAGGCCATGTTCTCCGACATTTCCGCCCGCGCGCAGGAGAATTTTTCGGGAGCGCGGCTGGTGCGTGCCTATGTGCAGGAAGAAGCGGAGATTCGCGAGTTTGAGAAGGAAAATCAGGAATACATCCGCCGCAGCCTGAAACTGGTGCGGCTGATGGGCATGCTGTGGCCGACGCTTGAGCTGATGCTGGGCTGCGCAGTCGTTCTCGTGCTATGGCTCGGCGGCCGCGAAGTCATCCATGGACTGGATCGTGTGGCGCTGGTCACGAATTTGCTGCTTCCGCAGGGCACAACTTCACTCCCCGGTATCACCACCACAATTTCGCTCTCCGGTTCCATGACCGTAGGGCAATTCGTATCATTCAGCACTTACATGATGCAGCTTACCTGGCCGATCATAGCCCTGGGCTGGGTCATCAATCTGATCCAGCGGGGCACGGCGTCGCTGATTCGCATTAACGAAATCATGCAAGAACAACCGGAGATTCAGGATGCTCCGGGCGCGCAAAACCGCGAGATCAAGGGCGAAATCGAATTTCGCGGACTCAATTTCAGTTACAACGGCAAACAGGTACTGCACGACGTAAACCTGCGTGTACCCGCCGGAACCAGCCTGGCAATTGTAGGCCCGACGGGATCCGGAAAAACTACGCTAGTGAGCCTAATTCCGCGCATCTACGACGCGGAGCCGGGCAGCGTGCTGATCGATGGACGGCCGATTCGCGACTATCAGTTATCGACCCTGCGAAAAAATATCGGATTCGTGCCGCAGGAAACTTTTCTGTTTAGTGATCGCATTCGCGAGAACATCGCCCTGGGAGTCGAGTCGGCCACTGACGAGCAGATTCACGCCGCCGCCGCCGCGGCCAACATTGCGGCCGAGATCGAAGAATTTCCCGAGGGCTACGACACCATGGTCGGCGAACGCGGCATCACGCTATCCGGCGGCCAGAAGCAGCGCGCCGCCATCGCCCGCGCGCTCATTCGTAATCCGAAGATTCTGATTCTCGACGACGCGCTCTCCAGCGTCGATACTCACACCGAGGAAAAAATCCTCAACCACCTGCGCGATGTCATGCACGGCCGCACCACGATTTTCATCTCTCACCGCGTCTCCACCGTGCGCAACGCCGACCGCATCGCCGTGCTGCACGGCGGCCGCCTCGTAGAACTCGGCACCCACGACGAACTGCTGGCCTTAAACGGCTACTACAGCGACCTGTATAACAAGCAACTGCTGGAAGAAGAGCTGGCCGAAGTTTAAAAGCGGGCCTGCATGGGTTCATGTGGTGACAGCCGCCCCCGGCTGTCCGGTCGAGCAAAGCTCGACGGCACTACCCGTCGAACCGGCAAGCAAAAGGTCGCCTGTGACCCCTGACATAGACGGAAGACAAACTCGTCTACACTGGTCTCGATGCAACGCGTCAACACCGCGGAACTCCTCGATTCACCCGACTGTCCGCCGCACGAAATCGCGAAGTCGCTGCAGGACATGGCCCGCGTCAACCGCTGGTTCGGCGGCGTTGCCACCACACGCAAACTAATCGAACGGGTCGCGTCAGTCACCGCAAGCAAACATTTTTCCATGCTGGAAGTCGCCGCCGGATTCGGAGAGGTGCCGAGAGCCGCGGGTCAGCAGTTGGCGCGCAAAGGAATCACGCTGGAAGTAACGCACGTTGATCTGGTCCAGTCACATCTGCTGCGGGGAACGCGCGCCGTGGTCGCGGATGCTCTCGCGCTTCCCTTCCCCGACAGTTCTTTCGACCTGGTGAGTTGCAGCCTGTTCGCGCACCACCTCGAACCGCCTGAATTATCACGCTTCGCCGCCGAAGCGCTGCGCGTGAGCCGCTGCGCAGTCCTGATCAACGATCTCGTCCGTCATCCGCTGCACCTGGCGCTTGTCTATGCTGGGTTTCCATTCTTGCGGAGTTACGTGTCGCGCAACGACGGCCCAGCCTCAGTGCGACGGGCTTATATGCCGGAGGAGATGCGGGAAATGCTGTCGTCAGCTTCCGTGCCGCGTCACGAAGTCGAAATATCGACGAACTTCTTGTTTCGAATGGGTGTGATTCTTTGGAAGAGCCGCGAGCCTGTGCCGGCTGCAGCCGTCGAGCTTCGCTCGACCGGACAGCCGGGAGCGGCTGTCCCCACATAAAGCCCTACCTCACTACCAGCACTTCTCTAACGTTGTCCCTGGCGAGAAAGAACTTGATCGAGGCGAAATCGCGGAAGAGAGTCTCGATGTGGCGGTTATTAAACACGCGCTGCAGGCGAAAGCCTTCAGTAATTGCGGTATGAACCGCACCTGTAGGTCCACGCCGCGCTTCCCGCTTCAACACAATGCGCTGCATTTCCAGCATGTCTTTGCCGACGATGTGGAAGCGATAGCAGGGCGAATCCGGTCCAGCGTCCTTGGTATGGAAGAACGCCAGCAGCATGCCGCCCGGCTTAAGAATCGACCACAGCCGTCCCATGACCGGGCGCACTAAACTTTCATCCAGATAGTCGGGCAGGTTCCAGCACAGCACCACATCGAACTGCGCGGCGGGATAAACCAGATTCTCGGCCAGGAATTGCCGGCTATCGAGCACTACATTTCCCTGCTCATCCTTGGTAACCAGGCTGGGCTCGGTCGAAGCCACGAGCAGGTCTTCGCTATAAATCTTGTGACTGCCTTCGGTGAAGAAGCGAATATTCGCCGGCGAAGTCGAGCCCAGATCCAAAACGCACATGGGCATCTCGGAATCCCAAAAGCGCGAGAGCTCACCCAGGCCGCTGGAACGGCGCGTGAGCTTCTGAGCGACTGGTGGTGTCGCCGCGTCCGCCCCGCCCGATGAGCCGCGAAAAAGCTTCATGAAATTCTGGGTGACTGATGCCATTCACTCTAACCTGCGAACCCGCAAACGGGGAGTTACTTTCCTGCCGCCTTCTCGGATTTCCCCTGAATGTCAACCTTGCCCTTGAGGTAGGCGCCTTCCTCAATGGAGATCCGCTGCGTGCTGATGTCGCCGGTGACCACCGCCGACTTGCGCAGTTCGACGCGGTCGCTGGCCTGCACGTTGCCCTCAAGTTTGCCCTGCACCACGATCCCCTTGGCTTCCACCGTAGCCTTAACCGAACCGTTGGGGCCAACGGTCAAGCTATTGTTCTTCAGGGAGATGCTGCCCTCGACCTGCCCATCGACATACAAGTCTTCGCTGCCCGACAGTTCACCCTTGATCACAACCGATTTGCCAATCTGTGCCAAATCGCTAGTCAATGGAGCACTCATGAATTTCTCCTTAAGGAAGCGGGAAGCTGCACTGCCAGGATTTCTGGGAACCGGTACCGGACGGCCGCGTCGCTTCACTCGACTATACCCAACTCCGAGAGAGTGCGGCAAGCGGCGTATCCGCCCATACCCCGCGAGTCCCCGGAGGCAGGCTACAACCCCTTGGCCGGATTGCTACACTAAACGTAGAGATGCTTCCCTCGAAGCGAGCGCGGGCGAATGCGTTTCGGCTGAGCGAATGGGCGCTGTGCCTGTTCGCAGTGGCCTTCCCGTTGGCCTCGGCCCAGGCAGCGAAGCCGGAGTTGTCGCCCGCGGCGCTGGTTCGAGCCACCGTCGCAAATGAAGTCGCAGCGGCGAAAGACAACGCAATTCACCACATGTTTCGCTCCATAAAAAAGACCTCCAAGGGAACGCAGACCCATTTGTACGTGGAGACTAACGAAGCCATGGCTGGGATGCTGCTCGCCGTGAATGATCATGCCTTGACTGCTCCGCAGCAGCAGGAAGAAATGAACCATCTGTACTGGTTGAGCGGCTCTCCTGAACAGCTGCGCAAGAAGGGGGCGCGCGAAAAGGAGGATGCCGAACATTCTCTCCGCATCGTGAGAGCGCTGCCCGATGCCTTCCGCTACGAGTACGCCGGTACGGAGAAAAGCGAGGCAGGATTAGGGAAGCCCGGAGACGAGTTAGTGAAGCTGAAGTTCACACCCAATCCTTCTTACTCGCCCCCGTCGCGCGTGGAGGAAGTGCTCGAGGGAATGCAGGGCTATCTGCTGATCGACCCGCAGGCCAAGCGCCTGGCGCGAATCGATGGTGTACTTTTCAGAAATATTTCGTTTCTCTGGGGGATCTTCGGCCGGCTCGACAAGGGCGGACACTTCTGCGTGCAACAGGGCGACGTTGGCGATGGCACCTGGCAAATCACTAGGATGGACTTGAACATTAACGGAAAAATTCTAATGGTAAAGAGCCTCAGCATGGTCTCCAACGAGGCATTTAGCGACTTTCACCGCGAACCCGACAATTTGCCTTTCGCCCGGGGCGTAGCGCTACTGAAAGGCGAGCAGGAGAAACTCGCGCAGAACACACACACGCCCTAAACTTCGACAAAACTCCATTCCTCCATCGCCATTGCACCATTGCCCAGGATTCGGTAAAACATCTGCTTCCGGTCCCCTCGACCCAAATGCTCAAGTCTTTTTTGACCATTGTTCTGCTGGCGACTTTGTCGTCGGCCCAAACTGCATCGCCGTCGTCTTCGCCGTCATCTTCGCCGTCACCATCGCCGAACTGGCGTGCGCGATTGGCCGACTCGATGCCACTGCTCGGCCATCGCAACTGGATTCTCGTGGTCGACTCGGCCTATCCTCTGCAAGTCTCGCCCGGAATCGAGACGATCGAGACCAACGCCGGGCAGGTTGAGGTCGTCCGTACCGTACTCGCCGCAATTAATCGCGCTCCGCAGGTTCGGCCGGTCGTGTTCACGGATGCCGAACTGCCCTTGATAACCGACGAGGATGCTCCCGGCATAACCAACTACCGGTCGGAGATAACGTCGTTGCTGCGGAACTACCCTATCGAGCAATTGCCGCACGAAAAAATCATCGCCAATATCGACGAAGCCGGGAAAACCTTCCGTGTGCTGGTGCTGAAGACGAATATGACGATTCCCTACACCTCCGTCTTTATCCGTCTCGACTGCAAGTACTGGAGCGACGACCAGGAAAAGCGACTGCGGGAAAAGGTGGCCGCGAAGAACAGTAAGTAAGTGAGGAATACCTTAGGGTGCCCCATCCTTCTCGCGTTCTTTGCGAGAGAGCCTGCCCTGAGCGAAGCCGAAAGGGTGGGGCTTTTGACTTTGTCGTTCGAGGTGAGTGCCCATCTTTGCCGCGTCTTTTGCGGCAAAGGTTGGCTTTTGACTTTGTCGTTCGAGCTTCTTACCCGGCGCGCAGCGTCTCTTTCCTCACCGTTAATTTCTCAATCAGATCAGTCTTGACTCGATATCCCGTGCCTGGCTGATCACTGATGGCGATCATCCCGTCGGGCGAAACTTCCACTTCCGGATCGATGATGTCTTCCTTCCAATAACGCCTCGAGGCGGAGACGTCACCCGGTAGACTGAAATTCTCCAGAGTTGAGAGCGCAATGTTATGCGCGCGCCCTATTCCCGTTTCCAGCATTCCCCCGCACCACACGGGAATCTTCTGCCCCTGGCAGAGATCGTGAATTTTCAGCGCCTCGGAAAATCCTCCAACGCGCCCGACTTTGACATTGATGATGCGGCAGGCGCCGGTCTCAGCAGCGAAAGCCGCGCTGCGGACGCTGACGATCGATTCGTCGAGGCAAATCGGGGTGCGCAATTCTTTCTGCAGGCGCGCGTGGTAATAAATGTCGTCGTGCCACAGCGGCTGCTCGATCATCAGCAGATTGAACTGCTCGAACTTGCGCAGGTGCTCGACCTGATCGAGAGTGTAAGCGGAATTCGCGTCGCAGCTCAACGTAATATCAGCCCATCGCGATCGAATGCGTTCGAGCACGTTTACGTCCCAGCCGGGCTTGACTTTGATCTTGATGCGGCGATACCCAGCCGCCAGCTCGACCTGGATTTTCTCGAGCAGTTGCTCCACCGAATCCTGAATGCCGATGGAGACGCCGCAGGGAATCTCGCGGCGCGTCCCGCCCAGCAATTTCCATAGCGGCTGATTTTTCTGCACGGCTTCGGCGTCCCATAAAGCGTTTTCCAGCGCGGCCTTGGCCATGCGGTGGGCGCGCACTTTGGCGAACAGATGCGGGCAATCACGGGCGGTTTCAAGATGCTGCCCGAGCAGCGCCGGGATCAAGTATTGGGTCAGGGTCGGCCACGCGCTGTCGATCCACTCGCTGCTGTAAAAAGGATCTTCTCCCACCACGCTCTCGCCCCATCCGTCGATGCCCTCGCTGTGCACCGTAACCAGCAGAATGCGGCGGCTGTAGAGGCGACCAAAGCTCGTCTCAAAAAAATGGACGAGCGGTAGATGAATTTCTCGGAGCGTGACGGCTTCAATCTTCATAGTGAAAATTTTATTTCACCACAGAGGAAACAGAGACTGAGAGAAAGCGCCCAGGCTTCTTTTCACGCCAGAGCAGTTGGCATTCTGAACATACTTTGCCATTTTCTCTCCTCCGTGTCCTCTGTGTTCTTTGCGGTGCGATTCTTCGCTGTGTCCTCTGTGGTTAGATTTCGCCCGCCGCATTACTCATCCGACGCGTACGACCACTTTTCATCCCAACGTCCGAGCAAGTACTTGCCGTTACCGCCGGCGTCGCGTTCGTAGCCCAACGCCGCCAGCCCCTGGTCGAATGCGCCAAGAAATAGTTCGCGGTTACGCTCTTGCACTTGCTTCGCCTGGGCGCGCGTTTCCGGTGCAGCTTTCCAGTCGTAAATCTGCGCCGGAACATCGATACTCAACTTGCTTTCGGACGGCGGATTCTTCCCCGTGGCCAGCAGTGCCTCGACCCGCTTCGATTTCAGCCACCACTCCGCAATCAAACGGTCGCTAGGCAGCCCTCCCTGCAGCGGAGATGACGTGATGCCGTATTGATTGATGTTGTAGCGGCGAGCGATCGCACCCAGGCGCTCGATATTGAGATAGGCGTTCTTGATTTCCAGCGGATCGAAGGTCCACTCGATCAACTCGATCCCCCGAGCCAGCGCGTCTTCCCGCTGCAACAACTTCAACCGGCGTCCAAGCCCTCCATTGCGATGATCTTTTCTCACTGCCAGCATGTGCGAATGCAGGTAGACATGTCCGGACCGCGTACCCGGAACCGAGAGCGCGAAACCGACCATCTCTTTGCCCTCGAAAGCTCCCATCACCTGGCCGCCCACTTTGTCGGCGACCACGAACATGCGCAGCGGCACCAGCTCGGCATCGGTGAAATTCCAGACTTCCTTTTGCAGGGCGACGCAGGCCCGAAGCTCCTCCAGTCCCTCGCAGCGCCGCAGCACAATGGAGTCTGCGGTCACGCAGTCCTATCCTCGCCATGCGTTTTCGTTTTTTCCGTCGTCTTCGCCTGCTGCCACAACGATTCCAACTCCTCCATCGAAGCCTCGCCGGCGGAGCGACCGCCTTCGCTCAAACGTTCTTCCATCCATTGAAAGCGCCGTTTGAACTTGCGGTTCGTCTTACGCAGCGCCGACTCCGGATCGACCGACAGATACCGTGCGATGTTCACCAGAACGAAAAACAGATCTCCAACTTCTTCTTCGAGGCGAGCCTGTAACTCTTCTGGCACAACGGTTCGCCCCGATCCAGCCACGCCGCGCCCCTGCGGCCGCGGCCCAGGTGCAGGAAATTCTTTCAATTCCGCGCGCAATTCGTCGGTCTCCTCGTGCAGCTTCCCGAACAAACCTTCGACATTCGGCCAGTCAAACCCCGCCTGCGCCGCGCGCGAGCTTAACTTGGACGATTCGAGCAGCGCGGGCATGGCAGAAGAAACTCCCGCGAGGATAGACTGCCCTTCGTCCTTGGACGCGCCCTTTTCGCTCTCCTGCCGCTTCTTTCGTTCTTCAACTTTAATCGCTTCCCAGTTCCGCTTCACGTCATCGGAAGTATCGGCTTTGACCTCGCCAAATACATGGGGATGGCGGTTGATGAGTTTGTTCGAGAGCCGGTCGAGCACATCATCGATCGAAAAAGAATCCTGCTCCTTGGCCATCTCCGCATAAAACAGTACCTGCAACAACAGGTCGCCAAGTTCCCCGGCGAGTTCCGGCCAGTCGCGATTGTCGATCGCCTCAAGAACTTCGTAAGTCTCTTCGAGCGTGTAAGGCTTGATGGAATCGAAAGTTTGTTCGCGATCCCAGGGGCAGCCGCCGGGCGCTCGCAGCCGCTCCATGATGCTCACCGCCCGTTCAAAACGTTCTCCTGTTGTGGACATGCGGCAACCACTGTAACTGACAGCCAGACGCGAGGCAACGCTGACTACCGAGAAAACGAGCCACCGGGAAAACGACCCACCGACGAATCGCTCCCTTGCCTCTCCCGGCCGACCGCCAACCGCAGGCAGTCGAACCGCATCCTAAACCCACGAATCCTCTTCGCTCTTTGGTAAGGGACGACAAACAGCCTTCATCTAAATCCTAAGGAGAAATTTGGCATGACTACTCTTACTCTTGATGGAAAGAAAGTAGCAATCCTCGTGACCGACGGTTTCGAACAGGCGGAACTGCTGGAGCCTCGCAAGGCGCTCGACGAAGCCGGCGCGAACACTCTGTTAGTCTCTCCCGCCGGTACCAAGGTCAAAGGATGGAACCACAAGGAATGGGGCGACGAAGTATCCGTCGACGTTCCGCTGAAATCCGCCAACGCCGAAGAATTCGACGCCCTGCTCCTTCCCGGCGGTGTCATGAATCCCGACCAGCTTCGTATGAATCCGGAAGCAGTTCAATTTGTGAAAAGTTTCGTTGACGCCGGCAAGCCCATAGCGGCCATCTGTCACGGGCCGTGGACGCTGATCGAAGCCGATGCGGTTCGCGGACATACGCTGACGTCATGGCCCTCGCTAAAGACCGATCTCAGGAACGCAGGCGCGACCTGGGTTGATAAAGAGGTCGTCACCGACAACGGCCTGGTCACCAGCCGCAAGCCGGATGACATCCCGGCCTTCAATCGCGAGATGATTCGCCTGTTCGCGGAAAGAAAAGGCAAAGCCCAGCCGCTGCGTAAGACGGCATAATCTCGCTCGGAGAGGCTTCGATCGACAGTCCCCCGATTGTCGATTTCTCAAATTCGCCCGGCACGGATAGAGGCAGAAATATCTGAGCCGGGCGACTTTCCAGTCCCGACTTACCAAGTGCCTGTTTTGCTCTTCCGAAAACAAGACTTCAGCTGGGGCATCCGCCGCCCTGGTTACTTTCGGCACCCTTTTCTGGGTACCGCAGAATAAGTACCGTCATGAGACCATCGTTATCTTCATCTTAAACCTCCGCTTAGAGCAAAATAACGAATGGGGAAGTGTAGACCGGCGCTCCGCGGCTCCCAGTACTCCGAACGCCCACGATAAGTAAGCAACCGACTGAAATCGATGAGCTTAGCCATCAAACCTCGACCATCCTTGGAGAACCAGCATTTCCACGTGGTCGTGATTGGAGGCGGCATCAATGGAGTCGCCGTGGCGCGCGAATGTGCGCGGGCGGGCAAACGCACCCTGTTGGTAGAGCAGAACGACTTCGCTTCGGGGGTCACCAGCCGCTCCACTCGCATCATTCACGGCGGCCTGCGTTACCTGGAGCATGGCGAGATCGACCTGGTCAGGGAATCCGTTCGCGAACGGGAGCGCCTGCTCCGCGAGCGATCGCATCTGGTTCATCCCATACATTTCTTGTTCCTGCTGAACGAGGCCAGCCAGCGCAGCGCTATGAAAGTCCGCGCCGGACTCTGGGTCTATCAGCGCCTGGCTGGAAAAAAATCGCACGACCTGACTGAGATGGAATTGAAGCGTGTGGAGCGCGCCCTCGACGCCGGCCATAAATGGTCGATTTTCGACTACGAAGACGCGCAGTGTGAGTTCCCCGAGCGCCTGGTCGCCGAGTGGCTCACCGAAGCAGTCGAGGCAGGCGCGGTAGTGCGGAATCATACCGAGGTGCTTGCAGTCGATGTAGCCCACGGCCGGGCCCGCGGCGTGCTTCTGCGCGATCGCAGCATGGCACATAACTCAGGCGCCAATGCGGGGCGCGGCTCGAATGGGAGCTCAGAAAAAGACGAACGAGTTGAAGCGGGCTGGGTCATTAATTGCACCGGTCCCTGGGCCGATCGTATCTGCCAGCGGTCTTCAGTCCGCACTTCGAAACCGATGCTGGGCGGCGTCCGGGGATCGCACATCGTTTTGCCCCGCTTTCCGGGCGCCCCCAGTTCCGCGCTGTATGCCGAAGCGGCGGATGGCCGTCCAGTTTTCGTTTTGCCCTGGAATGAGCAAGTGCTAGTCGGTACCACCGAAGTTCCCGATACCGGCGATCCGGCCCGGACCGCCCCCTCGAGCGAAGAGATCGCGTATCTGCTTCGCACCGTCACCGGCTTGTTTCCGAAATCGAAGCTTTCGGCGCACGACATCAAATATGCATTCGCCGGAGTTCGCCCTCTGCCAAATTCCCCCGCAAACAAACCATCGGCTGTAACTCGCCGGCATTTCCTGCACGACCACACCCAGGACGGCGCGGCGCATCTGATCTCCGTCATCGGCGGCAAGCTGACCACGGCGGCTTCTCTGGCGCGGGAGTGTGCGCGCAAAATCGGCGTCGCGGTCCCAGAGCCGACTTCGGTCGCAATCGGACCCGGCAGCTCTCTCGATCCCATGCTCGACCAGGAAGTCATCGAAATTGCCCGCGCCGGATCGGTGAGCGAGGAAACCGCCCGCGGCATGATGGAATGGCACGGCCAGCGCGCCATGGACATCGCCCGCATGGCATTGGTAAGCGCGGAGCTACGCGCGCCCATCTGTCCTCATACCTCGCACGTCGTGGCCGAAGTGGTCGAGGCCTACCGAAGAGAATGCGCCGTAACCCTGGGCGACGTTCTGCTCCGCCGCGTTCCCGTCGCACTGGGCGCATGCTGGTCAGAATCCTGCAGCCGCGAAGCCGCCTTGCGCATCGGCGCCGTTCTGGGCTGGGATGACCAAGCCTTAGGCGCGAATCTGGAGTCGTTTGAAATGGAGCGTACCGCCTTCCTTCATCGCCCCTCACGCGGCATCTCAGCCCTCGAAGCCGCCGCCGACTAAGCCATCCATCTTCCGCCCCGTCCTGCGACCGACGCAATCCGTCACGCGGACGCCGGCCCAACTTCGAGCGGTCCTACTCCAGGTCCATGCCTGATTACTAAAGATTGGTCACGCCCTGGAGTTATCTGGGAATGCGACCTTAACGAAACTACACTGGCGCGGGTGTCTGTGGATTTTCACGGACAAGGCGAAGTTCGATGTTGATTCCCATCAAGCATGAGAATATGACCGCCCGGCGCTGGCCGGTGGTGACCCTGGCCTTGATCGCCATTAACGTCGCCGTCTTCCTTTTCACCATGTCGGTCATGGACCAGGAAGCGCCTGAACTAGGCGAGGTGAAGTCTCACATCCTGATTCTGGCGGCACTGCATCCCGAACTGAAAATTCCACCCGAGTCGCAACAGCTGATCGATGGATTCAAGCAGAGCCGCCCCGAAGTCTGGAAGCGCGTGCAGGACCCCTTCCGCGACGTCATTGATCCCTACGACGCCAAGCTCAAAATGATCGAGGATCCGTCTAAGCTGCAAGCCGAAATGGATTCGCTCAACATCCAGTTAGTGAAGCTGTCAAAGACCTCCATCCTCGAGCAGTATGCCTTTGTCCCCGCCCATCCCACGGCCATCAGCTATCTGACCGCGAATTTTTTGCACGGCGGTTGGCTGCACCTCATCGGCAACATGTGGTTCCTGTGGCTGGCGGGATTTGTGCTGGAAGACGTCTGGGGCCGCTGGCTGTACTCCGCGTTTTATCTGGTCGCGGGCGCCGCTGCCCTCCAGTTTTACGCCTGGTCGAATCCCGGCAGCATTACCCCTACGCTCGGCGCATCCGGCGCGGTTGCGGCGCTGATGGGCGCATTTCTGGTCCGCTTCCCCAAGATGAAGATCGAGATGGCATGGCTGTTCTTCTTCAAGCCATACCGTTACATTTTCAAGGCGCCGGCCTATTGGCTGCTGCCCATGTGGCTGGCGATGGAAATCTTTTACGGATCATTGTTCGGTTCCACCGGCGGTGTCGCCCACTGGGCCCACGTCGGAGGTTTTGTTTTCGGAGCCTTGGTGGCCGTTGCCATCCAGCACTCCGGTATCGAGCAGAAAACCCATAAGGCGGTCGAAGAGAAGATCAGTTGGAGCGCCGATCCAGAAATCGAAAAAGCCAACGACCTGATGGATCACGGCCAACTGCCTGAAGCCATCGCGCTGCTAACTGGTCACCTCGCACGGCAACCGAATTCGCTGGATGCGTGGAACCTGCTCCGCCAGATCTACCACCGGCAATCGGATACCAAGTCCTATCTCGATGCGACGGTTAAAACCTGCAGCCTGCGTCTAAAGGCGCACGAAGTCGAAGCCGCGTTTCAGGATTATGCCGAATTCATTGACGCTGGAGGAGGCAAGATGCCAGCGGCAACATGGCTTGAACTCTGCAAAGGCGCGGAAGAGAAACTCGACTTCGAGCGCGCCTTTAGCGAATACCAACAGCTCGCGCGAGCCTATCCCGCGGAACGGCAGGCGTTGACGGCGCAACTCAGCGCCGCCCGGCTCTGCCTGAAGCGTCTGAATCGCCCGCAGGACGCGCTGGCAATCTATCAGGCCGCCGCAGTCTCTCCCCTTCCCCATCTCGACTGGGAGCAACACATTCAGGCCGGCATCAAAGAAGCGAAGGCCGCCATGTCGTCAAGCAGCGCAGCCGCGGCCGGATCCCAGTAATCCTGTGGCTCTGACTCTCCCGGAAAATCCTCCCCAAAAAAACAGGCCCCAAAGTCCTGTTTTGAAAATGGTGCGGCTTTCCAGCCGCACCGTAACTCCCACCAACTCAATCCCGGCTCCAGCCGCCGGGGGGTATGCGGCCTAACGGACCCAAACTTTTCGACAAACTGCTACCGAGTAACGGTCCGGCAAAGAAGGCTGGTTTCGTCGGAAATGATTCCGTCGACTCCTAACTCCACAAACCGCCGCATCTCGCCGGGATCGTTCACCGTCCAGACCATGATCTTTTTTCCTGCGCCTTTCACCTTACGGATGAATTCCGGATCGACCAGCTCATAGTGCGGAATCACGTATGCGACCGGAACTTCGGTCCAGAGTCGGAGTTGCGTCTTCGTCTCACAAATCAGGCCAAGGGGAATCTTCGCGTCCTGCGCGTGCAGGTCTTTCAATGCTCCGGGCAGAAACGAAGACACCACAAATCCCCGGCGGGGCTTGTGGCGTAGGAACAGATCGACCATGGTGCGCTCCAAGCCGCGCACTTTCAGTTCAATATCGAGAAACGCGCTGTCCTGGTAGCGCTTTAAGATGTCGCGCAGCCGGGGCAAGGTGGGCAACTGCTGGGCCGTCGCCCGCTCAATCTTTAAGCCCCC
>Ga0302324_100005717_pt1 | contig 27046 bp, 22 predicted proteins | sample Palsa_T0_1_FD_201949 | JGI IMG/M metagenome (GOLD analysis project Ga0302324, IMG submission 201949) | Peat permafrost microbial communities from Stordalen Mire near Abisko, Sweden - Palsa_T0_1 | ecosystem: Environmental > Terrestrial > Soil > Palsa > Peat permafrost | place: Sweden: Abisko...
CTCGAGCAGACGCGCCAGATCCGCAGCGCCGAGCGAGCTTGGAGCATCGGCCCGCAGCTGCGCGATCATCGGTCGCATCTCAGGCAAGAGCGCGAGCTGATCGAGGAGTGACAGTGTGGTTTCGGTGCCGCCGCCGCTTGCCGGCGCCGGCTCGGGTACAAGGGCCTGGTTCGCCTGCGGCTGCAGATCGAGCACCGTGACGGCCTGCGACAACGGCTCGAGGAGTTCCTCGAGCCCTTTCGGATCGATGCCTTTGCGCACGGTGTCGGCCACCCTGAGCAATTCGGCATCGAGGCGCGCATCGCGACCTTGGCCTGCCAGACACAGCCGCCCGATGAGGAGCCGCAATACGCTTTGCAGGCGACTGCGGCGCGTCTCCTCTGCAGACAGCCGGCTCAACGCGTCGCGGTACTTGTCACGCCATTGGCTGTCATCGCTCATGAGATCCTCCCGCGACGCTCATCCACGGCCGCGCTGTCCAGGCGGCAGGGAAAGCGTCTGCAGTAGGGCCGCAAAAGAGGCCGCCGCCGGTAACGCGCGGCTCTTCAGTGGTTCATTGCGAAAGGCGCTCACATCGCAAGCTCGTCAACGTTCCAGTATCGCGGTCACTCCCATGCCGCCGGCAGTGCAAACCGAAATGAGGCCGCGTTTGGCGCCGCTATCATTTGCGAGCAGCTTGGCGAGGGTTGCGATGATGCGGGCGCCGGTCGCGGCGAAGGGATGTCCGACCGCAACGCTGCTGCCTTTTACATTGAGCCGCGAACGATCGATGGCGCCCAAAGCCTTTTTCTCGCCGAGGACGTCGCGGCAGTACTCGGGCGATTCCCAGGCGGCAAGCGTGCACAGCACCTGTGCGGCGAACGCCTCATGGATTTCGTAGTAGTCAAAATCCTGCAGGGCGAGACCCGCGTCGTGCAGCATGGCCGCGACTGCATAGGTCGGCGCCATCAGGAGCCCCTCTTTGCCGGTCGCGAAATCCACCGCCCACTGCTTGCCATAGCGCAGATAGGCGAGCACCGGCAGCTTGCGCGCCGCCGCCCATTCCTCCGATGCGAGCAGGACAGCAGCGGCGCCGTCGGTGAGCGGGGTACTGTTCCCCGCGGTAAGGGTTCCTTTACCGGTGAGATCAAACGTGGGCCGCAGCTTCGCAAGTTTCTCAAGCGAGGTGTCGGCGCGGACATTGTTGTCGGTCTTCAGGCCCTGGTAGTCGACGACGAGATCATCGAAGAAGCCCTCGCTCCAGGCGGCCGCCGCGTGTCGGTGGCTTTCGAGTGCGAGCTCATCCTGAGCGGCGCGGGAGATTTTCCAGGTCTTCACCATGAGCTCGGTGCTCTGGCCCATCGACAGGCCGGTGCGCGGCTCGACGACCCCGGGAAGTATCGGCTTGAAGTGCTTGGGGCGCAGCGAGAACCATGGCGCGAGCCGCTGGCCGAATGTGCGGCCGCGGTAGCTCGCGAGCAATAGCTGCTGATACGACTGTGGATAGGAAATCGGTGGGTCGCTCACTGAGTCCACGCCGCCCGCAAGCCCGGCGTCGATCTGGCCCAGAGCAATCTTGTTTCCCAGGAGGATCGCAGCTTCAAGACTTGTGCCGCAGGCACGCTGCACGTCAAGCCCCGGCGTGTGCGGATCAAGTCCGCTGCCGAGCACGCACTCGCGCGTCAGGTTGTAGTCTTTCGAATGCTTGATCACCGCACCGGCAATCACGTCTCCGAGGCGCTGGCCGGCGAGGCCAAAGTGCTCGACGGCGCCGCGGAAGGTTGCCGTAAGCATGTCCTGATTGCCGACGCGCGCGTACGCGCCGTTGGCCCGGGCGAACGGGATGCGGGTCCCGCCTAAGATCGCGACGCGCCTGATTGCGGAGCCGACCAGCATGAATTCCTCCCTACGCTCGCATTTTAGTGCGTTGACGCCGAGATTCTAAGCCATCTGCCGCAGCTCTGGCCGGCAGACGCTCCGCGCCCCTCACAGCTCGAGCGCGAACCAGCTGTCGCAGATGTAATGTCCGGTCGCGCCCAGAGGCTGACGCAGGGGTCGAAAGCCCGCCCGCCCATATAAATGGCGGGCGGCATCCATGCCGCTTAGAGTTTCGAGATAGCAGATTTGATAGCCAAAACCGCGCGCGACCCGCAGACAATGCCGCAGCAGGAGCGCACCTACGCCGTGACCGCGCGCGGCGCGCAGAAAATACATCTTACGCAGCTCGCACACCTCGAACTGTCCGCCTGCAAGCGGCCCGACCCCCGCGCCACCCACCACCTCCCCCTGAGCCTCGACGACGAAATAGGCCGAACGCGGTGCGCAGTAGGCCTGCGACATGGCGGCGACTTCCGCGTCACTGAGCGTCGAGCCGGTGGTGCATGGCGTGAACTCCGGCAGCACGTTGCGGATGACGGCCGCCACCGCCGCATCATCGGCACGGGAGATCAGTCGTATAAGATGCTGCGAGCTCACGGAGGTTACGCTAGCGTCATCGTCGCAACGAGGCAATGAACTCGGCGCGCAAACTCTGGGTCATACCTGCTTGGAGTCTCCCATGTGCCGCGCGACATCTCCGGTGGCAAGCGCTCACCGCCCATTCCTGCTGATCTGCGCGTTGCTAGCCTGTGCGGGCGCAGGAGCCCAGGATTGGACGCTGTCCGCCGAGGACATGGCGCTTCTTGATCGGCGCGAGGTGCTGCTGCCGCCGGATCCCAACCACGAGCGCGGTGACGGCAATTTCCGCGCCGCCATCGAGATCGACGCGCCCGCCGAGCGTGTCTTTCGCACCATGACTGACTGCGCACAGGCGCTAAAGTTCGTCCCGAACCTGACGCGATGCTCGGTGCTCGAGACGGCGCCCGACGGCTCCTGGCAAGTCATCCTGCACGAAGTGAGCTACGAGTGGTTCGTGCCGCGCGCATCGTACGTATTTCGCGCCGAGTACGAGCCCTTCACGCGCGTGCGCTTCTCGGCCGTGCGCGGCGATTTTGACGTAAACGAAGGTGTCTGGGAGCTCATTGCGCGCCGCGACGGCGCGGCCACCGTCGTGACCTACCGCGCGCGGGTCGTGCCCCGATTCTTCGTGCCCAGGTGGCTCGCGCTGGCAAGCTTGAAGCGCGATCTGCCCGAGCTCCTGCAGGGGTTGCGGGCACGCTGTGAGGCACCCTAGCCTGCGGCAAACGTGCCGGCGCCTGCGCCGGGACGATTTGCGCGCGCGCCCGCGGAGGCGGCAAGATGCCGCGAAGAAGAACATTTCGACGAGACTCTCATGTCCCAATCCGGCGTAGATCGTGAATTCGAACGACGACTGTCCGCTTTGATCAACAGCGGCCAGCCGCACATCCTGCAGGGCGGCCGCAAGGGAGTAGAAAAGGAATCTCTGCGCGTCACGCGCAGCGGACACATCGCCACAACCCCGCATCCGCGCGCGCTCGGCTCGGCGCTTACCAACGAGCACATCACGACGGACTACTCCGAGGCGCTGATCGAACTGGTAACGCCGCCATTCGCGGCCAGCTGGGAGCTCCTGCAGTACCTTCTGGACCTGCATCAGTTCGTCTATCGCCACCTGGGCGACGAACTTCTCTGGGCGACCAGCATGCCTTGCGCTCTGGAGGGCGACGCCAGCATTCCCATTGCCCAATATGGGTCCTCGAATATCGCGCGCATGAAGAGCGTGTACCGTTACGGACTCGGCCTGCGCTACGGTCGCGTCATGCAGGCGATCTCCGGTGTGCATTTCAACTATTCGTTTCCGCCGGGGTTCTGGGAGGCCTACGCCGCACTGCGCGGGTCGCGCCGCGTCGATGCGGCGTTCATCTCGACGAGCTATTTCGAACTGCTGCGCAATTACCGGCGCCTGGGCTGGATCGTGCTCTATCTATTCGGGGTATCGCCGGTCGTGTGCAGGTCCTTCATGCGCGGCCGCGAGGTGCAGCTGCCCGAGCTCACACACGGAACGCTCTACGAGCCGTACGCCACAAGTTTGCGCATGAGCGACATCGGCTACCGCAACCGCAACCAGTCGGGGCTTGCCGTATCGGTCAACAGTCTGGAGGAGTACGTGCGCGATCTCACGCGCGCCATCACCACACCGAACCCCGCCTATGAGGCGCTCGGCGTTAAGTTAAACGGCGAGTATCAGCAGCTGAACCCCAATATTCTGCAGATCGAGAACGAGTACTACAGCTTCATCCGCCCCAAGCGCGTGGCGAACTCGGGCGAGCGCTCCACCAAGGCATTGCAGCGCGCGGGCGTGGAATATGTCGAAGTGCGCGCCCTTGATGTGAGCGCCTACGATCCCGTCGGCGTCAACCAGAACAAGCTGCGATTTCTTGAGGCGCTGCTCGCTCTGTGCCTCCTCAAGGAGAGCCCGCTCATCGCGGATGACGAGCAGGCGGCGCTCGATCAGAACCATTTGATAGTGGCGCGGCGCGGCCGCGAGCCGGGTCTTATGCTGTCGCGCGACGGTAAATCCGTGCCTTTAAGCGTCTGGGCGCACGAGATCATCGACTCGCTCACAGGCATCTGCGAGGTGCTCGATCACGGCGATGCGGCGCGGCCGTACGCACACGCTCTGGCGGCGCAGGCGGGAAAAATCGACAACGTCGCGCTGACTCCGTCGGCCCGTCTCATGAAGGAGCTCGCCGACACCAATGAATCCTTTTTCGAGCTCGCGCTGCGGATGTCGATGATGCACAAGGATTACTTTCTGGAGCTCTATCCGCCCAATCAGGCACGCCTGTCCGAGTTCGCCGCTGAAGCGACTGAGTCGCTCGAGAAGCAGCGCAACATTGAAGCGCACGACAAAGAAAGTTTTGAGAAATACCTCGCGCACTACTTTGCCGAGTAGCGGCCAAATTATGTTCGCGCCGCAAAAATCTTTGCGTGCGTTAATCTCAATTGCAGCTAAGATAGACCCATGCGCCGGAATGGGGATGCGGCGTGGAACAAGATCAACGGTCGGGCATTATCCGAATATTATGCAAAAGCTGTTCGACACGGCAGTCGACTACCCGCTAGCCCTCGTTCCGGCAAATGAAGAGTTCCCACGCGCACGCGCGATGGATTCCGGGCCGCTTGAACATTCCTCCAGAATGGGTTGGAGCGCGTTCGAAATCTGGCACAGCCGCATCCGGCCATCAGCCGGGTTGACAAGCATCCTGTTGCCGCGCCGCTAGAGCGCCGGACCTTTTCATTCCGACGCGCGCAGCGGCGCTCCAGTCACGTTATGTTACGCTTGCGGCCGCGCGAGTCGTTGCTGCAACCCCTTCTATGAATGCGCTTTGCGTACGAGGTCTGGTCAAGACCTATAAGAACGGCGTGCAAGCCCTGAAAGGCATCGATCTGGATGTCGCCCCGGGGGATTTCTTCGCTCTTCTCGGCCCGAACGGCGCCGGCAAGACCACGCTCATCGGCATCGTGACCTCGCTCGTCAACAAGACTGCCGGACGCGTCAGCGTTTTCGGTCACGACATCGACCAGGAACTCGACGCGGCCAAGGCCTGCATCGGCGTCGTTCCGCAAGAAGTGAACTTCAACATGTTCGAAACGCCCGAAACGATCGTCGTCAATCAGGCGGGCTTCTACGGCATCGAGCGGCACGTGGCGCGACAGCGCGCGCGCAAGTACCTGCAGCACCTGCAGCTTTGGAACAAGCGCGCGACCATCGCGCGCTCCCTCTCCGGGGGCATGAAGCGCCGTCTGATGATCGCGCGGGCGCTCGTGCACGAGCCGCGGCTCCTCATCCTGGATGAGCCCACCGCCGGGGTCGACATCGAGGTGCGCCGGACCATGTGGGAATTTTTGCGGGAGATCAACGCCGGCGGCACCACCATCATCCTGACCACTCATTATCTTGAGGAAGCCGAGACGCTGTGCCGGGACATCGCCATTATCGACGGTGGCCTCATTGCCGAGCGCGACCGCATGAGCAGTCTCCTGCGCCGCCTGCACACCGAGACGTTCGTGCTGAACCTGCGCAACAGCCTGGCCGCCGTGCCGCATCTTGAGGGCTACCTCACGAGCCTGCAGGACGATCGCACGCTCGAAATCGAGGTGTCGAAGGAGCAGAACCTGAATGACATCTTCGTCCTGCTGTCGGCCCAAGGGATCGAAGTGGTGAGCATGCGCAATAAGGTGAATCGCCTGGAGGAGATTTTCATGCGCCTCGTCGAGGGACGCGCCCAATCCCATTCCGGCGCCGCGCAGCTCGGATCCGCCGAGGCAGGTCGAGCCTGATGGCCGAAGCCGCCGAGGCCCCGATTGATCTTGGCCGCATTCGCTGGATCGGCCTTAAGACCATCATCATCCGCGAGTACGGACGCATCATCCGCATCTGGGGCCAGACTCTGGTACCTCCGGCCATCACGGCGATGCTCTATTTCGTCATCTTCGGCAGTCTCATCGGCCGTCGCGTCGGCCAGATGGGCGGCTTCAGCTACATGCTGTACTTGGCTCCGGGCCTCATCATGATGTCCGTCATCACGAGCTCCTACGCCAATGCCGTCTCATCTTTTTTCGGCGCCAAGTTTGGCAAGCACGTCGAAGAGATGCTGGTCGCGCCGCTGCCGAACTGGATCATCGTGCTGGGGTATGTCGCCGGAGGTGTCCTGCGCGGCCTCATGGTCGGTGCAGTGGTCACGACGGTCGCGCTCATTTTTACGAACCTGCGCGTGCATCACCTCTTCATCATCTTTGCCGCCTTCCTCCTCACCTCCACGGTGTTCTCGCTCGGCGGGCTCTTGAATGCGGTATTCGCCAAGAACTTTGATCAGGTCAATTGGATCCCGGCCTTCGTTCTCACGCCGCTCACCTATTTCGGCGGCGTGTTCTATTCGGTGTCTCTGCTGCCCGAATGGGCACAGCGCCTGTCGTACGCGAATCCCATTCTGCACATGGTGAACGCCTTTCGTTACGGGTTCCTGGGCGTATCGGACGTCAATGTGTGGCTTGCCTTCGCGCTGATGGCGGTCGCGGCGGCGGCTCTGTTCAGCTTGCTGCTCATGATCATGAGCCGCGGCACGGGACTTCGCGAGTAGCGCGATCCGCGCTTAATTGCCGTTTTTGCCCAGAAATGCGCCTTGGCGGGGCATGTGCTCCTGTGCATGCTCTGTAGCGCACATCGCAGCAAATCTTGCGGAGACGGACATGATCGCAGTCAGAACGCCGGGCACCCGGTTTGACGAGGAGGACGGCGCCGAAGCTCATCCACTGCGCCGGAGCAACTCGCTGCGGCAGGTCATGCTGATACGCGCCGAGGGCGGCTATTGGGTCGCCGAGTGCCCGAGCCTGCCAGGCTGCACCGGGCAGGGCAGGACGCGCGAGGGCGCCATCGACAGCGTCAAAGAATCCATTGCGAACTGTCTTTCTGACCTCGAGGAGCGTGGCCTTAGTGTCCCCGAGGAGCGTTTCGATGCCCTGATCGTCGCCGTATGAGGCGCCAGAGCCGGCCGGGGTGCATGATGTAAAACGCAATAAAATCTTCATGTTAGCGTCACGTCTGCGCCTTATTTCTCATCCAGTGTGCTCCCAAGCAAGCGCCGCGCTGGTGTGTGGCGCGCGCCCCTGCACCTATGAAAGCGACGGCATTCAGCAGCTTTCTGGCTCGGATAGATACGGCGGATTACCGTATCTGCCGCCGTTTAAATCGTGGCGCCTCCCGCTTGCTCATCCGCAGGCCCTTCCAGGTCGCAAGCCGCCTGGGCGACGGAATTCTCTGGTACGTGCTCATCCTGCTGCTGCCCCTCATCTATGGGGCGCAGGCGCTGAGGCCCGCAATCGTGATGGCGCTCACCGGGTTACTGGGCGTGACCATCTACGGACTATTGAAGCGCTGCTTCGTTCGCGAACGGCCCTTCATCCGGCACGCGGCCATCTCACAGGTGGGCGCGCCCCTTGATCGCTACAGTTTTCCATCGGGACACACGCTGCATGCCGTGTCGTTTGCCTGGCAGGCGAGCGTACATTTCCCGGAGCTCGGCTGGGTGCTCGTGCCGCTCGCCGCACTCATTGCCGGATCGCGCGTGGTGCTGGGACTGCATTATCCGACCGACGTGATCGCCGGCGCGCTCTTGGGCGCGTGTCTTGCGCAGCTCGGTCTCGCGTTGACCTAGTGCGAGTGCTCTTTGTTTCGGATGTGTATTTCCCGCGGGTCAACGGGGTGTCGACGTCCGTTGCGACCTTTCGGTACGACCTCGCATCCTGCGGCGTCGAAACCGTGTTGGTCGCGCCCGACTATGGGCCTGCGGGCGCCGCATCCGAGCCGGGGGTCGTGCGTGTTGCCGCCTCTGGCGTGCTGGGCGATCCGGAGGACCGGCGCATGCACTGGGGCAGGCTCACCGGCGCACTCGGGGATCTCGCGGCCGACTTCGACCTCGTTCATATTCATACCCCCTTCCTGGCCCACTATGCAGGCGTGCGCTACGCGCGGCGGTTGAAGATCCCTTGCATCGCGACCTATCACACTTTCTTCGAAGAATATCTGCACCACTATGTCCCGATATTGCCCCGTGCATTCGGGCGCGGGTTGGCGCGTGCTTTCACGCGCTCACAGTGTCGCGACGTTGCAGCGCTCATCGCCCCTTCGGAGCCCATGCGCACGGTCCTGCACGAGTACGGAGTGACGACGCCCGTGCATGTCATTCCCACGGGACTTTCGGCGCATCGCTTCAAGCCCGGTAACGGCGCGCGCTTTCGTGCCGCCGAGGGGCTGCCGGCGGATCGACCGCTCGTGCTCTACATTGGCCGCGTCGCGCACGAGAAGAACATCGAGTTTCTGCTGCAGGTATTTGCCAAGGTGCGCACAGCGGTGCCGGACGCCCTTTTCGTCATCGCCGGGGAAGGACCGGCACGCGAGTCGCTGGGCGCTCTTGCAGCTCGGCTCGGGCTCGCGGCCGACGTGCATTTCGTCGGCTATCTCGATCGTGATACGGCGCTTCTTGACTGCTATGCCGCGGCGGACGTCTTTGTGTTCGCATCGCGCACCGAGACCCAGGGGCTGGTGCTGCTTGAGGCCATGGCACAGGGGGCACCGCTTGTGTCGACGGCCAAGCTTGGCACCTCATCCATTCTCAAGGGCGGCTGCGGCGCATTGATCGTCGCGGAGGAGGTTGGACCCTTTGCGGCCGCCGCCGTGCGCGTGCTCGAGGATGCGCAGCTGCGTGCCCGCCTCGCCGACGCCGGCAGGCACTATGCGCGCGAGTGGTCATCCATTGCCATGGCGCGGCGGCTCGTGGAGCTGTACCGATCGATGAGCCCCGTCGCGCACACTCGCGCACCCCAGCGCGACAGACCGGAACCGGTCTTGACAGATTCTGCGTCGTGATCCTGCGACAGCCCTGAACCTTCGCGCATGTGACCGGAGCCGCTTGGCGCGTGGATGTTCTGCGCTACACTCGGCCGGTCTTCACGGACATGTCTTCCGGAGCGGGCATGAGTGCCAAGCGCGCGTTGATCGTCGACGACTCAAAGTCAGCGCGCATGTTTCTGTCCCGGATCCTGGAGAAATACGAGCTCGACGTCGACACGACGGAGACCGCTGAGCTCGCCATCGATTACCTCCTCCATCATCGGCCGGATGTGATCTTCATGGATCACCTGATGCCGGGCATGGACGGCTTTCAGGCACTGCAGGCGATCAAGAACAACCCGCAGACCGCGACCATCCCGATCATGATGTACACCTCGCAAGAGGGTGAGCTGTATCTAGGGCAGGCGCGCGCATTGGGTGCCGTCGGAGTTCTGCCCAAGCAGATCAAGCAAGCCGATGTTTCCAAGGTGCTGTATCAGCTGCATCTCGTTCCTGATCGGCGCACCTCCGTGCAGTCGAGTTTCCGGCCGCTCACGGTCGATCCGCTCGACGATACCGCGAGCGCGAGCGCGACCACCGGGACGCATGCGTCGATTACTGACGCAGCGCTGCGCGCGGAGCTTGCGGAGCTGCGCCATGGATTGACCGCCCACATCGATCACCACTTCGAGCGTATCGGCGCAGAATTGCGCGCGCTCGTGCACGACGCACGGATCCACGAAAATCCCGTACCGCTTCCCTCTGCCGCGCCGCCCTCATGGGGCTGGGTGGCGGCGGCCCTCGCTCTGGTCGCGGCCATCGTGAGCACTACGCTCTGGCAGCGCGAGGTCAATCTGCATCGCGCCGCCCCCGCGGCCGCGGCATTCATACACGCGGCAGCGGCAGCTCCCTCACAGACGCCGGCGGTGGCACGTACGGGTCCTCCAAAGACCGATGCCGCCGCTCCCGCGCGTGCCGAGCCCATCATCGAGTCGGTTCCCTTTGGCGAGGACCCCTTGGGTGGCCTGCGCTTCGAGAGGCTGAGTCAGCTTCTTTATCGGCTCACGGCCGAGCACTACAGCGGCGTTGTTGAGATCAAGAGCTTTCCCGGGCGCTTCTGCCTCGTCGGCAGTGCTACCGACGGTTATTCGCTGGCGCCCGATGAGGTGCCGTTTACGAAGTGCGACGCGGTGGGAAATCCGCGCGAAGGCGCGCAGCTGCCGGCGCAGCGCCTGTCGTTGCCGATGGCGAATCTCCTGGGCGAGATACGCCACAGCACCCACGGCGCGCTCGATGTGCAAGTGATGGCGGGCGATGCTGTCGCAACCGCAGTACCCTATCCGCAGGTTTCTCCGGATCTGACGGCGGGCGCGTGGAACCGAGCCGGCAGCGCCAATAATCGCATCGAAATCCGCCTGCGCTGAGGCATCGACACTTCTCGATCGTGCAACTTTCCCTCGACGAAGATTTTCGCCCGCCTCGATGGCTGCGCAATCGCCACTTGCAGTCCATTTTGCCAAGTTTGCCGGCGCGGCGTCGCTGGGTGATGCCAAGAACCGCGGCCTTGCGGGCGGCGAGCCAGGAAATCCTGCTCGACTGCGGAGATGGCGTGCGCCTGCAGTGCTTTCATGCCGATCCGGCCCGCTGCGGCATCACACCGGCCGGCCGCGTCGCCGTCCTCGTCCACGGCTGGGAGGGCAATACCGAAGCCCTCTATATTCTTTCGCTTGCGCAGCAGCTTTTTGATTGCGGATTTGACGTGGTGCGCCTCAATCTGCGCGACCACGGCGATACGCATCACCTGAATCGCGAGCTCTTCCATTCCTGTCGTCTGCCGGAGGTGGTCGGGTCCATCCAGCGCCTGCAGGGCCTCTTGCCCGGCAAGCCCCTGCATCTCGTCGGCTTCTCGCTCGGTGGAAATTTCATGCTGCGAGTTGCAGCTCAAAGCGACGCCGGGCTCAACATTGCCTCAGTGATCGCGGTGTCGCCGGTACTCGACCCGGGCGCGACGCTCGCGGCCCTCGAGCATGGCTTTCGCCCGTACCACACGTACTTCGTGCGCAAATGGTTAAGTTCGCTCTTCAAGAAGCAGGCGGCATGGCCCGAGCACTATGATTTCACCGGGCTGCCCCGCTCTGCGGACCTGCGACGGCTGACGACGTTGCTCGTGGATCGCTTCACCGGTTTTCCAAGCCTCGAGGATTATCTGAATGGCTACGCCATTACCGGCTCGCAGCTTGCCCAGCTCAAAGTTCCAGCGACTATCATCACCGCGCTCGATGATCCGATCATTCCGGTGGCTGGTCTTGAGCAGCTCGCGCGACCGCAGGCACTGCAGGTCATCGTGACGCGACGCGGCGGGCACTGCGGCTTTCTGGAGGATCTGGTGCAGCCGAGCTGGGCCGAACGCCGGATCGTCGCGCAGCTCTGCGACATGCTGCGCCCGGATCTGCGCGCTTAAGATCCGCCGCGCTTCTCCTCGAATTCCACGATCGGCTTGCCGCTTGTGACCTCGATCGCGCCTTCGACGACGGCGCCCTTGGCAATGGCGATGCTGCGCGCGACGACGTCTGCGCGCAGCGTGGCCGAGGAGCCGAGCTCAAGTTTTTCGGCGACGATGAGCTTGCCGACGATGGCGCCTGCGACCACGGCATGCCGCGCGTGGATCTCGCCTTCCCAGACGGAGTCGCGCGCCATGCTGAGCGCGGCGCCGATCTTGCCGTCGCCGCGCACGCTGCCGCAGACAATCACCGCGCCGGTGCTTTCGATATCGCCCGTCACATGGCAGCCCTCGGCGATGAAGGTCGGGGCGGTGCCGAGCATATCGAGTAGTCGGCGCTTGGGTGTCGTGCTCATGCCGGGATTTATATATTTAACTCCTATGTGCGAAGATTAGCTGTGATCCTGACGTACCGCTATCGTTTGCTGCCGCTCAAGAGCCAACACCGCGCACTGGAGCGTCTGATGCACGCGCAACGCGAGCTGTACAACGCAGCGCTTGAGGAGCGTATCGACTGTTATCGCAAGACCGGCAAGACACGCACCTACATCGATCAGTTCAAGGCGTTGACCGAATGCCGACGTGAGTTGCGCGACATGGCTGAGCTGCCAGCGAACCTGCAGCGCTGGACTCTGAAGCGGTTGGACGATGCCTTTCAAGGGTTCTTTCGACGCGTGAAGGCGCGTAGTGGAAAGGCAGGTTTCCCCCGATTCCGTGGCAAGGGGCGCTGGGAGGCCTTTGGCTTCGCTGAGTTTAGCGGCATTCGGTTCGATGGTAAGCGGCTGCGTTTTGCCGGCATGCCCGGTGGGCTCAAAGTGCACCTGCACCGGGAGCTGCCAGAGAATGCGGATATCCGCTCCTGCGTATTTCGTCAGGACGGATCGGGATGGTTTGTTTGCCTGCAAATCGCCCTCCCCACTCCTGAGAAACGCGCCATAGAGTCTGTAATCGGCGTGGATCTGGGACTCGAGGTATTCGCTCATTGCAGTGACGACGTGCCGATCCCGAATCCTCGCATTGCACGGCGAGCCGAGAAAGAGCTGCGCCGCCGGCAACGCGCGCTATCCCGCTGCATGAAAGGCAGTCATCGCCGCGATAAACTGCGTGCGCAAGTGGCAAGAGTGCACCGCAAGATCGCCAATACTCGCAATAGCTGGCTTCACAAGGAGTCGGCCGGGCTCGTCAGGCGAGCCGATCTCATCATCGTGGAGGATTTGAATGTCGCGAACATGATTCGTCATCCGACCTTGGCGCGTTCGATTGCGGATGCGTCCTGGTCGCGGTTTGTCTCGATGCTCAGCTACAAAGTTGAAAAGACTGGTGGCCATCTCATTCGAGTCAATCCGAGAAATACCAGCCAAGAATGCTCACGCTGCCATGAACTCGTCCCGAAGTCGCTCGCCGCCCGCATACACAAGTGTCCGTTCTGCGGCCTCACCATCCACCGGGATTACAATGGCAGCTTGAACATTCGCCGCGCCGGGATTGGCGCGGGGGCGCTTAACGTGATCGGTTGCGATGTGCGTGCGCCCGGAAACATTTGCTGACTCCCGCGAGGGAGTGAAGTATATAAATCCCCAGACCTGATGAGCCTCTCGCGTACCCGTGTGATCCTGATGAGCTTCGCGCTACTCGCAACGGCCAGTGGCTGCAGCCACGAGCAGCGCGATTGGCATTCCGCGCAGGCGGCCAACACCATCGAGGCCTACGAGGAGTTCATCAGCACACACCCCAAGAGCGCACGCACCGCCGATGCGCAAACGCAGATCGCGCAGCTCACCGAGGCACGCGATTGGCAGCGTGCCAGCACCATCGATACGGCCGATGCGTACCGGCAATTTCTCGTACAGCATCCGCAGGGCAAGTCGGCGCAGGAAGCCCACATCCGCATCGAGAATTTTGGTCTCGGCGCCACTGCCGCAGGCGCGGTGCCGGGGACCGCGGCGCCGGCCGCAACCGCACCTGTGCAGGGACACTCCGCAGCGCCGCAAGCTGCGCCACCACCGGCAGCCCCGACGGCCGAGCCCGCAGGCGGCGGCCACTACAGCGTGCAACTCGGTGCGTATTCAACGCAGGCCAAGGCTCAAAGCCAGTGGGGGCGGTTGAACGAGCGCTTTGGATCCCGGCTTCGCGGTACCGAACCGGATATCGAGCCGGCCAAAAATGCCAAGGGGCGGCGCATCTATCGTCTCAAGGTGAAATCCCTTACTGAAGCTCACGCGCGAGCGATCTGCGGCGCATTGCGCAAACACGGCCAAGCCTGCGTTTTCGCCGGACCCACCGCGTAAGTAGTGCGCACTTTTGGACGCTGAAGTCCAAAGCTGACAATTCGCGTCGCCCGTACGCCGGGCTATGCGCCAGCTTAAGTCATTGTTTTTCATGTCAAAGCAGGTTTGGCACGTCCCTTGCTATTTCGTGGTTGCGTAGTTCCTTTGGGGACTATGCGAGAGCCACGCGCGGCTCCCCCGGCTGCGCGTTGTATCTGAAGTGTTGAACAACCTCCCCGGTGTTCACACGCCCTACGCCGCGATGCGTCCTTCCCCGCTCGCGGCGTTTTTTTGGTGGGCGCTGGCCTGGCCCATCTTGCCCTGAGTCAGAGGTTCACATTGCGGCGCAGGAAGCGACCCTGGGGCGCGAGTGCCGCTCCGGTCCGCAGATCCCGCGCCGCTCAGGTTGATTTGCGTAGTCGCGGCAGCATATTTATCGGCCAGGCGATCTCCGCGCCCAAGTTGCGGGCGGTCCGCGGGTGCTGGAAGTTCGCTGCTACACTTGACCACTACCGGCGGCTCACGAAGAAATTCACGCCCATGGGTGATCAATATTCACGGCGTCTGCCTCCTTTATTGACAGGGCATGCACGAGGCGCTTGAGACCGAGACATGGAATTTCGAGACTATTATCAGACCCTGGGCGTGAAGCGCAGCGCTACCGCCGATGAGATCAAGAAGGTCTATCGCAGACTTGCCCGCAAGTACCATCCTGACGTCAGCAAGGAACCGAATGCGGAGGCGAAGTTCAAGGAAGTGCAGGAGGCCTACGAGGTCCTAAGAGACCCCGAGAAGCGCACGGCCTACGACGAGCTCGGCCCTGACATGAAAAGCGGCCAGGAATTCCGCCCGCCGCCTGATTGGGCGAGCGGTTTCGAATTTCGCGGCCGGGGACGCGAGCGGGCCGATCCGGAAGCTGACGCGCAGTTCAGTGACTTCTTTTCCTCGCTGTTCGGCGGCGCGGGCGGATTCTCGCGCTCGGCCGAAGGCCGCGTGCGCGGCGGCCGCGATCATCACGCGCGCGTAGACATCGACTTGGAGGAGGCGTTTCGCGGCGGCAGCCGCACCCTCGAGCTGCGCCGTCCGGAGCAAAAGGCAGACGGCAGTGTTGACCTCGCGACTCACGCGGTGAAGGTCACGATTCCTGCGGGCGTGACGGATGGGCAGCAGCTGCGGCTTGCAGGACAGGGCGAGCCCGGCCAGGGCAATGCACGCGCGGGGGATCTGTATCTCGAGATCCACATCCGCCCGCACGACCTCTATCACCTGGAAGGCCGCGACGTCACGGTGACCTTGCCTCTGGCTCCTTGGGAGGCAGCGCTCGGTGCGAGCGTCACCGTGCCAACCTTGGGCGGCCCGGTGCAGATGCGCATTCCGGAGAAGTCGCGGGCAGGGCAGAAGCTGCGGCTGCGCGGCCGCGGCCTGCCGGGCGATCCGCCCGGCGATGAGTATCTGCAGCTCTCCATTGCGCTGCCTCCGGCGGACTCGCCCAAGGCGCGCGCTTTCTACGAACAGATGAGCCGTGAACTGCCCTTCAATCCCCGCGCGCATCTCGGGAGCTAAGCCATGACGACTGCGAAGAGGACGATTGAGACACACTTGCTGGCCGAGGGCGAATGGCTTTCGGTGACGCAGGTGTGCCGCGCGAGCCAGATCGATGTCGCGGTGGTGATTGAGCTTGCTGAGCTCGGTCTCGTGTGCCCGCGCGGCGATGCTCCGCAGGATTGGCAGGTGTCGGCGCGCGAACTCGCACGGCTGCGCACCGCCGCGCGGCTGATACGCGACCTCGGCGTGAATGTCAGCGGCGCGGCGCTTGCCGTGGAACTCCTCGAAGCGCGCCGCGAGCTTGAGACACGATTGCGCGCTCTCGAGCGCTGCGTCGAGGTGAGCGCCAGCGGCAACTAGAACCAATCGGTTCTAGGATTGCCCGAAGCCATTCTCGGCGCGCAGGTAAGTCAGCTCCTCCGTGGTGGATGCGCGGCGCAGCACGCGATTGCGGTGCGGGAAGCGGCCGAAGCGGCGAATGATCGACGCGTGCAGCTCGGCGGACTTGAGAGTCGCATCGAAGGACGCGTGCAGGAGCTGCGGCGCCTCCCCAAGGAGGCGCCGGTAGGCGGCGACCGATTCATCCTGCACTTCGAGGGATTCGCTGTGCTGCAGCGGCATGTAGAAGAAGATTCTTTCCACTGGATCGAGCGCCGCGTCTGCGCCTGACTGCATCCCCGACAGGGCGAGCGCCAGAGCCTGCTCGTCGCCCGCGTAGGCGCGCGCACGGCCGCGGAAGATATTGCGCGGAAACTGATCGAGCAGAATGATGAGGCTCAGGCGTCGTCGCGGCCCATCTGCCCAGCTTGCAAGCTCGCCGCGCAGTGCAGCCTCGACGCGCGCGCCAAATTCGGCCCGGATCGCCGCATCGCACACCTGCGCGAGCTGCGGGGATTCTTCGCCCGCAAACCACACCTTCCAGCGCTCATCGAGCGCCGCGCGATCAAGAGGCAGCTTGCCGAACCAGTATTCCCGTACGCGGCGCGCGTCGTCCATTGCGGCCGGAGCATAGCAGCCGGATGCGCGCTAGTCGGTCTTCGCCGCATCCGACTCGAAAAGTTCTTCGAGCTGCTGCGCTGACTCGCGCGCCGCGGCCATGAACTTCACCTCGTCCTCCTTGATCGCGTACTGCTCGCCGAGCGTCTTCTCATCATGCTGCCGGAACTTGCGCACGGCGGCGTGTGCGACCGCGCGCGCATCGCCGAGCTGCATCAGCACCTCCTCGGCCATCTCCAGGCTCGAGCCATAGGTTTCGCGGATGATGTAGTCGACGCCGTTATCCATGAGCGAAAAGGCGTGCTGGCGATTGCGCGCGCGGGCGAGGATCTTCAGCTGCGGAAAATGAGTGTGGACAAGCTCCGCCGTGCGCACCGACGCGTCCACCTCATCGATCGCCAGCACGAAAACTTCTGCCGTTTCGGCACCTGCGGCGCGCAACAGGTCGAGGCGCGAGGCGTCGCCGTAGTAGATGCGATTGCCGAAGCGGCGCACGAAGTCGACGTGCGTCTGGCTCGAATCGAGCGCCGTGAATTTGATGCGCCGGGCGCGCAGCACGCGCGAGACGATCTGCCCGACGCGGCCGAAGCCTGCGATGATGACGCGGTTGTCGCTCTCGTCGATTTTGTCGAATGGCGCTCCAGGAACGGCGCTCAGGATCGCCTTTCGCACGCGGTCGTGGAGCCCGAGAACGAGCGGTGCGAGCATCATCGACAAGGTGACGACGAGCACAAGAAAGTCCGCCACGTGCGCCGAAAGAATGTGCTGCCCCGCCGCGAGCGTAAAGAGCACGAAGGCGAACTCGCCGCCGGCCGGCAGCGTAAAGCCCATACGCCAGGCGCGATCCCACGCGCGGCCCATGAGTCTGCCGACTGCCGCGACCACCATGATCTTGAGCGCAAGGTAGCCCGCGGTCGCCGCGATCACCTGCAGCGGCTCGGCGGCGATGAGTCCCACATTGGCCGACATCCCCACCGCGATGAAGAAGAGTCCGAGCAGGAGTCCCTTGAAGGGCTCGATGTCCGCTTCAAGCTCGTGGCGGAATTCACTGTCGGCGAGCACTACGCCTGCGAGGAAGGCGCCGAGCGCCATCGAGAGACCGACCTGATTGACGAGGAGTGCGGTTGCGATGACCACCAGGAGCGCAGCTGCCGTGAACACCTCGGTGACTTTGATTCGCGCCACGATCCGAAGCGCCGGCCGCAGCACGAGGCGTCCGCCCACCGTGACGATGGCGATGACTGCGACGAGCTTGCCGAGTGCGAGCCACGGCGATCCCGACGACCCGGGCTGCGACAGCGGCGACATCAGCGGCAGCACCGCGAGCATGGGTAGCACGGCAAGATCCTGAAATAAAAGGATGCCGAAGGCCGCGCGCCCGTACTGCGTCTTCAGCTGGTCGCGCTCGGCGAGTACCTGCAGCACAAGGGGCGTGGAGGATAAAGACAGGCCAAAGCCGACGACCCCCGCCGCCATGGGCGGCAGGCCCAACCACCACACTGCCGCCCCCAGAATCACACTGCAGGAAAGCACCTGCACCGAGCCTAAGCCGAAGACCGTACGCCGCATGACCCACAGACGTGTCGGCTGCAGCTCAAGTCCGATGATGAAGAGGAGCAGTACCACGCCAAATTGCGAGGCATTGAGGATGCTCGACACGTCGGTGATGAGCCGCAATCCCCAGGGGCCGATGACGAGTCCCGCGGCGAGGAAGCCCAGGATCGAGGAGAGCCTCAGCTGACGGAACAGCGAGACTGCCACGACGGCGGCCGTCAGCAGAATGGCAACTTGCGCAAGCGAAATCATTCACGTCTCCGTGGTTTATTCCGGCGGCAGTGGAATGAACTCGCTCTCCCCCGGCACGCTCGCGAAGCGCCCTTCGGCCCATTGGCGCTTGGCGCTGTCGATACGCTCGCGGCTCGAGGAGACAAAATTCCACCAGATAAAGCGCGGCGTCGCGAAGCGCTCTCCGCCGAGGAGTATCACACGCGCCGTGCGCACGGCGCAGAGCGTGACGGCCTCACCGCTTGTGAGAATGAGGAGTTCGCCTGCAGCGCCACGAATTCCCGACACTTCGATTTCACCCTCGGCGACGTAGCAGGCCTGCTCGGTGTAGTCGGCGCCGATTTCAACACAGGCGCCCGCCGCCACGATCAGATCGACATAAAGAGTGGGCCAGAGCACGCGCACGGGGGAGCGGCGGCCAAAGGCCTCGCCTGCAATCACGCGTAGCTCGACCCCGGTGCGCGATGCGCTGGGCAGGCTTGCGCACGCGTGATGCTGAAAATCCGCCGCGCCCTCCTCGTGGCCGTCGGGCAGCGCTACCCACGACTGAATGCCATGGGCACGCACGCCGCGCCGCCGTTCCTCCTCGGGCGAGCGTTCGGAGTGCACGATGCCTGAGGCTGCCGTCATCCAGTTGACGTCCCCGGGATGGATGGTCTGCACCGAGCCTAAGCTGTCGCGATGCACGAGGCTGCCGGCGAATAAATACGTGACCGTTGCGAGAGCGATATGCGGATGCGGCCGCACGTCGAGTCCCGCGCCGGCGGCGAGCTGCAGCGGCCCCAGATGATCGAAGAAGATGAACGGGCCAATCATCTGCGCGTCCGGCGCCGGCAGCACGCGCCGCACGGAAAAACCGCCGAGATCCCTCGTGCGGCCCGTGATCACTCGTTCGACGCCCATGAGAACCTCCACGCCATGCTTTTAGAGATGATAGACCCAAAAAAAAGGGACCTGCTCTTTTACCAGCGGTCCCTTCCAGAGCAGGCCTGGCTTACGGCCTGTCAGCTTCGAATTATTCGCACAGGCCTTCGAGATATCCCTGCGCAACCGGCGAGAGGCGTTTTCTTGCCAGGGCGCGCGCTTTGGGGGCATCGACGATGTACTCAAGAGCTCCCGACAGCAGCAGCTGCCGGATGCGCGGATGCTTTGCCGCGGCACGCGCCATCTTGTTCAAGACGGTAAAGCCGCGATTGATCTTGCCGCGCGGCGCCCGGTCGTGCTCGATGGCACGGGCCAGGTACGCACCGAAGCGCGCATACAAAAAGTAGTCATCGTCGCCGACCTGGAAGCGCGCCTCGGTGAAAAAGTCGGGGAAATTCCTGCGCAGGTAATCACTGATCTTCTGGAGAGGCTGCTCGGGCCCGATGGTACCCAACGCTTGAAGCCTCCTCTTGTCGTTAATTGAGACCGTGCACAACGCGGCGCGCATGTTGAGCCACGACGTCAAACTATGCAATAAGAAATAACGGCGCCGTGGGATTATTTTTGTGCCGATCCCACGCAATTCTGCCTCTGGCGCTGCGGTGTAGTACGCTCGTAAGCCATGTCAGACACAGAGGCCGACCATGCGCGCCGCCGATCAGGGGCTGTTCCGCGACTCCTATGAAAGGGATAGCTGCGGCTTTGGGCTGATCGCCCAACTGGATGATCAGCCAAGCCATTGGCTGGTCAAGACGGCGATGACTTCTTTGAACCGCCTGACCCATCGGGGCGCGGTGGCAGGCGACGGCAAGACCGGCGACGGTTGTGGTCTTCTCCTCAAGCAGCCGCAGGAATTTTTGCGCGCTGTCGCGCAAGAGGCGGCCATTGATCTCGCGCAGCTCTTTGCAGCGGGCCTCGTTTTCCTGAACCCCGACGCTGCGCGCGCCGCAGAGGGGCGGCGCACTTTGCTGGTGCAACTCGAAGCCGAAGGGTTGGAGGTTGCCGGCTGGCGCCAAGTCCCGACGAACCCTGACGCCTGCGGCGAGGAGGCACTGAAGACGCTGCCGCATATCGAGCAGATCTTCGTCAACTGCGTGAGCCCCGAGCTCGACGAGGCGGCCTTCAACCGCAAGCTCTTCCTCGCCCGGCGCCGCGCCGAGAAAGCGCTCGATTCCATTGATCCCTACTTCTATGTGCCCAGCCTCTCGGCAACGACCCTGGTGTTCAAGGCCATGGTCATGCCGCAATACCTTACGGCCTTCTTTCCGGATCTGAACGATGCGCGGTTGAAATCCTCGCTCGTCATCTTTCACCAGCGCTTCTCGACCAATACCCTGCCGCAGTGGCGTCTGGCGCATCCCTACCGGTACCTCGCGCACAACGGTGAGATCAACACGATTCAGGGCAACCGCAACTGGGCAGTGGCGCGCGGGCCGTTGTTTCGTTCACCACTCTTGCCGGATCTGTACGACATCCTGCCGCTCGTATCGCTCACGGGTTCAGACTCCCAAAGCCTCGACAACATGTTCGAGGTGCTCCTCATGGGCGGGCTTGATGCGCTGCACGCCATGCGTCTCCTCATCCCGCCCGCGTGGCATGAGCTCGACTCCATCGATCCGGATCTGCGCGCCTTTTACGAGTACTACTCGGTGCACATGGAACCGTGGGATGGTCCGGCCGGCATCGTGTTCACGGATGGGCGCTATGCGGCGTGCACTTTGGATCGCAACGGCTTGAGGCCCGCACGCTTCGTCATCACCAAGAAGCGCATTTTGACGATTGCCTCGGAGACGGGCGTGTGGGATTACGCGCCCGAGGATGTGGTGCGCAAGGGCAAGCTCGGTCCCGGCGACATGATTGCAGTCGACCTGCAGGCCGGGACGCTGCTCGAGTCGCGCGATATCGACGAGCTCCTGAAGACGCGGCACCCGTACAAGGCCTGGCTCAAAAAAGGCGTGCGCTATCTCGAGAGCGATCTCGTCGATCCGCGGCTCGCTGCCGAGCCGATGGACCGCGATACCCTGGCTCTCTACCAGAAAATGTTCAACATCACTCAAGAGGAGCGCGACGAGATCATCCGCGTGCTCGCCGAGGATGAGAGCGAGGCGGTGGGTTCAATGGGCGATGACACGCCCATGCCGGTGCTGTCGCACAAGGTGCGCTCGCTGTACGACTATTTCCGCCAGCAGTTCGCGCAGGTCACGAACCCGCCGATCGATCCGCTGCGCGAGTCGATCGTCATGTCCCTGCAGACGCAGATCGGCCCCGAGTGCAATATCTTCGTGCCCGCCCCTGAGCACGCCCGCCAGATCGTATTGGGCTCGCCCATCCTCTCGCAGAGGAAGCTGCGGCAGATCCTGGGCCTGACGGACTTTGGCGTCACCCACGAGTTTCTTGATCTGCAGTACGAGCCCGCCGAGGGGCTCAAAGAGGCGATCGCGCGCCTGTGCGCGCAGGCCGAAACCGCGGTGCGCGAGGGCAAGCTCGTACTTCTGATTTCCGACCGCTATCTCGTTCGCGGCCGGCTACCCGCGCACGCACTGCTCGTCACGGGCGCGGTGCATCAGCACCTCATCAGGACGGGCTTGCGCTGCAAGTGCAACCTCCTGGTCGAGACCGGCACGGCGCGCGATCCGCATCACTTCGCCTGCCTCATCGGCTACGGCGCGACCGCCGTCTATCCCTACATGGCCTACCAGGTGCTCTTCGAAATGATGCGCCGGGGCACGGTGAAGCTCGATTTCGCGACGCGCTTGGAGCTCGGGCGCAGCTACCGCGCGGGCATTCGCAAGGGTCTCTTCAAGATCATGTCGAAGATGGGCATCTCCACCATCGGCAGCTACAGAAGCTCGCAGCTCTTTGAGATCGTGGGTCTTCATGACGAGGTCGTCACGCCCTGCTTCACCGGCACGGAAAGTCGCGTGCAGGGAGCAGATTTCGCAGATCTCGAAGCGGACATGCAGCACCTTGCCGCGCGCGCCTGGGATGCGCGCGAGCCCATCGAGCAGGGCGGGCTCCTCAAGTACATGCACGGTGGCGAATACCACATGTACAACCCCGAGGTGATCGCGACGCTGCAGGCGGCAGTGGCGAGCGGCGATTACGCAACCTACCTGCGCTTCGCCGAGCTCGTGAATGACAGGCCCGCCGCCACGTTTCGCGACCTCTTGGAACTGCAGCATTTGGGCGCCAGCATTCCTCTTGAAGAGGTCGAGCCGCTCGAGGCGATCCTCGCGCGCTTTGACAGCGCCGGCATGTCCTTGGGCGCTCTTTCGCCCGAGGCGCACGAGGCGCTCGCCATTGCGATGAACCGCCTGGGCGCGCGCTCGAACTCCGGGGAGGGTGGGGAGGACCCGGCGCGCTATCGAACCGAGAAGAATTCGAAGATCAAGCAGGTCGCCTCGGGCCGCTTCGGCGTGACGCCGGAGTACTTGATCAACGCGGAAGTGCTGCAGATTAAAATCGCCCAGGGCGCAAAGCCCGGCGAAGGCGGCCAGCTGCCCGGGCACAAGGTCAACGAGATGATCGCGCGGCTGCGCTTTGCGCGTCCGGGCGTGGGACTCATCTCACCGCCGCCGCATCACGACATCTATTCGATCGAGGATCTTGCGCAGCTCATCTTCGATCTCAAGCAGATCAACCCCGATGCGCTCGTCTCGGTGAAACTCGTGGCTGAGCCGGGTGTCGGCACGGTCGCCGCCGGGGTAACCAAAGCGTACGCGGACCTCATCACCATTTCCGGCTACGACGGCGGTACCGGAGCAAGCCCGCTGTCCTCGATCAAATATGCGGGCACGCCCTGGGAGTTGGGCCTTGCCGAGACACACCAGACGCTGCGGATCAACGGGCTGCGCCACCGCGTGCGCCTGCAGACGGACGGGGGCTTGAAGAGCGGGCTCGATGTGGTGAAGGCCGCCATCATCGGCGCCGAGAGTTTCGGCTTCGGCACCGCGCCTTTGATCGCGCTCGGATGCAAATACCTGCGTATCTGCCACCTCAATAACTGCTCCACGGGAGTCGCGACCCAGCACAACGTGCTGCGCACCAAGTACTTCACCGGGCTGCCGGAGATGGTGGTGAATTATTTCGAGTTCGTGGCGCGCGAAGTGCGGGAGATTCTCGCATCGCTCGGCGTGCGGCGGGTCGCCGATCTCATCGGCCGCACCGAATATTTGCGGCCGCTCGCCGGCGCAACAACCAAACAACGGAAGCTCGATCTTGAACCGATTCTCTCCACCGCCGGCTTGAGCGCCGAGCACGCACAGTTCTGCACCACCGCATCGAATGCGCCCTCCGATAAGGGTGAACTTGCCGAACGCATGGTGGCGGACATGCGCCAGGCCATCGAGACGCGCTCGGGCGGGCAATGGCGCTATGACGTCAAGAACTTCAATCGTGCCATCGGCGCGCGCGTTTCCGGGCAGATCGCCAAGCACTGGGGCAACTACGGCATGGAAGACGCGCCGCTCGTCGTTGAGCTTGCGGGCAGCGCAGGCCAGAGTTTTGGCGTCTGGAATGCCGGCGGTCTGCACCTCTACTTGGAGGGCGACGCCAACGACTACGTCGGCAAGGGCATGGCGGGCGGCAAGCTCGTTCTGCGCCACTCGCGCCGCGCCCAGTTCGTCGCCAAAGAGACCGTCATCATGGGCAATACCTGCCTGTATGGCGCGACCGGCGGAGCGCTCTTTGCCGCAGGAGTCGCCGGCGAGCGCTTTGCGGTGCGAAATTCCGGCGCCACCGCGGTCGTCGAAGGCACGGGGGATCACTGCTGCGAGTACATGACCGGTGGCGTCGTGTGCGTGCTCGGCAGGACCGGGGTCAATTTCGGGGCGGGACTGACCGGGGGGTTTGCCTACGTGCTCGACCTCGAGCGCAATTTCGTCGATCGCTACAATCATGAGCTCATCGACATCAGCCGCATCCATGCCGAATCGATGCAGTCGCATCTGCAGCATTTGCAGGGCCTGATAGAGCTGCATGTCGGCGCGACGCACAGTCCATGGGGCGAGGAGATCCTCAACGACTTTCGCACCTACATCGGCAAATTCTGGGTGGTGAAGCCCAAGGCTGCATCCATCGACTCCCTCATGGAGAACCTGCGGCGCGCCGCATAGCCCGGCATGGCGGACAAGAATCTCCACTACCTCGACGTGCCGCGCGCCGAACCTGCAAAGACGGCGGTGGAAACGCGCATCACGAATTTTCGCGAGATCTACGCGCCCTACCAGCAAGAGCAGGCTGAGAGCCAGGCGCGCCGCTGCATCGCCTGCGGCAATCCGTTCTGCGAGTGGAAATGTCCGGTCCACAACTACATCCCCAACTGGCTGAAGCTGATCGAGGAGGGGAACCTCTTCGAGGCGGCGGAGCTGTCTCACAAGACGAATTCATTGCCGGAAATGTGCGGCCGCATCTGTCCGCAGGATCGCCTCTGCGAGGGTGCTTGCACCTTGAACGACGGCATCGGCGCGGTGGCCATAGGCTCGATCGAAAAGTACATCACGGATGAAGCCTTCAAGCGCGGCTGGTCGCCCGACATGTCGCACGTGCGCCCCACCGGCAGGCGCGTCGCCATCGTCGGCGCGGGACCTGCAGGATTGGGTTGCGCGGACATTCTCGTGCGCAATGGCGTTGAGCCCGTGGTGTTTGACCGTTATCAGCGTATCGGAGGTCTTCTGACCTTTGGCATTCCCCCCTTCAAGCTCGAGAAGGAGGTCGTGGAAAAACGCCGCGAGGTCATGCAAGGCATGGGCGTCGAATTTCAGCTGGGTACGGAGATCGGCACCGACATTGCATTCGAGCGACTGCTCGATGACTACGATGCAGTGTTCCTGGGAATGGGCACCTACACCTCCGTGCGGGGAGGCTTCCCCGGCGAGGATCTTCCCGGGGTGTACAAGGCGCTGCCGTATCTCATCTCCAACGTCAATCACGAGCTCGCTCTGCCCGGCAGCGCCGACAGGCTCATCAGCCTGCGGGGCCAGCGTGTCATGGTACTGGGCGGCGGCGATACCGGGATGGATTGCAACCGCACCGCCGTGCGTCAGGGCGCGGCCTTCGTTGCCTGCACCTATCGTCGCGACGAGGCCAACATGCCCGGCTCGCGCCGCGACTACAAGAACAGCAAAGAGGAGGGCGTCGAGTTCCTGTTCAACCGCCAGCCCATCGAGATCGTGGGCCCGGAAAGAGTCGAGGGCGTCAAACTCGTGGCAACACGGTTAGGAGCGCCCGGTCCGCGCGGCCGGCGCATCCCTGAGCCCATTCCCGGGTCTGAAGAAGTGGTGGCCGCCGATGCCGTGATCATAGCCTTTGGGTTTCTGCCAAGCCCACCGCGCTGGTTCGAAGGTCACGACATCCGCGTGCACGCCGATGGCCGCGTGCGCGTCTCCGCAGATCACGCAACGCCCTTTCAGACGACGAACCCCAAAGTATTCGCAGGCGGCGACATGGTGCGCGGCTCGGATCTGGTCGTGACGGCGGTATTTGAAGGTCGGGAGGCCGCGAGGGGCATTCTCGCCTACCTCAACATTCGCGCCGACTCGTGAAACCGGCGCACACGCAAGTCGGCGAGAAATTCGAGCGATTTGCAGCAGACAAAAAAAACCCCGCCAATGGCAGGGTTTGCAATCTTCAGCACTTTGCGACCAGGTCGACCGCTGTCAGCTAACGGCCCGGCGCGGGCAAATAACCCGGAGCTTAAATAAGCTCAACGCCGGCGTGTCGCGTCGTCACGAGCATTAATGCTTTCGGCTGAAACGTTGGAGCTCGTGCTCCGGCCGAACCGTCGAGGCCTGCGTGTCAATTCACGCGCATTCATGCGTTTCTGGCGGCCTCAGAAAGTTAGTGACCGCTTTACCCGTGCTCGCGTCGATCGCCCGAATTTTCTGTTTTACATTCTCCGATTCGATGTACCCTCCAAGCATCAGGCCGGGAGTGGCACCTTGGGCTCGAGCATAGGCAGATCCGCTGCTGGCGCCGATAGTTCTAGTAAAAACCTGCGCTTACAAACTACTGCAGGAGATCGAGTCAGGAAAATTGTACGCCTTCGACTTGACGAAATCATGTCTTATCTTTGCTACAAAAACGTCGCCAAGCAGCGACGAATTGAACATATCGTAGACAGGCGGACAAGTCTGCCGACTCGTTCACCAAATGGGGATGCCTATCGTGTTTGTCTGTCTTAGCTTCCGCACCAATCGCCCGACGTCGAGGCTCAAATACTGCGTCGTTGCGCTCTATGTGCTGGTGCTTCTTGCGACGCCGCGGCTCGAGCGTGCGGCCGAGACTGGCCGCACGCAGCCCACGCCAATCATCGTGTTTATGACGGACTACGGCACGTTTGACGACGCGGTCGCGGTCTGCAAGGGAGTCATGCTCAGCATAGCGCCCGATGTGCGCATTGTGGATCTCACGCATCACGTCACGCCGTACTCCATCGCGGATGGCGCGCGCTTCCTGTCCCGCGCGGCGCTATATTTCCCGGCCGGCACGATCTTCGTCGGCGTCGTCGATCCGGGCGTCGGCACCCAGCGCCGCGCCGTCATCGCAAAATCCAAGCGCGGGCAGTATTTCGTCGTTCCCGACAACGGGCTTTTGACTTTCATCGAAGAGCGGGACGGCATCGAGGGCGCGCGCGAGATCACGAATCCCGCATGGCGGTGGCCGGGCCCCGTGTCGGCGACGTTTCATGGGCGCGACATCTTCGCGCCGGCGGGTGCGCATCTTGCCCGTGGCGAAGACTGGGACGGCGCCGGGCGAGAG
>Ga0302324_100005719_pt1 | contig 27043 bp, 19 predicted proteins | sample Palsa_T0_1_FD_201949 | JGI IMG/M metagenome (GOLD analysis project Ga0302324, IMG submission 201949) | Peat permafrost microbial communities from Stordalen Mire near Abisko, Sweden - Palsa_T0_1 | ecosystem: Environmental > Terrestrial > Soil > Palsa > Peat permafrost | place: Sweden: Abisko...
TGCATTGAACGACATTTTTACGGGCAAGAACTTCATGATCGCGATCCTATCCGCGTTGATTGGCTACGTAGTGTTTGAATATCTTCGAAAGAGGTTATAGATGCTCTTGAAGAGCACGCACTTATAAAGAAGTCATAAATTCAAACGAGCGAAATTGTCGTTAGATAAGGCTCCTTACGCCCTCCTTCGTGGCTCCTTATGCGTTCTTTACGGACCATATGTTGAGATTCGATTAACGGGCATGCAGCGTCTACTGTAGTGTGTGCCGAATGCTCGAGCGTTCCGCGCCACTGGGGGCGCGGAGAGAGGTCATGTTCAAAATTGCAACTTACATTGTTGATACCTTCCGCAGCATCGAGGACTCGATGGCGGATGAAAGAGAGCCGATCATTTTGATTTACAATCGTTCGCAATATTTCTTACGCTCCTGTTTTTTTCTCGCACTTCTCGCAACTCTTCCGGCGCTTTCGCGTGCTGAGGGCGGACCTGATGGTTCGGCCTCCGGCAGCTTGCATGGAACTGTTGTCCGAGTCGATGGAAGCTTCCCTTCGGCAACTCAGGTTGTCGTTCGCAGCGACCAAGGGGACTTTCGTCAACTTGTCGCGGTGGATTCCGCGGGGAACTTCGCGGTTGCGTCCCTTTCACCTGGCCGGTACGAGGTAGCAACGGTGGAGGGTGGATTGGAAACCGGAGCAGTGGCCAAGGTGGATGTGATTGCTGGCGGGGATGCGGTTGCTAACGTTGAACCGCAAAGTCCTGCCGCGGCAGCGACACCCGCTCCTGCAGCGGCGCCGGTCACGCCTGCCGACAACGGCTTTTTCCATCGGCTTGGACGGGCTTATGTGGCGGATTGGGGTGGGAATGCTCCTGGAACCGCGGTGCCGCAGGCAGCGCGGCGCGGCACTCCTGCGCCTATCTTCTCTCCACCGTATCCGGCAACGGATTGGCCGATCGGCGGAACTCCGACTATCGGCGTTCCAGATGGTCAGACTTACCCGTTAATGCAAGCGATCAACCAGAACAAGGGCCAGTTCAAGATGTATGGCTGGGTTGAAGTGGGAGCCAACGGATCGACCAACAACCAGAGCAACGCTTCCAAGGGAATCGCGGCTAATTTTCCTTCGGCGTACGATGAGTTTTCGAATCAAGTTCAGTTGGATCAGGCCGCGCTTTACTTCGAAAGAACTCCCAACACGGCGCAGAAGGATCATTTTGACTGGGGCTACCGGCTCACGGCGCTGTACGGTGTGGATTATCGCTTTACCACCGCCAAGGGCATGTTGAGCCAGCAGTTGCTGGTTAAGAATGCGGAATATGGTTTCGATCCTGTGATGATGTACCTCGATTTTTACTTTCCGCATGTTGGGCAGGGTATGGACCTCCGAGTAGGACGTTACATCTCGCTGCCGGATATCGAAGCACAGCTTGCTCCGAACAACTACACTTACTCGCACTCGATCCTGTATACGTTCGATTGCTACACGCAGACAGGTGTGAACGCGACGGTGAAGGTGAGCGATCATCTGACAGTGCAGGGAGGTATCTCGCCCGGTTGCGACGTTATGCCATGGACAACGGATGCCCGGGTAACCGGCAACTTCTGCGCGACCTACACCTGGTCGAATGGCGGCAATGCCCTGAACACCTGCGCCAACAGCGTGAACAACGGCAAGTACGCCTACAACAATCTGGCTGCCTACTACGAAACCTGGTATCACCGGATCAGCCCCACCTGGCACACTGACACCGAGTTCTGGTATCAGTACGAGAAAGACACGCCGAATGAGTATTGGTACAACACGGCTGCGGCTACGGGACTGCCTGACACCAGCGCGCATCCCTGGCCGGAGAACTTGACTAATGGCAAGTTCACAAATACCGCGCCCTTTGCGGTTCCCTCCACGCTCAATTTCGGCGCGGTCTGCAAAGATCCGAGGCTACCTGCGTCGCAACAGCCGGCTCGCTGCTACGCGCCTGACGTGGCCATCACCAACTATATCGAGCACAATTTCTGGCATAACGAGGCATCGCTGAATATCCGCAATGAATTCGTGAACGATATTGTGGGTCAACGCACCGGCACACCGGGCAAGTACGAAGAGCACATGGTGGGCTTCGACTTCTGGGCGGGTTCTACGATTACCTTCCGTCCTGAGGTGAGCTACACGCATACCTTCAGCCCGTATGGGCTTAGGGCGCTGGATATCTCTCCGGGCTCGTCCGTAGCGGCGATCTCGAATCTGGCTCCGGGGGAAACCTCATTTCAGGCAATGCAGACTCTGCGGGCCAAGACACAGGCGATCACTCTCGCTGCGGACTTGATCTGGCATTTCTAAAGAACTTACGGCCGAGGCTCCAATGCTCCCCGCATTGGAGCCTCTTCTCGTCTCGCCACGAGATTTCTCTTTTCGTAGTCCACGTCCCGTGTCATGCTGGAAATTCCAGAGGTACTAAAGTCCCTTCGGAGGCTCTGTCCGGAGCTTTCGCGGTTGCAGCTTTCCCTACTTTGACTTTTTTCCGATCTGGTTTCTGATCCGGCAGATTGCGCCGGACTACTTATTTTCTAAGGAGAGTACATGGCAGAAGCGACGACAGGCGAGATGAAACCCACTCTGGGCCTTACCGGGCTCACCAGCAACGCAATGGCATTGATTGCTCCAGGGGCTTTTTTGTGGCTCACGTTTTTGATTCAGGCTACGGAAGGCGCCACTTCACCGTCGATGTGGTGGGGAATTGTTGGTGCGTTGCTGCTGTGTCTCTCCACCGCGGTTTGTTATGCGGAAATGGCGAAGCTGTATCCCGGAGCCGGCAGCTCCTATTATTTTGCAGAGCAGGCATTTCTGACGCGCGAGAAGGCGTGGCGCTACGCTCGGATTTCGAAGTTTATTGTCGGTTGGGGTTCGCATCTTTATTACTGGATTTATCCCGGCGTGATGGTCGGTACTACGGGCATTATCTGCGGGTATGTTGTTGGCACGATCTGGCCAAATTTCATGAGCGCTTCAAACCCCGGCATCTTTTTCATGATGGCTGTGGCAATCGTTTTTTCCTTCTGCATTGCTTACATTGCGCACCGAGGGATTAGCAGTTCCACGGTGGTTAATATGGGCATCAACGTGATACAGATCGCGGCGCTGCTCACTTTTGCCGTGCTGGCGCTGCATTACCGTATCGCTCACCCGGCGGGTTCGGTCGCGTATCAATTTGATCCTACTTCGGGAGAAGCGTACACCTACGAATTCCAGACGACGACATCGGTGGTGGGTGGAGTGTCAACAGATACGGTGGTGCGTGATGCCAGTAACGTGCCGGTTGCGAAGAAGGATGCGGCGGGCAACGTGATTCCTTATCATGTCAGCTACCCAGACAAGGATGCTTCGGGAAATTTTCTTACCCACTCCAATGCGGCTTCGGTAGTGAGCCCACATAACTGGAACTGGGTATTTGTGCAGGCTACGGTCGCGATTCTTATCCTGGTGGGATTTGAATCTGTAACTACGATGGGCGACGAGGCCAAGAACGCCAAGCGGGATGTGCCCATCGCGGTCATTACCTCGCTTCTGATTCAGGGTGGACTGTTCTATTTCTTCGAATACTTTTCGGCCAACTTTTTTCTCAATAGCGGCTATACCATGCAGAGCGCATCGGTTTCGGCTGCTCCAATCGGCGACATGATGGTGATTGTAGGAGATGCGTTGCTGGGGCCAGGCAACGGGCGCACCTTTATGCTGATTGAAGCGGCGACGGTGTTTCTTGCTCTGATTGGAACTACGCTGAGCTGCATGAACACAGGGGCGCGCGTAACGTATGCCATGGGTAAAGACAAGGAAGTGCGCGGGCACTTTGGAGCTTTGCACAACAAGAATCTTACTCCGCACAACGCAATCTGGACTCTTGCTGTAATTTCGGCTGTGATTGGTTGTGTTGCTGTTCTGCTCGTCTCCGCCGACGGCAGTGCACCCAGCGATGCTACGATTGCGTCCATTCCTTCCGGTTTCTGGTCTTTTGTGTGGAGTCACGCCACGCACGATAAACTGGCGGCGCTTCCGAATAGTCTTTTGATGGTCACGCTGGCGTCCAATTTTGGCACGTTCATTTTGTATGCCTTGAGTTGCACGCTTTGCATGGTGGCGTATCACAAGCATCCCAGGTTCAGCGTCATTCGTCATCTGGCTATTCCAATCTTCGGTCTGCTTGCGAACCTTGCCTGCATGGCCTTTTACATCATCGGTCCGTTTGAGGGATACGGGACTCCGCATGAGCCTCTGCTGGCGCTCGGCATCGCAGCGCTGTGGGGCATTTACGGCGGCATCTACTTTCTCACTTCTGGCAAGGCCAGCGGCAGGAGCGTTCTGCTGGAGACGCGCACGCCTACTGCATGAACTTTCGGGAACGGGTAAAATCAGGCATCCGGCGCGGATGATATGCGCTGGATGCCGGATCGTTTCCTATGCTTGACGTTGAATTTACGGAGTTGTCGGATATCGGGCTCACTCGCGAGCACAATGAGGATGCGCTTGGCCATGTGGTGCCGGCTTCTCCGGCGCAGGTGCAGTCGCAGGGCTGGTTGTTTGCGCTTGCCGATGGCGTGGGCGGGCAGGACAAAGGCGAAGTGGCTTCGCGGCTTGCGATTGATACCGTAGTCGCGGGTTTTCGCAAGATCCCCAAAGGGATCATGCATGTGTCGCTGTTGCCGCGACTGGTGCAGGAAGCAAATTCAGCGGTGTATGACGCGGGTCATCTCGGTCATGCTGGTGGATCGCTGATGGGTTCGCGGATGGGGACGACACTGGTGGCTTGCGCACTGCGCTTTGATTCGGCTGTGATTTCGCATGTGGGTGACTCGCGATGTTATCTCTTTCGCGAGGGACGCGGCTCGCAACTGACGCGTGATCACACGATGGCCGCTGAGCAGCTACGGTTGGGGATTCTTTCGCCGGAGGAAGCGTCCGAAGGCGAGAATCGGCATATTCTGACTCGCTGCCTGGGAAATGAATTGTTTGTTGCCGCCGATACGGTCACTGTGAATATCATTCCGGGGGATGTTCTCATGCTTTGCTCGGATGGTTTGCATGGTTATGTGCAGGATGCGTTGATGGGGAATCTGCTCAACTCTACCTCGGATCTGGAAACGGCCGCGGCGCGGCTGGTGGATGCGGCCACGCAGGCTGCGAGCCTTGCAGGCGGCGGGGACAACATCAGCGTCCAACTCATTCGCGTGCGGTCGGTGGAGCGGATGGGACTGTATCGTGGACGTCCGTACCGATTACTATAGGCCCTCATGCCCGCTTCCAATCTCACCATCCAGCCCGGCGATCAGCTCGATCAATTTGCGATTGATTCTGTGGTAGCTACCAGCGGCATGGCTACGGTGTTTCGCGCGCACGATTTGAATACCGGTGTGCAGGTAGCGATCAAGGTGCCGCATCCGGAGATCGAGAGCGATCCAGCGCTGTTCGATCGCTTTCAGCGCGAGGAAGTGATTGGAACGAAGATAAACCATCCTGGCGTGATGAAGGTCTTTCCGAATCCGGATCGCTCTCAGGTTTACATGGTGATGGAGTGGATAGAGGGGCGGTTGCTGCGGCAGATTTTGAACGAAGAAAAGAAGCTGCCTGTCGAGCGTGCGGTTAGGCTGACAGTGCGCATCTGTGAGGCGCTCGAGCACATTCATGCCAATGGGGTGGTGCATCGCGATCTGAAGCCGGAAAACATTATGGTGGATGCGGATGACCGCATTTGCCTGATCGATTTTGGGATTGCGGCCAATGCCGGGTCGAGGCGGCTGACCTTTGCTAACTTCTCGCGGAATATGGGTACGCCGGATTACATTTCTCCTGAACAGGTGCGGGGCAAGCGGGGCGATGCACGCAGCGATATCTATGCTGTTGGAGTGATGCTGTACGAAATGTTGACGGGGAGGGTACCGTTCTCGGGACCGAATCCTTTTGCGGTGATGAATGACCGTCTTCTGAATCAGCCGGTGCCGCCGCGGACGCTGGAGCCCTCGATCACACCACAGTTGCAGGAGATTCTGTATCGGGCGTTGGAGCGTGAGCCGAAGAACCGCTATCACAGCGCGAGGGAGTTTGCGCATGATCTGGAGCACCAGGGTGAGGTAGGCGTAAGTGAGCGCGCGGCAGAAGCACAATGGGAGAAGCGGCAGTCTCCGGGTGCGCGGAGGTTGCTGTTGTATGCGGGACTCGCGCTCTTGCCGGTGTTCATTTTTCTGCTGCTGTATCTTGTGGCGCGGCGCTGAAGCGAGACTTGCGCCGCGCCTATCTTGAATTAGCGGGGAACGAATTCGTCGGCGTGAATTACGAATTCGGGGTAGGCGCCTGCGCCGAGTTCGCGGATGTCCATGCCTTGCCAATCGCCATCGCGGTCGACGCGATACGGCACCAGGCGATTGAGCAGCAGATTGCAGCCGTGAATCAGCGGCAGCATGAAGCCCAATAGAGTGGCCATTCCGACGAGTTGGCCGAGGACCTGGCTGGTCAGGGAGTTGGCAGAGGTTGGGGCAAAGATGCCTGCGGCGATGAGGCCCCAGAAGCCGCTCGCGGCGTGGACTGAGATAGCGCCTCCGGGATCGTCAACGAGCAGGCGCAATTCGAAGACTTCGACAAGGTACGTGGTGAGGACGCCGGCGATTGCTGCGATGAAGATGGCCGCCAAGGGTGAAACGGAGGCACATGCGGCAGAGCCCGAGACGAGTCCGGCGATCCAGCCGTTGGCGCTCAACGAGGCGTCCGGCTTGCGATAGCGAATCTGGGTGGTGGCTACGGCGGCAAGGCAACCTGAAGAGGCGGAGAGCATGGCGTTGATGATCACCCCGATGATCCGATCGGGGGCGGCGCCGTTGAAGAGGATGGAAGTCGCGGATTCGAGCGCGGCGAAGCCGATCAGCGCGATGAGGCAGCCGAAGAGGACAAGGACGATGTTGTGTCCGGGGATGGCGGTGGCCATGGCGTCTGGTGTGTATTTGCCGCGGCGAGCTCCGAGAATCCAGGCTACGGACAGGGCCATGAGGCCGCCTGTTACATGGATGGCGCCGGCTCCGCCCATGTCAAGGAACGGGGCAATATTTGCTTTGCCGCCGAAGCTGGAGGCGAGCTGTGACAGCCAGCCTCCGCCCCAGACCCAGTGGGCGAATAAGGGGTAGATGAATCCCGCAAAGACAATCGTGGCGAGGCAGATGGGCGCCAGACGCCAGCGATCCGTTCCGGCGCTGAGGGGGATGATGGCGGCGAGGCCAGCGGCGAAGATATGCAGGCAGAGGACAAGGGAGTTGGGCGAGCTGGGTGAGCTGGGATTGACGCCCAAATTACTGCTGGTGGCGAGCGAGGCTACGTTGCCGAGCCAGTTCCATTGCAGGCCGGCGAGTTGGAATGTGTGGGCTGCTCCTCCGGAATATCCAGCCCAGGATGCGCCGATGAGCACGATAGCGATGGCGGCGATGGCCAAAACGCAAAGGGAGGCCAGCATCGAGTGGGCAGCGGAGCGGGAGCGGCCCAAACCCTGGTGGATGAGAGCGAGACCGGCTGCGGCCAATGGCGACAAGAGGATCGAGATCAGGCAGATCGCCAGGGCGAATGAAGCAGATGAGCTTATGGGGTTCATTTGGCTATCCGTTGCATGGTGGTGTACGCGCGCATGAGCAGAATCAGTCCGAGAACTTCAACGCCAATTGCAGCCGCGATGAAGGCGGCTCGCGGAGCAAATGCCGGCAGCATGACCAGAGCCGCCAGGACGAGGAACCAGCCCGAGAGTAAGAGCAGACATCCGATCAGCTTCAAAGAGACTCCTCAAATTCAGTTCTAAGAATGAATCCTGATGTGAAATTGCGAGGCAGAGCAGGAGCGGTCTGAAACTCCAGTCTATCGGCAAACATTGGGCTTTCGGGGTTTTGTTTGTTTGCTAAACCCTTACGAAGCTTCTGGTAGGATTCGGCTAGAAGCCGTCTCATATATGCCTGAGCCGCTTCGGCAAGCGGCCTGAGACCCGCTTTGATTACGGGTCTCACTCGGGGCGTTTCGATCAATGCGGGGTTTATGAGACAGCTTCAAGTCTCAGTATCCATCTGCTGAATTTAAGGGGTCAATCATGAAGAATATGCTTAGTCAGCTTGTCGATGCGCCATTGGGCGCCTATTTGGTGCTTTCATTTGCTGCATTCTTAGAGGTTTCGGGAGATGCTTGCTTTCAATCCGGTTTGTACCAGTCGACGGGAGCTGCGCGAGGGTTGTGGTTTCTGGCGGGTGCGGCGGTGTTGGCTTCGTATGGGTTCTTTGTGAATCTGCCGCAGTGGGACTTTGGAAAGCTGCTGGGAGTGTATGTAGTGCTGTTTTTTGTGATCGCGCAGATTGTGGCCAAGGTGCGCTTTCACCAAACGCCGACTACGCCAATTCTGGTCGGCGGTGCGTTTATCGTTGCCGGAGGGTTGGTGATGACATTCTGGAAGGGGTAAAAGGCAGGGAACAGGGAATAGGGAATAGGGAATAGGGAACAGAAACCGCTTGGCTCCGGAGACTTTGCGGGCCTCCGGAGCGTTTGATCTGACTGGATCAGTGCGCGAGGGCGGATTCGATAGCGGCGGTGACTTCGGGGGAATCCGGGGTGGTGGCGGGCTCGAAGCGGGCTACGGGATTGCCGTCGCGGTCGAAGAGGAATTTGGTGAAGTTCCACTTGATTTCGCCGCCGAAATTGGGGTCTGAGGACTTGCTGGTCAGAAACTGGTAGAGAGGCGTCTTATCGTCGCCTTTGACGGAGATTTTGGACATCATAGGGAAACTGACGTTGTACTTCTTTGTGCAGAAGGTCTTGATCTCTTCATTGGTGCCTGGTTCCTGGCCCATGAAGTTATTGGCTGGAATGCCGACGATGACCAGGCCGCGGCTCTTGTATTTTTCGTAGATGGATTCGAGCGCGGTGTATTGCGGGGTGAATCCGCAGCGGCTGGCAACATTGACAAGCAGGAGCACTTTGCCGTGATATTCGGAGAGCGGTGTTGGCTGGCCATCGATGGATTTGAGGGTGAAGTCGTAGACGGACTTAGGATCGGACTTGGCATCCGAGGGCGGTGGCGTCGCGGCCAGGACGGGAACTGCGAGTGCTGTGGCAACCAGGGTGAGGCAGATGGATGCGAAAAGACCGGGATGACGCATAGTTTCCTCCATTGGCGTTGACGAACTAGAGTTCGATGCTTGTCCTTAGGGCGATCATAGCCGACCTTTGGCGTGGTATGTAGAAGCAGATGCATAGGTGAGGCTGGAGGTTACAATCCAGGCTTTCCGTTGTGCAGGGCAATTGCATGAACGGAAAACGTGGCCTCGATTACCGAAACACTAACAAAAAGAGCCGAAAACCCGGGGTGGGTGCCGTTTTTCTGATTCATCTCCAAATGAATGAATGACTTACGGGATTTTTCGGTGTCGCTATGGGACGATTAGCCGGGGATTTGCGCCACTTTTGTTGCACGTTTTTGCTGCGAGTTGATGCGAATCTGCGGTGAAATTGATGATATCTGGGGTGACTGGGAATGCTGCCTCGGTGTCGGGTCCTCAGCTTCATCTCCATTATGCGCCAAACAGAGTTAATTCCATGCAGCCGGGACGATACGCTGGAAATGGAAGGGTTTGGGCGGGTCTAGTTTGAGACTCTTGCACATTCATGCGGTCGCGCTGTTTCGTTGAGCGGCTGTGAATCTAAGAGGTTCGTTGTTATCAGTTAGGATGGCAAGGGTAGGAAGGCAAGGATGCCTGGATTTGCGGTAGTGACGATTTCGGATCGATGTGCGGCTGGTCAGCAGGTAGATACGACCGGGCCGGCAGTGGCGCGTCTCCTGGCCGAGCAATGGCCAGAAGAGACAATCGGCCGCGGATTGGTTCCGGACAATGAAGACGCGATTGAAACACTACTGCATGAGCTTTGTCATCAGGAGTACGAACTGGTTTTGACTGCGGGTGGAACCGGTCTGGGGCCTCGGGACGTGACGCCAGAGGCGACGAGGCGGGTAATCGAACGTGAGGTTCCGGGATTGGCGGAAGCGATTCGGGCGAATTGCGCGCCTTCGTACCGTTTTGCATGGTTGAGCAGAGCTGTGGCGGGGTTGTGCGGGAAGACGTTGATTGTGAATTTGCCGGGCAGTGAGCGGGGTGCAACGGAGAGCCTTGCGGCGATTTTGCCGCTTCTGCCTCATGCGCTCGATATTGTGGCGGGCGGCAGGATGCATCCGAAGGTCTAATCGAAGTGCTGATCCGAAATGCTAACCCGAAAGTTTAATCCGAAGGGCTGGGGTGGTCATCCGGATAAGTCGATTTAGCCATGGTGTGTAGGCCTATGGCACTAAAGAAGAATTGTCGTTCCACGAAGGCGTCTCTATGCTGAATTTGTGACCGGATTAGACTTCGGGGGAGGGCTAATTCGAGTCGCACTTGGGGGTGCCTCGCGGTCTCCGCGTTTGTTTTTGCGGATTACGACGGGGGCACCCACTTTTCTGTTTTTTATATAGGATTAGGTTTCAGGCATCCGCGGGAGATTGAGGCGACGATGAAAGGTATTCTACTGGCCGGAGGATCGGCGACGCGGCTGTACCCGGTGACGCAGGTGGTTTCGAAGCAACTGCTTCCGGTATATGACAAGCCGATGATTTATTACCCGCTTTCAGCCCTCATGTTAGCGGGGATTCGCGAGGTGCTGATCATCTCGACGCCGCGCGATACGCCGAGTTTTCAAGCCTTGCTGGGCGATGGATGCCAGTGGGGTATGAAGCTGAGCTATGCCGTGCAGCCGAAGCCTGATGGTCTGGCGCAGGCCTTCCTGATTGGCCGGGAGTTTGTGGGCGGCGAGAGCTGCGCGCTGGTGCTGGGAGACAACATCTTCTACGGGCAGACTCTGGGAACTCTGTTGGCGACGGCAGCCAAACGACCCTCGGGGGCGACCGTGTTTGCGTATCCGGTGCATGATCCGGAGCGGTATGGCGTGGTTGAGTTTGGAGCGGATGGGCGGGCGATCAGCATTGAGGAGAAGCCAAAGAAGCCCAAGTCGCGCTACGCAGTCACAGGCATTTATTTTTACGATGCTTCGGTGGTGGATGTAGCGGCGGGGTTGAAGCCTTCACCGCGCGGCGAATTAGAGATTACTGATGTGAACCGTCATTACCTCGAAGCAGGAACACTGCATGTCGAGGTGATGGGACGAGGAATGGCCTGGCTGGATACGGGCACGCATGATTCGCTGTTTGAAGCGGGACTGTTTATCAAAACCATTGAGCAGCGACAGGGCCTGAAGGTAGCTTGCCCGGAAGAGATCGCGTATCGCAAGGGATGGATCGACGCAGAGAGGTTGAAGGAACTGGCCGGGCGGGCGCAGAAGAGCGGCTATGGCGAGTATCTACTGGGTCTGCTCGAGGAGCCGTTTGTGCTTTCGGCGCAGGAGGGGTTGCTGTGAATGTGATCGAGACTTCACTGCCCGGAGTGTTGGTGATTGAGCCGCGCTGCTTCCGCGACGAGCGCGGTGTTTTCTTTGAGACTTTTAATCTTGCTCGCATGGCCGAGTTAGGGCTGCCTACAGAATGGAAGCAGGATAATTTTTCGATTTCGAAGAAGAGTGTTGTTCGGGGGATTCATTACCAGATTGGTGAAGCTCAAGGGAAGCTGGTGCGAGTTGTTACCGGAGCTGCTCTGGACGTGATTGTGGATTTGCGGCGGAGTTCGTCGACCTTTGGCAGACATACTACTGTGGAATTGAACGGAGATGGTTCGCGGATGGTGTGGATTCCTGAGGGATTTGGGCATGGATTTGCCGCGCTTTCCGAAACGGTTGCACTGAGTTACAAGGTGACCGAGTACTACTCCCCGAAGGCGGAGCGGACGGTGCTGTGGGATGATCCGGAACTGGGCATTGACTGGAAGGTAAATCCAGATGAGGCGATTCTTTCGGCCAAGGATCGGGCTGGAGTTCCGTTTGCGCAGGCTGAGGTTTTTGCCTGATGCCGCGCGTGTTGCTGCTGGGGTCTGGTGGGCAGTTGGGCATGCAATTGGCGCGGCTGCTGGCATGTGATTCTGACGATGCAATGAAATTAACCGCACTGACTCGGGCGGAGCTTGATTTTTGCGACGCTGATGCGTTGCGGGCTGCGATTCGCACTGCTGAGCCCGAAATCGTGATCAATGCCGCGGCTTATACAGCTGTGGACAAGGCGGAGCAGGAACGAGAACCGGCGCGCCTGGTGAATGCGGTTGCTCCGGGAATTCTTGCCGAGGAAGTGAGCAAGACGAATGGGTGGCTGATTCACTATTCGACCGATTACGTATTCGATGGATCGGGGACGAAGCCCTGGGTTGAGACCGATCGAACTGGTCCCCTGGGTGTATATGGACAGACCAAGCTGGATGGAGAACTGGCGATTGCAGCTACGGGCTGCCGGCATGTGGTGCTGCGGACGAGTTGGGTGTATGCGGCGGTAGGACGAAATTTCTTACATACGATGTTGCGGCTGGGACGCGAGCGGCAACAACTGAAGATTGTGGATGATCAGATTGGCGCGCCCACCTCCGCGGAGGCGATTGCCGATGCTACTTTGATCGTTCTGCGGCAACTGGCCGCTGAACCAATGAACGAGGAAGCGAGCGGGGTGTATCACCTGACCTGCACTGGACAGACAAGCTGGTGCGGCTTTGCGCGGGCGATTTTCGCGGCTTTTGCGGCCCGGCAAAAGACGCCTGAAGTATTGCCGATTCCTACCGAGGCTTATCCTACGCCAGCCCGAAGGCCGCTTAACAGCCGGCTGAATTGCGACAAGTTTGCGGGGCAGTTTGGATTTCGAATGCCACGGTGGGAAGATGCGTTGAGCGAGGTCGCCGCAGCTATCTTGTCTGACGCGGAAGCGCACAACGCCTGAGGGTTGAGGCTGGACTAGTCCGACTAGCTGACGGGTTTCTTGCGGGTGTTCTGGCTTCCGCGCCATCCGGGCGTTCCGGCAGAGGCGCGGGATCGCACGAATTTGATTTCTACCTCCGTGTCGTTTGTAGACCAGATGCTCATGCCTCCGATGACCAGGAGCAACGGCAGTATGATCGCGCTATTGAGCAGACTGTCGATGGCCGAGATGAGGACGGCTGCGGACAGGGTGTGACGCATGTTCGTATAGCCGATGTCGGAACGGGCGAGCGGAAACCAGACGGCACGGAGCGCTGGAATCAACAGCAGAGCTTCCAGAGAGATTAACCCGACGCTGCCATACATGCCAAAGGTCAGCAGCCAGAGTCCCCATGGACGTTCAAAGCCTTTTTGCCACCAGTCCCATTGGCCATAACCGAGTATGGATTCGTTGAGGGCGGTGTCGATGTGCCGTTCGTCCAGGCCAAGGCGCCAGCCAAAGGAACCTTTGCCGATGCTCTTGAGGTAGCTCGCGACAGCGTGTGCTTTAGGGTTTTCCCGGACCAGTTCGCGCAACGAAACGATGTTGGCAATGCGGAAGGCAGCGAAGGCTAGGATTCCCAGAACCAGGAGAATGCTGACTGTACGGGAGAGATAGCGGGGGTCGAGAAAGACGAATGGAACGAGCGCAAGCAGCAGGATGATTGCGCCGGTCGACTGGCAGAGGAGGGTGACGGCGAAGAGGGCTATGGCGACCGGGAGGATGGGAATTCCTAATACGGACCGGGCCGTCTTGCGTCTCCAAAGCCAAACTGCGATCAGGGTTGCAGTAGCCATCCAGATACCCAGCTGATTGCCATTTTCGAGCAGGCCGATGGGGCGATAGCCGATGAATCGCTTGGCGCCATTTAGCTGGTAGGGTTGGTAGCCGTAGAGGAATTCGTAGATCTTCGGTCCGGTGAAGAATTCGAAGATGCAGAGGGGAATATAGGCCAGGCCACCGATCACGAAGGATTTGGCGGCCATTCGCAGTGACTGGGTATCGGTGAAGTAAAGCCGCCCTATAAGGTAGGGGCTTCCCCAGGCTAAGAGTTGGTAGATCTCGCCGATCCAGCCTTCTTTGTAGTTGCCGGGGTTGGCAATGGCTGAGAGCAGTGGTGCGATCAGCCACATGCCCATGGGCAGGTCCCATACGGTTAGCTGAAAGCGCTTGAAACTGGCCCGGTCGAAGAGGTAGACGCCGAGAATTCCGGAAAAACCGAGGATAGTCGCTTTGGTGATGAAGTAATTCGATTCGAGGCTGGTACCGATGATCCAGTAGGGAAAGTCTGAGCCCTCGTTGAAATAGTTGGCTGCAGGCAGGATGGCCCAGCCGCCGACGAAGTTGATGAGCAGAGCAACGCGGATTGAATATCGGCGAAACAGCAGAAGACTGATCGGCACCCAGGCAACAAGGGCGAGCAGAGGGGGGATGATCATGAAGACACCTGTCGCCCGCGGAGGGATGCCCAGGGGAACTCGACGGAGGACTCGACGGCGTAAATCATAGAGTTGAGCATAATCGAATTACTCAAACTTCCATGGACGCGGCGGAGAGATGCGTCCTCCGTTGGTGTCTTGCCATGCCTGGTGCATCAGGCCGCCTAGATTACGGTTGCGATTGGCGCGCTCTTGTCTGCTCGGATTGCCGCTGAGACTATTGCGGAGCGCGGTGAGTTGGTAGAGCGTGAGTTCCAGCATTTTAGCCAGCCAAGCTTGAGCGCCGTGATGTTTGCGGTAGTACAGCAACGTGCTGCGCATGCGCCAGCGAACAAGCTGCGCGCCCGCCGATGACATCTCCAGAGTCTTGATCTGGCGGGAGGATTCGCCTCCAATATGGATGACGACGATGTCCGGCCAGTAGAGGATTTTGTAGCCGGCTCTCTGAATGCGGCGGCAGAGATCGACCTCTTCGGAGTAGAGGAAGAAATCGGGATCAAAGAAGCCTACTTTGCGCAGAGCCTCAGTGCGAATTATGGAATAGGCTCCGGGAACCCAGTCGACCTCTGCGGCCTGCAGGGGATTGGCCCAAGTGCGGTCAAAGTAGCCGAAAAAGCGAGATTTTGGGAATTTTGCCGCGAGGCCGGTGAGCACCAGGAAATCGGAGATGATGCTGGGAAACATGCGTGCGGAGGGTTGCCAGGAGAAATCCCGGCCGACCAGCCGGCCACCTGCCAGACCGACACCGGGCTGGTCATCCATGTGCTGGACGGAAAGACGGAGAGAATCGGGGCAGAGAAATGCATCGGAGTTGAGCAAAACGATGTAACGCCCTTGCGCGAGAGCCAATGCGACATTGTTGGCGGCGCCGAAGCCGAGGTTGACCTCACTTCGCAACACGCGGACCTGAGGAAATTCAGCTTCGATCATCTCGACCGAGCCATCGCGTGAATTGTTGTCAACGACGAAGATCTCGACACGAAGGTCACCTATTTCGCGCTCCACGGATTGGAGGGATTCTCGCAAGACATCGCGTGTATTGAAGGAGACGATAATGAGCGAAATATCGAAGGAATGAGGAGACGGGTTGTCTGGGGTCATCAGATCGATCACCTTCGAGTTCGGAAGTGAATGTGCGGCCGATGTGGACGTCTGCGGCGGATTTTTCGCGATTTGAACTTCTTGATTTCTGAGCAGCAATTTGGGGATTGAAGATCGCAACCCGGGTTGCTTGCCAGCTTAGCAGGAGTCTTTGACGGGAAGTTCAATTTGATTCTGCCGCGCCGCGATCGGCAACAAGTTATTGTAGCGAATGGTCTTCTTGCAGCATAGCAACAAATGTAGACGGCATTTGCTGCTGCGTTTCAGGGTCTCAAAATACTCCACGGATTATCTGAACGGGGCGTTTATGCTGTAGAGGCTATAGAGGAATATCTAATTTCGGGCACCGATGAATGCATCGTAAATTTTGCAGAGTGCAAGAAGAAGCTCTTCCCATCTGGGCGATTCCTGCTATTATTTGGGCAGCAGCCACATAAGTGTTGCATCTGATGGCGGACGTGTCCGCTGTGTGCCAAATAGGCTACCCCTGTGTCACTTTATTAATAAAAGCCTTGGCCACTACAACTTTTTAACCCGCGACACTCATTTTCTGTGCTGTTAGCAGATAAAAAAGGCCATCCCCAACCGGACGAGCATCGCGGTTTTTGCTTAACTGACTCATTCTGACGCGGTTATTGCGCTCACGCGCAAGCACGGGAAGGTTTGCGTTTCAATTGTTTCTAAAGTAACCTACCGCGCTGTTACCTACATGGCGATGAAACGGTTAGCGAATCCTATAAGGTCGCACCGAAGTAATCAGCTGAGTAATTTGCGCTTTGGTGATTCGCATTCCGATTCATTAGGAGTTCATCATGGGTTTGTATCGCACAGTTTTGGCGAATCGATTCTTCCAATCTTCGCTTCTGGTATTTTGCATGGGGGTAGCGGTTATTCGCGCCACTCCAAGTTTCGCTCAAACCACGCCTACCAACATCCAGGTAACGAGTGCGGTCCAGCAGGCGAGTGTAAATCGTCTTGGAGTGAACCTGGCGGATCAGACATATTACGATTCCGGCCAGATGTTGAAGAATCTGGTGTTTCAGAATCCTGGATTCGAGGGCGGGAAGTATCGCAGCATTTTGAATTGCGTGGCGGTGTCGTCCAACTCGTGCACGGACAGCAATACGGGGAGCCCGCAGCCGACTAGTTTTTGGAAGGGCGGAACCTACAGCGTGAACTCGGGCAAGTCTCTTGGTGCTTCGGGTACGGTGGTTTCGAGCGTGATCGCCAACGGGTCGGTCGGTCAGGTTGTTCAGTTCGATCAGAGCCTGAGTCTTGCTGTGGGGGACTATGTTACGGTGACCAGCACGCAGCCGGGCAACGGGGATACGGGCTGGTGGGATAACACTTCGGGCGGCGGCACGATCAGCACGGAGACGACGGATCTTTCTCCGGAGACGGCCGGCAAGCAGGCGCTGGTCCTGGGAGCAACGGCTGCGGGAAGCAGTGCGTCGGTGACGCAGTACTTCGATTCCGAGGGCGGTTTGAGCTTCATCCAGCTGGACGGTACGTTTGCGGTCACGTTCCGCGCCAAGGGGGTTGGGGGCAACAACCAGCTGAATGTGTATTTGCAGCGTCTGCTGCCAGCGGGCGGCGGAATCTATCTGAACCAGACGGTGACCTTGACCGATGCGTGGCAGGATTACACGCTGACCTTTTCGGCAGCGGAAGCGAGCACGGCGACAGGTTCGATCCAGTTGGTGTTTGGGGCCAGCGGAGCGAGCGTGGAGCTGGATGATGTGAGCCTGACGCAGACCAATACGAGCTCATCGAATCCGACCGTCTTCCGCGACGATGTGGTGAATGCGCTGGAGGAGTTGAAGCCAGGAACGCTCCGAATGATGGCGTCGTACGCGGCATTGGGCGCGGATATTCCGAACCAGCTGCAGGTTGTGGGTGCGCGCTATCGGGAGGGTTACAACACCTATGGGACATCGGTGGCGTATATCCCCTACGGTATTCATGAATTTCTTCAGTTGTGCCAGACGGTGGGAGCAGATCCCTGGATCACGATACCGACGGCGACGACGCCAGCGGAGATGACGGACTTCATTGAGTATCTGACCGGCACGGGTTCGGATCCGTGGAGCGCACTGCGCATTTCCCGCGGCCAGACGGCTCCTTGGACGTCGGTGTTCAACAAGGTTCATATCGAGTTGGGCAATGAGACGTGGAACGGCTCGTTCATTGGAGAATCGATGGCGTATACGGCGTATCCGCAGTGGGCCAACCAGGTATTCGGCACGGCACGGGCGACCACCGGCTATGTGGCGAGCAAGTTCGACCTGGTACTGGATGGCTGGGCGGCGTCAACGTGGACCAACCAGCAATTGCTTGCGGTGAGCACGAAGCATGACTCGATCGATATCGCGCCTTACCTGCTGTTCAGCGCCAACAACGAAGCGCAGGCGACGATGTTTGGAGCGCTGTTCGCGGAGCCGGAACTGTTTGAAAACCCGGGCGGCGAGGTCTACACGAATCTGAGTGCGGCAGCCAGCGCACCCACACCGACGAATTTGAATGTGTATGAGACCAATCTGGGCACGATGGTGGGAAATATCACGCAGGCGCAGTTGAACGCGCTGGCTCCGTCGGTGGGTGCTGGCATTGCTCATGCGGATCACATGCTGCAGATGATGCGGCAGGGAGTCAAGTATCAGAATGCGTTTGCGCTGCCGCAGTGGGAGTTTGGGCGCACCGATGGAAGCCAGGTGAAGATGTGGGGGATCGTGGTGGATATGGGCACGACCAATCGCCGCCGGCCTCAGTTCCTGACCGAGGCGATGGCCAACAGCGTGATTGGCGGCAACATGTTGCAGACGGCGCAGACGGGTGCGAATCCGACCTGGAACCAGCCTCTGTCGAGCGACAATGTGCAGTTGAACGGAGCGCATTATCTGCAATCGTTCGCATTCCAGAATGGGAGCACGGTTTCGACGATCCTATTCAATCTGAACCAGACGACGGCTCTTCCAGTGACCTTCTCGGGAGCCAATGCGCCCTCGGGCACAGTGGAGATGACGCAGATCACCTCGGCCAATATTACCGACAACAATGAGGATTCGACGCTGGTGCAGCCTACTACGCAGACGCTGAACAGCTTCAATCCTGCCACCGGCATATCGCTTCCTCCGTTTTCGATGACAGTGCTGACGGTGGTCGGAAACTCGGTGCAGGCCCCGGCGTTCTCGGTGGCCGCTGGTACGTACAGTGCGGCGCAGACGGTGACAATCACGGATGCGACCTCTGGCGCGGCGATCTACTACACGACGAACGGAAGCACGCCGACGGCGTCTTCGACCAAATACACAAGTGCGATCACGGTGAGCGCCAGCGAAACTCTGCAGGCAATCGCGACAGTCGCAGCTCTTACACCGAGCGCTGTGACGAGTGCGGAGTATGTAATCGGTAAATCTACCGCTTCTACGCCGACGTTCTCGGTGGCGGCGGGCAGCTACAGTTCAACGCAGACGGTGACTCTGGCGGATGCAACCTCCGGAGCTACCATTTACTACACCACCAACGGCACCACGCCAACGACCTCTTCAACCAAGTACACAGGCGCAATCACGGTGAGCGCCAGTGAGACGATTGAGGCCATCGCTGTAGCCACGAACTACAACAACAGTGCGGTAGCCTCTGCTGCCTATACTGTCACGGCCGCGACTGCAACCACTGCTGCGGCGACGCCAGTATTCTCGGTGATGGCGGGGGTCTATGCTCCAGGACAGACGGTTAAGTTAACGGATGCAACCTCTGGAGCGACGATCTACTACACCACCAACGGCACCACGCCAACCACGTCGTCGACCAAGTACACGGGGGCGATTACGGTGAGCGCCACTGAGACGATCGAGGCGATTGCTACTGCTTCGAACCACACCACGAGTGCAGTTGCCACAGCCTTGTATAGGACTGCTGCACCAGCGGCTACTCCCGTGATTTCGGTTGCAAGTGGCACCTATACGTCGGCGCAAACGGTGAAGATCACAGATGCAGTGGCTGGGGCGGAGATCCTCTACACGATCGTCGACGCAGCTGGGGCCTCCGCCTGGACTGAGTACAAGGGGCCAATCACTGTGAGCGCCAACGAAACGATCGAAGCGATCGCTTCTCATGTCAACTACTCCGTGAGCGCTAGTGCCAAGGCCACTTACACAATCAAATAAGCATTCGCGAGTGAATGTGCGGCAACTGAGCTTCAACGGCAAACTTGATGGACTACGGGTAGCGATCTTTGATCGCTACCCGTTTCTTTTGGTGCTAGTAAACGTAGCCGGCGACTCTACAACGCGGGGCGCTTCCTGCTAGAGTGACCTCTCAGAGATGCTTACTCAGGATTCAGTGTATGTGTGGCGAGTTCGACTGGACGAGCTTGAAGGCCTCTCCGCAGCTCAGGCGGCAGCCCGGACGAGCAAGTTATGGGGGCTGCTTTCCGTCGAAGAGCAGCGCAAGGCAAATGCTTTCCGGGCGGCAGAGCATCGACGTGAGTACGTTCTGTCGCACGCGGCTCTGCGGTCTGTCTTAGGTCGGTCTCTCGGAATTTCTCCAGCACTACTGGAGATAGCCACAGAGGCGGGAAGCAAGCCACGACTCTCGCCTACTAAAGACGAGACCCAGGGTTCGACGGATTTGAGATTCAATCTGAGCCATACTCGCGGAGCGGCGCTGATCGGCGTAGCGCAAGGCCGGGAGTTGGGTGTGGATATCGAATGGCAGCGGCCAATGGATGATCTGGAAGCGATGGCGCAGAGCGTTATGAGTGAGAGGGAACTGAAGAGATGGACGGCGCTGGCAGCTGAGGATCGATTTCGCGCCTTCTATAAGGTGTGGACGTACAAGGAGTCATATCTGAAAGCTATCGGCCTGGGGTTGTTCCACAGCCCTCGGGAGGTGACAGTACCGGTTTCCACGGATCTTCTGAAAGGCGACGAGGGTGATTCTTCACGAATTCCAGGACTGATTCAGGGACGTGACGAACAGGCTGTCTGGCAGGTGAGGGATGTTCCGGTGTGGGAAGGCTATTCTGCTTCGGTTTGCTGGGAATATGCAGCAGCTACCCGACTGATAGTCAAAGATCTGGATATTTTAGGGATGGATGGCGACTGAAATTGGCTGGTTGGGTGGAATGGCAACGGAGTTGAATCTTGAGGGGCGATTTAAATTATTGATACCGTTGCGGGAAGAGTTCGTTTAGTACCGTTCCAAGGTACCCGGTTACCTTCTTGAATTCAGAAGAGACTGTGCTAAGGTGAGGGTAAGCCCAAGGGGTGGCCTTCCGATGAACTCCCGATTGGAATGGGTAATGGCGGGATCTCGAGACTCAGTGGGTGGCAGGCGGGACTCGAGCGTGCTTCTCAGGCGAAGTCTGCGCGGAGACTGTGACTCTCGCCAGACGATCCGCATCGCGGAAGCGGATGAGTGGTCAGGTCATGCACGTGAGTTTAAGACCTTCGTCAGCCCGTTGGAGAGGTAATCGACATTGCAACTTCTTTTCCTTGTTCCGTTTCTAGTTTCGCTCTACTATGTCGCGCGCAAACGGGTGGATAAAGCATTTCTGAACATTTATCTCCCTTGCATCTTTCTAATTCCCACTTATTACACGATACGTCTACCCCATCTGCCGGCTATCTCTCCGGGGAGCGGCGCTCTGATTCCGATAGCGATCTCGCTTTTGTTCCGGCCAAAAACAAAATGGCGTCTGCGCCGCATGGACCTGTGGGTCGTGCTCTTTATGGTGAGCATCGGGTTGAGCGAGGTTCTGAGGGAAAGCGACACCCATGCCGGGATGCTCATTTGGATGGAAGACTTTATTGAGATGTTTCTAGCGTATATTGTCGGGCGCCAAGTGATTGAACCCGATTTGCGGCTGGAAACGGTGAAGCGCATCATCCTTCTGTTCGTTTGCCAAGTGCCGCTCGCATTGTGGGAATTTCGCATGGGTGCGAATCTATGGCTGAACTTTGGGAACAATGTCTTTGATTTGAATAGTGGCTGGCATCTACAGCTTCGAGGTGGAACCAGCCGCATCGCTACCTGCTTCGCACATCCGATTCTGGCAGGAATGCTGTTTGTTGTGGCCATGGCTTTCAATTACTACCTGGTTCAAATTTACAAAGTGAATCAAACCCGGTTGGGGCGCTGGATGTCGCAGTTGCAAAGGTATAGAGTGCCTTTTTTTGTGTTGGCTATGCTGCTATATATGACCGGATCGCGCATGCCTATGACCTGCGCGGTACTTGCCTATCTGATCCTGCAAATTCCTAAATTCAGAAACATTCGGACGGGGATCATAGTAGTCCTGCTGACGGCGACAATTGGTGGAAGTGTGGTCTATGGGTTCTTTCAGAAGTACACCAGTACCAACGACGAGCAAGTTGACGAGGCCCAAAGCAGTGCGATCTATCGAAAGGAGTTGCTGATAAACTACGCTCCGACCGTGGAGGAAGGTGGCTGGCTGGGCTGGGGGATGGACACTTTTCCCCGTTATCCGGGTCAGTCGTCGATCGACAACGATTACCTGCTGCTACAGTTGGCGCAAGGCAGACTAGGCGAGTATTCGTTCCTCCTGCTTGGATTCGAAGCGTTATTTACCCTGGGAATGTACGTGGGCCGCTTCAAATCCCGGGAGAGCCTGTTTCTCGTTTTCAGCCTGATGGGGGCGATCATTTCGATATTTGTGGGGCTTAGCACGGTAGCCCTGTTTGAACAGGTGATTCAGGTGCTTTTTCTTCTCCTGGGCTGGTCACAATCTTTGCAGGAGACGGGGCCTTTGGGAGCGCAGGTTATGAGCGCTCTGCCGGAGCCGAAATTTCGATTCAAGCGAGTGCTGGCGTAGGTGCCTTTTTGGCTGCAAACCTTCAATGCGCACAGTTGCTGGAAGGTAGGAACTTGAAGCAAATACGCTCTTGCGTTATGGCTTGCTGGCGAGGGCTGTGGGATTTGCAGTGGGCGTGACGCCAGCCCTGTGCGCTGTCGGGAAATGTACGCCGGAGATATCCCAGGACAGAACTGTCATTGAATAGGGTGGCAATGAGTAAGGCTTTCCGGGATCGAAATCCTGCAGAGTTTCATGGTTTATTTCTACGTTTTGGGCGAATTCGTTGCTGTCGGTTATGTTGATTGATGTGAGACGGCTGACCTGAACGTCACCTTGCTTCCCAGCGTTCTTCGCACTTGAAGGCGCTGCAGGCCCGGAAAAGGTGACGGGCAGAGAGGTGCTTCGGCTCAGGTTAAAGAGAACCAGGCTGCAACGCTCGCCGTCTGTGAATGCGAACGACTGGATCAGGTGAGCGCCACTCAGTTTGACGTCGCCGTTTGTACTCTGCGGCTGATCCCAGGTGGGGTTTGCGCCGGACGGGACAGTTTCGATCATCTTGTCTGCTATGGCGGAATTGAGCAGCTCTTCGGCAAGGAATGTAGGTCGAACCCGATTAGTTTGGCCACCCATGTCCACGACGGTTCCCCAAAGCTTCATCGTTTCTTTCTGATTTGGGTGATCGGGGTTGGAGAAACCGTTGTTGTACTCGGGGAGAGCGAAGACGGTTTGGTTCAGGATGCCGTCATCGCGAAGCATCAGCAGCATGTGATCGGCGACCGCGATGCCTGCTCCGAGAGAAGGTATGGTGGATTCGAGAGCTTCCTGGGACGCTTTTCCCTCCATCGTTCCCAGGTTGACCTCGTAGATAGCTAGCTTCATGCCGTACTTTGCGGCCAGTTGAGCATTCTTGACTACGGTGCCTGTGGGGCGGCTGTCCTGCGCCTCTGGCTCGGCGAACATGGGGCCGAAGATTGCCTCCCGAGTGCTGGAGTCGTTGAACGAGTCGAAGATATAGGGGGCGATATCAAAGGTGTCGGCGTGGGTGTTTACCTGGAGCTCCTGCTCATTGAACGAGGGTGACGCGTTCCATCCATCCATGATCAGGTCAAACTTATGAGCGTCATAGAGTGGCGTTGATCGAGCAGCGGCGAATATCTGAGAGACTCTGGTTGCGTATGCCTTAGGGTCGAGGATGGCTTCGCCTGCGAAGGTTCCGTTCCATTCCTCGTTCCCCAGTTCAAGATGGATGATGGGAAAGACGGTGGTCCAGGGAGCGGTCTGGCCGAGGGCGGCGCGTTTGGCGCCGTAAGGCTTGGTCTCGGGAGCCGAGAGATATTCGATCAGATTGCTCATTTCTGTCTGGGTAAAGCCGATGGGCATCGTAAACCAGGGCTCTGCCTTGATTGCCTGGCACAGAACGAGGAACTCGTGCAGGCCGATCGGAATATCACTCGGTTCCACCGCGTTTTCGCTGTAGCCGGTACGCTGTCGGGCGAAGGGCGGCGCGAGGAAATTGTCGAAGCTGCTGCCAAAATCAGTTCCGCTGTCCATGTAGCGAAGTATGCCTGGCTGGAGTTCTCGAAGCCGTGTTACAACCGCATTACGGAAGGCGGTGGGGTTATCTGGACTGGCAGATTCAGTGAACGCGGCGTCGTCGAAAAGGGCAGCGCCACCCTCGATGACGAAATGGATCTGAACGGCGCCGATGAAGGAGCCGTCTTCGTGAGCAGCAAAACTAAATTTGAAGTCCTTCCAGGACGAAGACAGGAGGACGTCTCTGGATAAGTAGATGGGGCTTCGGTACCGTTCGGATAGCCGGACGATAGTGACACTAAGTCGATGGGAGCCGGCCAGGCTCTTTGCGCGGAAGCTTAGTGTGTACTGTCCCTTAAGCTGGACGAAGGACCGATTGCCGAAGGTATCTACGCCAGAAGTGATGGTGATCGACTGGGCTGGACCGAGGGCATTCAGCCGCATGGCTTGCTTGCCAAGAGAATTGCTGGCGAGGTCCTCGAACTCGGTGGAGATGGTGGCGCCGGCTTTCGTATCCGTCCACCAGCCGCCCTCGGCAGTGCCGGGCATTGTCTTGCGAATGATATAGAAATCGCCGACCTGAGGATGTACGGCAAGCTTGCCAAAATTCAGCCACGCGCCCTGATGTGCGGAAATGGAAGGAGCGCTGCTGCTGGAAATGACGCCTTTCTCTCCTTTGGCGGCTCCGTAGAAGAATTCAAAGGTCGCGTCTTTGGCGAAGTCGGCGGGCCACGGACTGTATAGATCGTTATCCGCGCAAGAATCGCCTTTGACAAACTTGCATTGCAGGACGGTCCGCCACATCGAGCCTTCAAAGCCTGGGTTGCGGAAGCTCAGATTGCGCAGCATGATCGCTGAGTCCCAATAGGTTTGGCCGCTCAGATTGATTCCCATGCGCTTGACATTGGAGCGAATGACCCGAGTTCCGATCGTAATGTTGGTGGGCCTGTTCGGGTCCGCTCGCTGGGGTCGACTGGAGGCGGTCGTTTGGCATCCCACAGAGGATGCGAGAAGCGGGGCCAGGACACAGAGAGCGGCCAGTCTCCGAAGAGTGCCGGAAGCAGATGTGAGTTTGGGAATCGGAGCAACTTGAATTCCACAGCGCGCGAAGACCGGATGGGATCGGGTCAAGGGGAATTGGGCCAAGGGAGATTGGCCGGTTCTGAAAAATTCAGGGGCGAAATTCATCGATGCCCTCCCGATACAGCTCGAGGATACGATCGATTTTAAGGTTCCAGTCGAAGAGTTCCTCAACACGTTTTCTTCCCGCAGAAGCAAAATGGGCACACAACGCCGGGTCCGCGATGAGTTTGCGCATGGCGTCGACAAAACCCTGAGTGATGGCCTTGGCATTCGAAGGGTCGACTAGAATTCCACAGTTTGAATCGAGATAGACGGCCGGTCCTCCCCACGCGGTGGCAACGACTGGGATCCCGCACGCCATGGCTTCGAGAACTACAGATCCGCCGGATTCGTAGATGCTGGGTAAGAGCAGCGCAGTCGCACCGTGCATAACGCGGGCGCATTCGAGCTGAGAAAGCCACCCGCGCCACCTAACCCGATCTGCAATCCCGAGAGATTCAGCCAGCGACGACCAAGCGCGGCGTCGTGGACCGTTGCCGATTACTTCGAGTTGCGCACCAGGAATCTCGGCCAGGGCACGGAGGGCGAAGTCCAGACGCTTCCAGTCTACGAGGCGCCCTACGAAGAGAAAACGGGGGGGATTGGCCGGAGGGACTGCGTTTGCGGGAAAGGACCAGATGCTGAGATCTACGCCATTTTCGGGCATCTCAATAGTATGGCCTCCTGCGCAGGCGGGTAGCGCCAGACGGGTTCGCTGGTTGGCAACCAGGAGCAGAGTGGCATCTTTCTTGCCCGGAATGATGCTGTTGACGAGGTTGGCGCTGCCGCGGGCCAGCGCGACCGTGATGCGCGTGAAAAGTGACTCTGCCCCACGAAAGGCTTCGGGATATTCCATACCGCCGTTCATGGGTCCAATGACCACAGGAACCCCCAGGCCGGATATGAAAGATGGTGTCTTGGGTGAGACTGGGATGGGTTGATGGACAATGTTGATACGTTGCTCAAGAATAAGTCTCTGGATCATAGTCCGCTGAATGCGCCGGTCGATGAGCACCATCAGTATGCCGAACGTTGCCTCAGAGAAGCGTCTGGAAGGATGTCGACTGAGCTGAAAGATGAGCTTGTGGAACCACTTGTCGGGTATGTACTGGATGCGATGCTGCTCAGCCGGAAAGAGATCTTCGAGCTCCGAGCGGTTACGGTCGTGAATAATGAGCCAGGCCTCGATGCCCCGCGCGCGCAGGCGAGAGAAGTAGTGGAGAGGCAGGGAAGCCTCGCCGCCGAAGCGGAAAGAAGCGTTGTCGGCTACGATGCAGACGCGGAGTGGTTCAGGGAGAATCGATGGGGTCTGCTTCGAGGTCATCTTCTCCCTGTCTCTCTTTCATAGGGGCGCTTGTCGCAATCTTCTGATTTTCTCATGTGGTTGCTATGGTCTCGCTTAAACGACCTTGACTTGCGCAGCATGAGAAATCGAGTGGAAGTGGAGCAAACTCCGGTGCCGCGCAGGTCATTCTTGCGGTATAGGCCCGTCACGCGTCTGAGAAGCACCTTATGAGATGCGCGTTGGACCATTGGATGCATTGCTGCTCCGTTCGGACAGAGAGGTTTCGAGCCTCAAAAGGTCGATTTCTGCGTGGACAATCAAGAAATGATTACTTTAGTGTGATTATTCTGCGCTTAGTCATCGAAAAATAATCTGCTCTTGGGGGAGTTCTCGACCTCTGTCCGACCTCAGATAAATCCAAATAAACTGTTTATTATAAATAGAATACCTCCTACCATTGCACAATAAAAACAGCCGGTGGATCCTTCTCGATATTCTCGATTACGCGCTGCAACTTAAAAAATCTACACAAAAGGTAACCATTTTGATCAGAACTAAGGTAATCTGGTCTTCCAATTCATCAATGGCTTTGGTTCTTGGCCCCCACGGAAGTGGAGGGGCATACAAAAAATGGCTGAGAAGTTCAATAGGACTCTCTGCCTCAAGTCTCTACAGGAGTTTGCAGCAATGAATTTTGTGTCGAATAAAACTGGCCGTAGTGTGATCGGGCGTTTGCTCGTTTCGGTTATTTTTCTGGCAGGTTCCTGCTTCGTGTCAGGCCAGACGCCTACCAACATCCAGGTAACGAGTGCGGTCCAGCAGGCG
>Ga0302324_100005720_pt1 | contig 27043 bp, 16 predicted proteins | sample Palsa_T0_1_FD_201949 | JGI IMG/M metagenome (GOLD analysis project Ga0302324, IMG submission 201949) | Peat permafrost microbial communities from Stordalen Mire near Abisko, Sweden - Palsa_T0_1 | ecosystem: Environmental > Terrestrial > Soil > Palsa > Peat permafrost | place: Sweden: Abisko...
GCTTGCATAATATTTCCAAGCATTCCGGCGCGCACTCCGCGCAAGTCAACCTGTCGGGAAACGACGGCGTCCTGCGATTGACGGTCAAGGATTCCGGCGCCGGATTTGAACGCAACGCGATCAAGGGCAAAAGCGGCCTGGGCTTGCGCAGCATGGAAGAACGCGCGCATTTGCTGGGCGGCAAGTTTCGTATCCAGTCCGGCCCCGACGGTACGGCGGTGGATGTGGAAGTGCCGCATTCCCCCCCCACCGGCAGCGCCAAAGAATAAGGCTTGTGCCCCGCTTCAAGCACTCAGACTATTGGCGATGCGGTGCTCCAGCGCGTAGCGGGTGAGTTCGGCCGTGGAATGCAGGTCCAGCTTCTTCATGATCCAGCCCTTGTGGAATTCCACCGTCTTGGCTGAAATTCGCAGGATTACTGCAATCTCTTTGGCTGAATGACCTTCCGCCACCAGTTGCAGCACCTCGCGCTGCCGCGGAGAGAGCAGCGGACCTCGATTTTCGGCAACCTTCAGAATGCCGTCCAGAGCGCTAGGGGCGATGAGCGGCGTGAGGTACAGATTTCCGTTGAGCACCTCATGAATGGCCGCCACCAGCTCGGAAGCCGCCGAGCGTTTCAACACATAACCGGAAGCACCCGCACGAAAGGCCTCCACTACATAGGGCGCATCCGAATGCACCGTAACAAAGATGAGTCTCGAGTCGGGAACGGCGAGCTGAAGTTGCCGCGCCGCCTCCACGCCATTGAGCAAAGGCATCGAAATGTCGAGCAGAATCACGTCGGGGCGTTCCCGCTTAGCCATTGCTACCAGCGCGCGCCCATCTTCCACCGCACCCACCAGGTCGAATTCGTTTTCCAGGAGTTTGCAAATCCCGGCGGCAACCAGGGCGTGATCGTCGGCTAAAAGGATTCTAGCTCGTTTGGTTTGGGTCATAATTTACCGGAATTTGTTATCAGACGTTGCGCCGGACCTTCAAAGTGATCATACTCCCTTCATGAGCCTAAAGAATGCAGCGGCGCTGGGATTGGTCGGAATGTTCTTGCTGACCCTCCTTCAGGTGGTGGATTTATTCAGCAACATTTCGCATGTTATCGGGGGTCTGGTTCCCGCGGTGGTCTTATTCCGGTCGCTCCTTTATGCGTTCGCCGGACTGTGCCTGACGGTGTTTTTCGTGGTTTTCTACAAAAAGCAATCGTGAACCCCTCTCTGACTAAGAATTGGCGCCGGCGTGCTTCTGCAGCGTAGGCTTGAGGCTCAGATTGCGGATCAGGCGATGCAGATAATTGGGGTGCAAACCCAGTATCCGCGCGGCTTCGGTGTAGTTGCCGGCCGCCTGCTCCACGGCGCTGATGATGAGCTGCCTCTTCGATTCGCGCACCGCATCGTGAAAAGCTTCGGTGCTCGCGCCCGCAGGCGCTGCTTTATCCAGCAGCGATTCCGGCAGGTCTTCGGGCAGTATCAAGTCCGACGACCCCAGCACCACCGCACGCTCTATGGCGTTTTCCAGCTCCCTCACGTTGCCCGGCCATTCGTAGTTCAACAGGCAGGCCCGGGCGCGCGGCGAGATCCCCACCACCGTCCGGCCGCTCCGCTTGCCATATTTAGCCGCGAAATAGCTGGCCAGCAGCGAAATATCCTCGCGCCGCTCCCGCAGCGCAGGCATCCGCACCGAAACCACGTTCAGGCGATAATATAGATCCTCCCGAAAGCGGCCCTTTTTAACCTCTTCCTCCAGGTCTCGATTGGTTGCCGCGATCAGCCGGACGTCCAGCTTGATGGTTCGCGTGCCCCCCACGCGCTCAAACTCGCGTTCTTGCAAGACCCGCAGCAGTTTCGCTTGCAGCGGCGGCGCCAGCTCTCCGATTTCATCCAGGAAAACCGTGCCGCCTTCGGCCACCTCCAGCTTTCCTTTCTTTTGCACGATGGCGCCGGTAAAAGCCCCCTTCTCGTGGCCAAAAAGTTCGCTCTCGAGCAAAGTTTCAGCCAGCGCCGCGCAGTTAATGGCCACGCACGGCTTGTTCGCCCGGCCGCTGTTCTGGTGAATGGCGCGCGCCACCAGCTCCTTGCCCGTCCCGCTTTCGCCGAAAACCAGCACCGTGGAATCGCTCGCCGCCACCCGGCCGATGAATTGATATACGTCGCGCATGCATGGGCTTTCCCCCACCATGTTGTGCTCCACGTTCATCTCCGCCTGCAGCCGGCGATTCTCCTCTTCCAGCCACTCCATGCGCCGGGCGTTGTCCAGCGCCGCGGCCGCGATGCCGCCGATAGCGGTCAAAAGCTGGAGATGATCTTCGTCGAACCGCACCGCCGGATCGCTGGCATCCAGATAGATAACACCTAGCACCCGATCGAAGACTTCCAGCGGCACCGCCAGAACGCTGCGGATATGCCGGTCTACTACGCTCGCGGTATCGGAAAACGCCTCGGCCGCCGGTAGGTCGTTGCACAGCAACGCCACCCCTTCCTGAAGCACTTTGGTGACGATGGTCCGGCTCGCTTGAACGGCCGGATTCGCCCCGCTGCGGCGATCCCATCCATAAACCGAGCTGCACTCTTCCAGGCCCTGATCGCACAGCAGGATGGCCGCGCGGTCCGCCGGCGCTACTTCAAAAATGGATTCCAGGATCCGGCGCTCCAACGCTTCCAAGCCGCGCACCGAGTTCACCGCTTTGCTGATGCGCAGCAGCGCGTTCAGATCCCGTACCGTGCGGCCGGTGGGGGTGATTTTATCCAGGTCCCGTAAATAGCGCGCGTCCTCGGTCCGCAGGATGATCGTGGACCCTCCGCCGGTTTCGTCTTGCTCGAATTCCACCGACGGCGCCGTGTGACTTTCTGTCTCCGGCCTCACAAACAGGAATAAGGAATTCCCGATCTTGATTTCGTCCCCCGATGACAGCAGCTTCTCCGTAACCGGGACACCATTGACGAAGGTGCTGTTGCGGCTGTTCAGATCCTGAATCTTGAAGCCCTCCGGTTCGCGCCGGATCAGACAGTGGCGGCGCGAAACCGATGCATCCAGGATCGGCATCTGGTTGGAGGGTTCCCGCCCAATAGAGATCTCTTGATCCGACAAAGGGAAAATGTTTCCTTTTAACGGACCGGCCAGAGCTTCGAGTTCCGGATAGTTCTCGGACATCGTGCTTGGCTTAGAGTATATCCGATCGAACCCTGCTTGAGATAGTCGTGCTCCTATGCTATGTAAGGCCTTAGCCCTACTATCCGAATAGATAGCCCGGATCTCGCATGCCTTGATTCCTCAATGAATTCTCGACCGGCCCTGCGATTGCAAAGCTCAGGCACAGGTTAGGTAGAACGCCTTAGACGTTGAGCTTTGGATGGGAAGGAGAAAAACCCGAGCCATACTCCCCCAAACAGCCCCACCAGAAAGATCGCTTTCCGGCCTGGAATCCGGTCTTTTTGCTTGATTCTTCCCTCCTGAAGGCGAAGGCAGACTGCGGCGCGCGCGGGCTTCTTCGTTTCGGATCGAGGAGCGTACGTCTAGCTCCTCGATCCGCTCCACCGAACCGCGACCGCAAGGGAGCGTGACACCAGCCACTATCTAAGAGAAACACCCTATCTGGATTGATAGGGTCTCTATCTGATCAGATAGTTAAAAAAGACCTTAGCCGCCCTGGCACTTCCAGGCAACACGCCCCACGAAATCATTTATCTATAGTTCTTTCAATTGCTTCCACCTACTTAGTACACGATGCCAGAAGGTCATGGTACTGTTGGCAGCGCAGTTGCACCTAGAGAAAGCGGTCGTAAGGCCAATTAAAGCAAGGAGGATCAAAATGAAGACCAAAACCAAGATCAAAGCTGGCATCGCCGTTTGGGGCACCTAGGCATCTGGCCGCGTGACAACACCCTACCCAGTTGTCACGCGGCACTTTAATCCGTCGCACAAATTTTACAAAAGGAGCAAGGCCATGAAGACTAAGACCAAGATTAAAGCTGGAATCGCCGTTTGGGGCACCTAGGCTGGAACGAACTTCCTAACTTAGCGAACGAACGCGGACCGCAAGAGCGGCCAGGGCAAAGACTGGCGGCTGGTGCGGTCCGTTTCGTTTTATGTCTGCCCCTTCCCCCGGGTATACAATGTAGGATTCATTACAGGCATCCATGGGTGCGCTGACTAACGACGTTCGATATGGCCTGCGGATGTTGCGCAATAGTCCCGCGTCCACGCTGGTCGCATTGCTAACGCTGAGCGTCGGAATCGGAGCCAACAGCGCCATTTTCAGCGTGGTGAACGGCGTCCTGCTCCGTCCCCTTCCTTATCCGGATCCGGATCGCCTGGTGGTAATCTGGGAAACCAAGTTAAGCCGCGGCATCCGGCAGGAGTTGGTTTCTCCGGCGCAGTTCCGCGCTTGGGCGTCCGAGAACCGGGTTTTCGACCAGATGGCCGCGTTGCGGGCTGAGCCCCGGGTTCTAACGGGCGGCGAGTTGCCGGAACGCCTGGAAACCATCCTCATCTCGCCGGGCGCATTTGAGATGTTGGGCGCCAAGCCCGCCCTCGGCCGCACCTTCTCGCCCGATGAGAACCAGCCTGGCAAGAATCTGGTGGCGGTCTTGAGCTACGGATTCTGGCAGCGCCGTTTTGCGGGCGATCGATCGGTATTGGGAAAACCGGTTACGCTCGGCGGCATCGGCTACACGGTGGTGGGCGTCACACCGCCGGATTTTCATTTGCTGGATTCGCCGTCCGATCTTTGGATTCCCTATACGCTGGATGCCAAGGAACTCAATCCCGCGAACCGGGCAGTCCGCAGCTTGCGCGTGCTGGCCCATCTCAAGCCCGGCGCAACTTTGGATCAGGCCCAAAGCGAGATGCAATCCATCGCCCGACGCCAGGAGCTGCAGGATCCGGACGCCAATGCGGGCTACAGCGCCACCGTGATATCGCTACGCGACCAACTGCTGGGCAACGTCCGCGCCACACTCGGGATATTGATCGGCGCGGTGCTGTTCGTGCTGCTGATCGCTTGCGCGAACGTGGCGAACCTGCTGCTGGCGCGCGCCGGGGGCCGCGAAAAAGAAATCGCAGTGCGCTCGGCCCTGGGGGCCAAGCCTGCGCGCCTGGTGCGGCAGTTGCTCACCGAAAGCTTACTGTTGGCGCTGGGCGGCGGTGTGCTGGGCCTGGCGCTGGCGGCTTGGAGCGTCTCACTGCTGAAGCAGTTCGGACCGGCCACGCTGCCACGCATCACGGAAATCACCTTGGACTGGCGGGTACTCGCTTTCACACTGCTGGCTGCGCTCGCCACCGGAATCCTCTTCGGCTTGGCGCCGGCGCTCGCCAGTATGCGCAGCGATCTGATTTCACTGCTCCGTTCCACCGGCCGCAGCGCCCCGGGCGGACCGGCCCGGGCTTTTTTTCGCAACGCGCTGGTGGTTACAGAAATCGCCGCCTGCGTGGTGCTGTTGAGCGGAGCGGGTTTGCTGATTCGCAGCTTCGCCAGGTTGCAAAGCGTCAACCCCGGTTTCCGTCCGGATCATGTCCTGACCCTGCAGATTGAGCTGCCCGAAAGCCGCTACTCGGAGCTGCAGGTTGCATTATTTTATAAGCAGCTTCTCAGTGGATTCCAGACGCTGCCGGGCGTACGGTTCGCGGCCATCGCACGCAAGGCGCCGTTGAGTGCGGGCGATGACGCCAGCCTGAATTTCATTATTGAAAATCGGCCGGTGCAGCAGGTCAGCGCGGACCAGCCGCGCGCGCAGTACCGGACCGTCAGCGCGGAATATTTCGACGCCCTGGGCATCCCGGTCATCCGCGGCCGGCATTTCGACCGCACCGATGGAGAGAATACTCCGGGAGTGGCTTTGATCAATGAGACTCTGGCGCGCACTTATTTTCCGGGCGCTGACCCGCTCGGCCAGCGTATCCAATCCGGGCTCCCGGGCAGCGCCTGGTGCACCATCGTAGGCATCGTGCGCGACGTGAAGCACGCCGCTTTGGACGCCCAGGACAAGCCGGAGATGTATTATCTCTATTTGCAAGTGCCGCCCGCCTGGCTCAGCTTCGTCGAGGGCACTATGACTGCCGTGCTGCGCACCAGTGCCGAACCAGCCTCGCTGGCCGCGGCCGCCCGCGCCGAAGTGCAAAAGCTGGACAGCAGCCTGGCTGTATTCAACGTCTTTACCATGGATGCGCTAGTGGATTCCTCGCTCGCCCGCCCGCGTTTCCGCACCACTCTGCTGGGCGGTTTCGCCGGCCTGGCATTGATCCTCGCGGCCATCGGATTATATGGAGTCACAGCCTATACAGTGGAGCGCCGCACCAACGAGCTGGGCATCCGCATGGCGCTGGGCGCGCAGAAGAATGACGTCCTCAAGCTGGTGCTGGGTCAAGGCGCGCTGCTGGCCGCGATCGGCATCGCCATCGGGCTCGGGCTCGCGCTCGGCGTCCAGCGCGTTATTTCGAACCTGCTCTTTGAACGGAACGCGGCGGATGCCTGGACGTTCGTCCTCACCTCCCTGCTCATTTTCCTGGTAGCGCTCGCCGCCAGCCTGATCCCCGCGCTGCGGGCGATCAAAGTAGAGCCCGTGGTAGCTTTGCGATATGAATAAGAAAATTCCGTTTCTCGTTTCTCGTTTCTGGTTTCTAGTTCGGGGAGCCCAACCAGAAACCAGAAACCAGAAACGGTTTTCCCGAACGCTGCTCACGTTCTTAATCACCGCCGCAGTTATAACCGCCGCACCCGCGCCGAAAATCGTTGTCGCGATTGTGATCGATCAGTTCCGCTATGATTATCTGCTGCGCTTCCGCGCCGATTACCATGCCGGATTGGCGCGCTTGCTGGAAAAAGGCGCCGTTTTCACGGACGCACACTACCTGCACGCGGCCACCGTGACAGCCGTGGGACATGCCACGTTCTTAACCGGCGCCACTCCTTCCATCAGCGGCATTATCGCCAACGAGTGGTTCGACCGCGCCAGCGGCCAAACGGTTACCAGCGTTTCCGATCCAACCACGAAATTAGTCGGCGGGACCGCAGGCCGCACTGGATCCTCGCCCCGCCGTCTGTTGGTGAGCACGCTGGGCGATGAGTTGAAAGTACGCAACGCCGAGTCCAAGGTGGTCAGCGTCTCCATCAAGGATCGCAGCGCGATTCTACCCGGCGGCCACAGCGCCGACGGCGCCTATTGGTACGACAACGATGCCGGCGCGTGGGTGACCAGCTCGTATTATCGCGCCGAGCTGCCGGACTGGGCCAGGCAACTGAACCAAGAAAATCCCCAGTCGCGCTACCTGCGCGCGAAGTGGCTGCCGTTCGATGCCAAGGACAATTCCGCAGCGCCGTTCTGCAGCATGGTGGCGGGCACAGACGTTCGTTTCTGCGGATCCATCGAAGCCACCCCGTGGGGCAATGAGTTGATCGAGGAATTCGCCGAGCGCGCCCTGGAGGGCGAGAATCTCGGCCGGCACGCAACCACCGATCTGCTGGCTGTCAGTTTTTCCTCCAATGACTATGTCGGACACGCGGTGGGACCGGACCATCCAGCCGTGCGCGATATCTCCATTCGCACCGACCGATTGCTGGGTAAACTTTTCGACGCGGTCGAGCGGCGCGTGGGCGCCGGCAATATGCTGGTGGTCCTGACCGCCGATCACGGAGTGGCGCCGGTGCCCGAAGTGAACCTGGCGCGCAAGATGCCCGGCGGGCGTCTCAGCGGCGCCGAATTCGCCGGGAAAATCGCGGAGGCCCTCAGCCAGCGCTTCGGGCCCGGCAAATGGTTCACCAGCGCGGGCGGCATGTTCTACTTCAACCGGGATCTCATGCGCGCGCAGAAATTGGTTCCCGCCGAAGTGGAGCGAGTCGCCGCTGAAGCTGCTCTCGATCAGCCTCACATCGCCCGCGTTTACACACACAGCCAGTTGGCCTCCGGCAACGTCCAGCAGGATTCCATCAGCCGCGCCTTCACTCTCGGATTTTTCCCGCAGCGTTCCGGCGACTTGTTCACGCTCCAGGAGCCGTATTATTTGTTCGATGCCTCCGGCACCACGCACGGTACGCCCTACGATTACGACAATCATGTTCCGGTAATTTTCCTGGGTCCGCCCATCCGGCCCGGAAATTATTCCACGCGAATCGCCGTCAACGATATCGCTCCCACCCTGGCCGAAATCCTGAAAATAGAACAGCCCTCCGGTTCCATCGGAAGGATCTTGAACGAGATCCTGCAGTAGCGGCCGATGCTCTATGCTTCTGGGTCGCAGCCTGGTCCTGCTTCTGATAACTGGCGCAGCGTGTTCAGCGCAAACACCACAGGACCCAACCACACCGGATCAACCAGCCGCGCTCGAAAATTGGAATATTTATTACCAAGCCACTTCCATCGGCCAGTACCACGGCGAATTCCATTCGCCTTACCAAGGCCCCCTCAGCCTGAAAGACTATGCCGAGCGCGACGTCTCGCTCACCACCACGCTGTTCTTCGGCTATCGCATCTGGAAAAACGCTCAGTTCTATTTCGACCCGGAGATCGCCGGCGGCAAGGGATTCAGCAATGTGGACGGTGTCGCCAACGCCACCAATGGAGAGCTGCCGCGCGTCGCCAGCGCCACGCCGAAGCCCTACATCGCGCGTTTGTACATCACGCAGGATTTTGGATTCGGATCGCAAACAGAAAAGATCAAGAGCGATGAAAACCAGCTCGCCGGCGAACGTCCTGTAACCCGCTACAGCATCACAGTGGGCCGCTTCACTCTAACCGATTTCTTCGACAACAATCGCTACTCGCACGATCCCCGTACTCAATTCATGGGCTGGGCGGTGATGTACAACGGCGCCTGGGATTATCCGGCCGACACGCGCGGCTACACCTGGGGCTGGGAGCATGAATTGCATACCAAAAACTGGTCGCTGCGCTACGCCAGCGTCGCCGAGCCCAGAGTCGCCAACGGTCTTCGGTTCGACCGGCGGATACTGGTCAATCGCGGCGATACGTTCGAAGAAGAACGGCGCTACTCCGTGGGCGGGCATCCCGGCGCGGTGCGCCTGCTCGAATACGCCAACCGTGCTTTCGCAGGCACCTACGCCGATGCCATTCAGATGAGCCGGGACACCGGAAAACCTCCGGATGTCACGGCTACTCGCCGCAACGGAACAGTAAAATACGGCGCGGGCTTCAATTTCGAGCAGGAGATCGCAAAAGACGTCGGAGTCTTCGGCCGCCTCGGCTGGAACGACGGAAAGACCGAGAGCTTCGCCTTCACAGCCATCGATCGGCTGGCGCAAGGCGGCGTTTCGATCACGGGAACAAAATGGAAGCGCAAAAAAGATGTGCTGGCCAGCGAGCTGACTGTGAGCGGCCTAGCGGCGGTGCACCGCGAGTATCTGGCGCTGGGCGGCCTGGATTTCCTGCTCGGCGACGGACGCTTGAATTACGGAACCGAAAACATTTGGGAGAGCTATTACAAGGCCCTTCTTTTTAAGGAGTTATCCACAACGTTTGATTTGCAGCACATCCAAAATCCAGCCTACAACCGCGATCGCGGCCCGGTATGGGTTTCCTCTCTCCGCCTGCATCTGGAATTCGGCAAATAAAAGAGGGGTGAACGCTGGGGCTACCTCGGATGGTATCGTAGCCCCGCGCGTCATCGGGTGCAGTATCGCTACTGTCCCACAGCTACCGAAATAACCGCGTTGGATTGCGTTTTTGAACCGCCGCCCAGATCGATTATTACGGGAACATCGATATTCGCTGTCGAACCAGGCGTCAATCCCATTGGAACAACCACGTTGAACTGGTAGAGGCCCGCTTCGGAAACCCCGGAAAACTGCACCTCAGCCGTTTGGCCGCCGATGGTCACGGACGGAGTGGTAGCCAACGGCGCCGCCGTGGTGATCAATTTGCCGTTGGGAACCGGTGGATTCGTGACGCCGAACCCGCTGCCATACAGAATGATGATTTCGCCTTCAGCGAATGGCGTGCTATTGACGCCGGTGACGTAGTTCGGCGGACCTCCCGGTGTACCGTCGGCGTGCGTAGCCGCGATGTACTGGTTGCCCGCCGCATTCACGGGACCGAAGTCGAAAAAGGCCGGCGCTACCGCTGCCAGCGTGGCCGATATCATTGCGCCTTGCAGTCCGTTGTTCGTCACCTGGATTTGCACCGGACCTGCGGGCACGTCGGGAGGAACCAGGATATCGATCTGCAACGGACTGATGAAGTCGATATAAGCCGCCTCTCCGTTGATGCTCACGCTTACGCCCTGCAATGACGTGGGCAGCGCGTTGTTTACAAAATCGCTGCCGCCCCACTTATGCGTGGTCGCAGCCAACCCTCCGCCGAAAATGGCGACAAAGGAATTCGGAGCAATGGTTGCGCCGGAACTGGCGGCGTTCTGAATTCCAGCCGCGGTGAAGGCAGGCGCGGCCTGAATGCTGCCGAACAATCCGTGCGTTTCGGCCTGAATTCCTGCCGTAAAGTACAACGTGGCAGGGTCCGATGCAGCTCCGTTTCCAAAGTTCAACGACCATAATCCGTCGATTCCAATCGGTTTGCCTTGGGTATCGTTCAAAGTCCCCATCGACGCGCCCGTGACGGGATCAAAGGCATTGATCCTGCCGTCTCCAAAATTCCCTACCAGGACCATGTTGGCGAACTGTCCGAAGGTCGCCGGTGCGATTGCCAGGCCCCAAGGATAGTTAAATACTGCGGATCCCGACAAGTTCTTTATCAGCGACCCAATTTGGTCGTAGGTGCTCACATATCCGCCGCCGGCGGCGGCGTACGGCGCAACGATGGTCCCCGAGCTGGGCTGCGCGGCGTAGCTGACATACATGGTGCCGCCCAGATTTTGGATATTGAACGGCGCGAAGTTGGAAGGGATGTCCGAGTTGACAAAGCCGGCCACCACGGGCTTCAGGTTAATATCCCACACCGCTACCTTCGCGGCGCCGTAGTCGGCTGCATAGAGCATCGGCGCAGCCGCGGTCCCGCCCAGCGCACAGCCTTTGTACTGTGCGCCGGACGCCGAATTATCCAGCATGATCTTCGCGTTGGCCGGGTCCACTTTAGGACTCCACCCGGAAATGGTTCCGTCTTCGGTGCAGAAGATGAACAAGGGCGTTTGGCCGCTGATCAGGAAAGAATTTGCGTTTCCATTGAATATTACTCCCGTCACCTTTCCCGGCGTCGTCGCGCCCGCCGCGGCTGGTATTTTCACCACCAGCGGAATCGCTGTGCCGGTATCGTCATAAAGCGTAGATGTCCCTGTTCCGTTGTTGCCGATCCAGAACGGGCTGGTTGCGCTGAAAGCGTTCCCCCAAGGATTGATCAGATTGGGGTCGACATGGTCCGCCGTTCCGGCGAGATCAGAGACTAGATTGTGAACAAAGTAATTGTTCTGAGCTGAGAGAGAACCCACTAAAACGAGTAAACACAATTTCCGCATGCCGGGTTGACGAGATGATCCCGTTGAATGTTTCCACTCAGATGTAAAAGGGATGTAAACAGATTGTACGAGTTTTATCTAAAATCAGACCGGCGCGCCCGCGCGGATATTTTTTTCCAGCACACAGGCCCGGTCACACTCGTAGCAATATCTCGGATCCCGGCTCTTGTAACCTTCTGGACGTTGTGGATCCCTGGCGTCGCACTCCAGGCATTTCCCATGTTTTCGGCTTCTACCCTTCGGGTAGTATTCGCACCGGTTGGTCGCGGTTTTGCAGATGTCGCAGTGTTCGGAAGTTGCTAGACTCACAGTCTCCTTATCGGTTCGGCCGCTTATTTCTAATCGTCAGAAATGTCGGGGAAGGATAGGGCCCTAGCTAGCGGCCAGAAACAGAAGTCCGGATGAACTGAAGGGTGCACGACATGAAAGTGGAAACGTAGGCGCGTGGGGCCAGGCTTTCAGCCAGCCGCACTTGGCATCGCAAACTATTGAGCCGGAGGGGTGGCGAAGTGCTTTCGCCTGCGAACCAGTTGCTATCGGACTTCCGCCACAGGGGGCTAGCTCAGTTTCCGGTCCTTCAAGTTGGACGCATCATTCGCCGTGGGGCCGCTGGATTCACGTCGCGTCAGCGCGATTGGTATCCCCGGATGCTGGGTGATATCGTGCCCTTTTTGGGTACGAGCTGATGAACGATTAATCCCAGCGTATCGGGAGTGGTGGGCGCGCAGGGACTCGAACCCCGGACCCCCTCGGTGTAAACGAGGTGCTCTAACCAACTGAGCTACGCGCCCGACGCGGCAACTTCATTCTAGCCGAATGTTGACAGCGGCATACACTTGGCGCTACCGTCGCTGCATGGCCCTCGAACATTTTGACTGGGAAGTGGGGGACGTCCTGGTGGTGAATCTCACCGGCCCCATTACTCTTGGACCTGGCACCAGGGAGTTCCGCCAATTGATCGCCGACACGCTCGAGAGCGGCAGGAAGAACATCCTGTTGAACATGGCTGAAGTCTACTACATCGATTCCAGCGGGTTGGGCGAATTGGTGGCCGCCTACACCGCCTCCACCAGGCGCGGCGGGAAACTCAAGCTCATGAAGCTCACCCAGCGCGTCCAGGATGTAGTGCAACTCACCAAGGTCTATCGAATCTTCGAAGTCTTCGACGACGAGGCTTCAGCCATCCGTAGTTTCGAAGTAATTCCAGATCCGAAACCGGAACCGGGTTCTGAGGCCGGCCCCGCCGCTTGACAGCTGCTGTAAAATAAAATTCCGCGCTTAAGGCATTCATGACTCAACCCGCACCCGGCCTCAAGGCCACTCCGCTGAACGCGGCGCATCGCAAGCTGGGCGCCCGGATGGTCGACTTTGGCGGCTGGGACATGCCCGTTCAATACTCCGGGATCCTGGAAGAACACCACGCCGTCCGCAATAGCGTCGGCCTGTTCGATGTCAGCCATATGGGCGAAATTGAAATTCACGGCCCTGATGCGTTCGCACTCATCGATTCGGTCACTACCAACGCCGTCGCAAAATTGAACATCGGGCAGGCGCATTACTCGGGACTCCTGTACGAACATGGCGGCTTTGTCGACGACATCCTGGTGCACAAAGTAGCCGACGACCATTACTTCATCTGCGTCAACGCCTCCAATCAGGAAAAAGATTTCGAACACATCGCCAAAGCAAACAAACTCAACGCCACCGTGGATTTTGCGAGCGATCGTTATGCTCAGTTGGCCATCCAGGGTCCCAAGGGATTAGCCACGCTGCAAAAACTCACCGCGACGGACCTGGCACCCATCCAGTATTACCACTTTGCCGACGGCTTGGTCTCCGGCACTCCCGCCCGCATCGCTCGCACCGGCTACACCGGCGAGGACGGCTTTGAGATCTACATCGCACCCTCGGAAGCCGATCGGATCTGGTATGAGATTCTGGACGCCGGCGCCGAATTCGGCATCAAACCCTGCGGACTCGGCGCGCGCAATACCTTGCGGCTGGAATCCAAAATGGCGCTCTATGGCCACGAAATCCACGCATCCATAACCCCCTACGAAGCGGATCTGGGCTGGATCGTCAAACTCGACAAAGGCGACTTTACCGGCAAAGCGGCTCTCGCCAGTCAGAAACAGCAGGGCGTCACGCGTAAGCTGGCTGGCTTCCAGATGACCGGCCGCGGAATTGGCCGCGACGGCTACGAAGTATATGTGGATGGAGCTCCGGCCGGTTGGGTCTCGAGCGGCGGTCCTTCGCCCACCCTCGGGAAGAACATCGGGTTGTGCTATCTTCCCTCCGGCAAAGCCAAGCCCGGCCAACAGATTCAAATCATGATTCGCAACCAACCGGTGGAAGCCGTCACGGTTCCAACGCCATTCTACAAGCGAGCCAAATAAATCAATGTATCCAGCAAATTTTCACTTCACCAAGGAACACGAGTGGGTCAGCGTCGAAGGCGGCATCGGAGTGGTGGGTATCAGCGATCACGCCCAGAAAGAACTGGGCGATATCGTCTATGTCGACCTTCCCAAAGTGGGCGCCCACCTAGAGCAAGGCAAGAATCTGGGCTCGGTGGAATCCGTCAAAGCGGTTTCCGACATCTACGCGCCGGTTTCCGGCGAAGTGGTGGAAGTGAACCCTCTGCTTTCCACCGCTCCTGAAAAACTGAACGACGACCCACACGGCGACGCCTGGCTTGTTAAAATCAAATTGTCTTCCCCCGACGAAATAAAGAGTCTTCTCTCCGCCGAAGATTATCAGAAGTATTTAGGAGCTGAATAGGAATTTGGTGGTGGGTGGTAGGAGGTAGGTTGTGGGCCTTTCCCACCACCCACTCCCCACCACCCACCGCCCCGCAAGAATGCGTTATCTACCAAAATCAGATATCGAGCGCCGCGAGATGCTGTCCGCTATCGGCGCGAGCACTCTCGAAGATTTGTTTTCTCATTTACCGGCTGAAGTCCGCTTGAATCGGCCGCTAGCCATTGCCGCCGGAAAATCGGAGTACGAGATCGTCGATTACTTCCGTGCGCGCGGCGAACTATGCGCCAACGGATTTGCGTCGTTCCTCGGCGCCGGTGTTTACCATCATTACCGGCCGGTACTGGTGGACACCGTCGTTTCCCGTGGCGAGTTTCTGACGTCCTACACACCGTATCAAGCCGAAATCGCGCAGGGCACGCTCACCACCATCTTCGAATTCCAGACCATGATCTGCCAGTTGACCGGCATGGAAGTGGCCAATGCGTCAATGTACGACGGATCCACCGCGGTTCCCGAAGCCGCCATGATGGCCATGCGCGTCACCGGACGCGACCGGATTCTGGTCTCCCGCACCGTGCATCCGGAGTATCGCGAAGTTCTGCTCACCTACGCGCAGCACCAGGGCATGCCTGTAGCCGAATTCGGCTACGTCAGCGAATCCGGAACGCTCGATACCGCCGATCTGGAAAGCAAAATCAACAAAGAGACCGCAGCCGTAATCATCCAATCGCCGAATTTCTTCGGAATCGTAGAGAATGTCAAGCAAGCGGCGGAAATCGCGCACAAGCATGGCGCACTGCTGATATTCGTTTTCGCCGAAGCGGTTTCACTCGGCCTTTTGGAGCCTCCGCGCGATGCCGACATCGTGGCCGGCGAGCTGCAATCCTTCGCCATCTCGCCCGTGTATGGCGGACCTTTCGCCGGCATCATCGCCACCAAAGAAAAATATATGCGCCAGATTCCCGGACGACTTGTGGGTGAAACCAAGGACACGCGCGGGAATCGGGCATTTTGCCTGACGCTTGCCACCCGCGAGCAGCACATCCGCCGCGAGAAAGCGACATCGAACATCTGTACGAACCAAGCCCTGATCGCATTGATGGCCACGGTTTTCATGACCGTCTACGGCAAAGAAGGCTTGCGCGAACTGGCCCAACAGAACCTGGCGAAAGCGCACTATCTATCGGGAAAACTTCAGATGCGATTTTCCGGACCGTTCTTCAACGAATTCGTGGTCTCCACGGGCAATCGTACAGCCGATCAGATCAACCAGACGCTGCTCAAAAGACAGATCATCGGCGGCCTTTCGCTGGACCGCTACTATCCGGAACTCAAAAACACGATGCTGCTGTGTGCTACCGAGATGTCGCGCCGCGAAAAACTCGACGCTGTTGCGGGAGTGTTCGCGCAATGATCAAAAAAGTCCGCCAGCACATCAACCAAAATGAGCCGCTGCTGTTTGAGAACAGCTCGCCCGGTAAGGGCGGCTATCAACTCCCGCCCTTGGATGTTCCCGCAGTAGACGCGGCGTCAGCGCTCGGCGCAGCCAACACACGCTCGGAAATCGAAGGATTCCCGGAAGTGAGCGAAGTGGAAGCGATTCGTCATTTCACCCGCCTTTCCACGCAAAACTACGCCATCGATCTGGGCCTCTATCCGCTCGGCTCCTGCACCATGAAGTACAATCCGCGCGTGAATGAGCAGGTGGCCCGCATCGAAGGATTGGCCTGGGCCCATCCCTATCAGCCGGAATCGCTCTCGCAGGGCATCCTCGAAGTGATGGGGACGCTAGAAACGATTCTCGCGGAAATCACCGGCATGGACGCGATCACGCTGCAGCCCGCCGCCGGCGCGCACGGCGAGTTCACCGGAATTCTGATGATCCGGGCGCTGCTTGAATCCCAGGGCAATCCCCGCAAGAAACTGCTAATCCCGGATTCCGCGCATGGCACCAATCCCGCCACGGCAACGATGGCCGGATACCAGGTGGAGAATATCAAGTCCAACCAACGCGGCATGGTGGACGTGGAATCGCTCGCGCGCGCCGTGGATGAAGACGTCGCCGCGCTGATGATCACCAATCCCAACACCCTGGGGGTGTTCGAAGAAAACATCACGCGCATTGCCGAAATCATGCACGCGAAGGGCGCGCAGGTTTATATGGACGGCGCGAACATGAACGCTCTGGTTGGCGTGGCGCGGCCGGGCGACTTCGGCATCGATGTGATGCATCTCAATTTGCACAAAACATTTTCCACGCCGCACGGCGGTGGCGGCCCCGGTTCAGGTCCCGTCGCCGTCAAGCAGCACCTCATTCCGTTTCTTCCGAAACCCCGCCTGGAGCGTGCCGACAACCGCTGGACCTGGAATTACGACCGGCCCCAATCCGTCGGCCGGGTGCGCGCCTTCTACGGCAACATCGGCATGCACGTCCGAGCCTTGGCCTATATCATGGCCCACGGCGGCGACGGGCTGCGTAACGCAACTCTGGACGCCGTGCTGAACGCCAACTACATCCGCGCCTTAATCCAACCTTATTACGATCTGCCCCACCAGGCCCCCACCATGCACGAATGCGTCTTCAGCGATGAGCGCCAAACCAAGCGCGGAGTCCATACCGGAGACATCGCCAAACGCCTGATCGACTATGGATTCCATCCCTACACCGTCAGCTTCCCCCTCATCGTGCACGGCGCCATGATGATCGAACCGACCGAAACGGAAAGTAAAGCCGAACTCGATTTGTTCGTCGACGCGCTCATCTCCATCGCCGCCGAAATCGACACCAATCCCGAACTGGTCTTGAAAGCCCCCCACCACACCCGCACCAGCCGCGTGGACGAAGTCACAGCCGCCCGAAAACCCATCGTCCGCTGGAAGCCCACTCCCTGAGGTGGGGCAGGCGCAAATTCCTCGGCCATCGCCGTCGCAGCCGGGGCGTGAGCCTCGCGCAGGTTGTTGTCGAACTCAACTTGTTTTCTGGTTGGATGGATTGCCTACTACCGCTATGCGGCCTGTCGTTTGAACTCCAAAGTGGGCAATTCCGGCAAAGGGCCTTGGCGTTTGGCTGATTTGGCTCCTCCTAGCCGAACCAAAATGAAAAAGGCGCCCCGAGGATTTCCCCGGAGCGCCCAAGTTTTTTCCGCTCTAGAACCGGAGCCGCAAACTGAACGTAAGCTGCCGAGGGTTGTTCGCCTGACCACCGTTGGGGTTGTTCGAACCAAGCACTCCCCAATCCGCCGGATCGCCAATCGATAGGTACGGATCGTTCAAAACGACATGGTTGAACACGTTGGTGAATTGGAAGGCCACCGTTGCAGCCACCCGCTCACGGAACAGGTTGATGTCCTTGGCAACGTTCAAATCCATATTCCAACTCGACATACCGCGAATCAAGCCGGCCGAGCCGCAACTGGTGTCAAAGCCCAGAATGCAAGGCCGGAACTGCGCGAAAGTTGCCGCCGGATTGGAGAACATATTGATACTGTTTCCGCCGTTGGCCAGGTTGCTGTTGACGCCCGCGCCCGTAGCTGTGCTCGGAATGTTGACGTTGTACTTGGCCGTAGTGCCGCCGGTCCAACTGCTCGCGAGAACCGCGCCATCATTTGTACCGCTGTTTTGAGTTTCCCCAAAGGACTCGTTGGAATTCAGTGTCCCAACCGCCAGCGGCTGTCCGCTCTTGGCTGTAAAGATAGGAGCAATTCTCCATCCACCAAGCAAATGCCCAACTATGCCCTTCTGCGACCGGAAGAACGGCTCAGTCCACAGCAAAGTCTGAGTGTAGGTGAACTTGAAGTCCCAAAACTGCGGACCGTACATGGATTGCCTGACGTCATAAGGGTTGAGCGCCGTGTATCCGGAAGACGCCTGCGACTGATTGCCGGTGCCGAGCGAGCGTCCCCAAGTGAAGTTCGACAGCGTCGTGACGCCATGGTAGTCCTGCGCCCGGAATGTAGTGTAAAGCGCATTGTAATTGGAATAGCCGGAGCTGTCGTCGGCGTTGATGCCCACCACCTGTCCGGAGGGTATCCCTGGCCCTTGGCTGCTCGGAATGGTCCGGCCCTGCGTCCAGGACGAAGCCTGGCTGAGAGCGGACCACAACTGGAACACCTGTGTCTGGGTGATGAAGTTGTTCATGTTCGCGTTCTTCACAACCGCCGCGGTGCAACTTCCGGCGCCCGCGCAGAACGACGAATTCGCCCCGCCCAGTGCCGCTTCAAAGAACGGTTGCGGAGAGGGTGTTCCTCCAGCCGCCACTGCAAAATAAGTATTGGCGAAGGCTTGCGCGAAGCTCTGGCCGTTCAGCGTGAGCATGGTCGGCACCGCATCCAGATCGCGCTGCATCCATTCGTGGGTGATGATGCGGCCGATGTAACCGGTTTCAAACAGCAGTTTTGGTTTGAGTTCGCGTTGAATGCTGAAGTTGAAGTTATACGTCGTCGCCGGCCGGAAGCTGGGATCCAGCACCGAAGCCGCGCCTGCCGCCGGTGCCCCATTCGTGCCTGGATAGGTCGGCTGGGGCAAGGTCTTCGTCGGAGTCGGAATCGGCGCAACCAGACCATCGGTTCCAATGCGGAACGCGGTGGCCGGAGTCACGCCGCCGGTCCCCAGACATTCGCCACTCGAAGATGCCCCAACGCAGGAAACCGGTTGGCCGAGACCTACGCCGAGCAGCGGAATCAGAACCAGACCAACGCCGTTCAAACGGCTATAAATCTGACCGTATCCGCCGCGAATTACCGTCTTGCCGTCACCTAAAAGTTTGCCCAGAAGTCCGTCGGCATAGTGCGGATTCCACGCCAGCGCCGCGCGCGGGCTCACGCCGCCATAGAACGGATTATAGGGATATTTGTGGCTCGCGCCCTGAACATTGGCTATGGTCGCAAAACCCAGAATCGGATTATACACCTCACCCTTCAAAGCATCCGCTGACTTGGTTGCAAAATAGTTAGTGAAACTGACCGGATGGCCGGAGGCGTCCACTAACTCCACCTGCTTGCCGTTCTGCTCCACCGGCGGCATTTCGATTTGATAGCCGAGACCGTAGGTCAAGGTGAGACTCGGCTTGATGTGCCACGAATCGGTGATGTAAAGGTTGTAAAAGTTGATGGTGCTCTTGTCGAACATCGGCGTTCCCACCGGGTTCAACGCGAGACTGGCGCCGCTGCGGGTGAACAACTGTTGGGGCTGGTCGACGATACCCAGAACCTCGGAATAGTACTTGTTCCAGGTGCCCACTTGGCTGGACGGAAGACCAATCGGTTGAGTACCAGCCGAGTATTGGATGCCGGAATTACTCCCGATCTGGTAAACGGGTGAGGTGTTGATACCCTGTCCGTTGTCGTTCCGTTCGTGATAGTCGAAATTCCTTTGGTAGTTTCCGCCAAATGAAATTACGTGACTGCTCTTGATCCAGGTGACGTCGTCTCTGTACAGGGAGTCGTGACCGTCCCAGAAACGCTGGCGCGTATTCTGGTTGTTCACGTTGTAGGGGATCAGCGCGCTGGAGGTCTCGCCGCCGATTTCGAGCGCACCGCCCAACCCGGGCAGTTGCGGCGGTGCCGCGGATGTCGCCCATTGCCACCAGATCCTGGTGTAGCTATACGTGAAATTGTTGGTCAATGTCGGAGTGATGGTGGTGGACAATCCACCCACCAGGAAATCCGGCTTTTGCGGACGCGGAGCGCGCGCTGCCGGGACACCCAGTTTATCGCCTGGAAGCGCACCGCCGATGTCGATCTGGTTCTCGGTCAACTGGCTGAGCGAGAAATAACGGTAGCTGCTGAAAAGGCGCCATTTTTCACCGAAGTCGTGGTCCACACGGCCCACCAGGAACTTGGTGGTCTCAGGCAGCGATACCTGACCCTGGAATCCCTCCACGTTGTGGGCATCTCCAGTGTTGAAGTTGTTCGGCTGCGGCATGAACTGGTTCCAGAGTTGCGAAACCTGCGAGTTGATACCGATCCCGCGCGGATCGCAGGCGCCTGCGCCGCAGGTGGCGGGCTGGTAGGTAACTCCATTCACCGTCACCGGGAAAGGATTGATATTGAATGGAACGTACGTGCCGGCTTCGTTGATCTGAATCACGCCCGCGCGCAGCGTGTCAGTGGGTACCGGTTTGTTGATAATTGCCGATTGTGGATAGTTGAAGCCTTCATAGCCGAAGAAGAAGTAAGTCTTGCCGCCCCAGAAATTCGGCAGCATCGGTCCACCTACGGTACCGCCATATCGATTGTTGTGGCTGATCGGAATCGGCGTGTAGCCCAGGTCTCCGCTGGGCGTGTGGTTGTTGTCCCACGAGTTGGCTCCGCCCACGTCGCTCGATCCGTAGTAATAGTAACCCGAACCGTGGAATTGGTTGGTGCCGCGTTTCGTCACCACGCTGACTTGCGAACCGGATGAGCCGTTGAAGTCGGCCGTCTGTCCTGCGGTTGCCACTTTGAATTCTTCAATCGTGTCCACTGGTGTCGGAAGCAAGCCGCTGGGAGGGCTGCCCTGACCGGCAAAGGCGTTGTGGCCGTAGCTGCCCGTGTAGTCCACCATACTGCCGTCCATGTCGTTCGAGTTGTTGCCGCCGTCCAGTTGGAAGGTGTTTTGGTCGTACATCGCGCCCGCCACCTGACCTCCCGGCGCAACAGCCGGCTGGTATAGCGCCAGACTCGATGCGTCCGAACCGAAGATCGGCAGATAGATCAGGGAATCTCCGGCAACCGTTGTACCAACGGTTGCATTCACGGTCTGTAATTCCGCGCCCGATCCGCTGACTTCCACCACGTTGGTCAACGCGCCCACTTCGAGGACCGCGTTCATGGTGAGGATCTCGCCCACCAGCACTGGCTGTTGGTTCACCCGGTAAGCGCTGAAACCCGTTTTGGTGAACGTGAGATTGTACGTAGTCGGCGGAACGTTCGTGAGGATGAACCGCCCCACTTCGTTGGTTGTTGCCGTGAGCGTGATGTTGGTTGACGGATCGGTCAACTGAATGGTCACGCCTGGAATAACCGCGCCTTGTTGGTCAGTCACCTGACCGGCCACGGTACCGGATGAAGAAGATTGAGCCCAAGCGAACACGCCAAGGCAGAAAACGCATAGCAGCAGCTTCGTCATATGTCCCTTTCCCCAAGAACAATAACCAACTACAGATTTCGGTAATTGTACGCCATCCTTTGAGGGATGTCAATTGAGCGGGTGAAGATAATTTTCCAGCGCCGCCCGAACCGCCCGGAATAGCTGGACTATAGATTTTTCCTATGGACTTCATTCTCGATGGAAATGCCGCCAACGCCGGTTCGGCAAGAATGTAGAATGGAAGAGTTTTATGCTGCTGCGCCTCGCGCTGATTCTGACTGCTTCGGCCTTGGCACGCGCCGCCACCGGTCCCGCATATGTCGGCGCAGCCGCTTGCGCCAAGTGTCACGCCCTCATCAATCACAATTGGTCGCAGTCCCGGCACAGCAAAATGGTGCGGCCAGCGGCGCGCTCCAGCGTCGTGGGCGATTTCTCAAGCGGCCGGATTCAGTTGCGCGGCGATACCTACGTCCTCCGCGAACAGGACGGAGCCTATTACATCACCGAGTCTTATTTGTCCGGCAAGCCCCAGGAACACCGGGTGGATTACACCCTAGGTAGCCGTCGCATGCAGCACTATCTCGCCACCCTGCCCGATGGCCGCATTGTCGTGCTGCCGCCTACCTGGGATGTGTTGCGGAAGAAATGGTTCCACAACCTGGATATCGCCGATCCCGATGAAACCAGCGAAATTCAGGTTCAGATCTGGAACAAGGGATGTTACTCCTGCCATGTTAGCCAGGAGGAAAAAAACTACGACAGCGACAAAGATGCCTACCATACCACCTGGCTCGATTTCGGCACCAACTGTGAGCGCTGTCATGGACCCGGCAGCGCCCATATAGCCAATCGCGTCGTCGCCGCTTACCGGCCCTCCCCGTCGGCCCCCGATATCATCCTCCAAACGCGTCTCGATCCTGCGCGCAACACTATGGTCTGCGCCCAGTGCCACTCCCTCCGCGATATCTATGCCGCCGGCTACACCGCGGGTGCCGACTATTACGATTTCTTTTTGCCCATCCTTGAGTTCAACCAGCCCGTGGACCGCGATCCCGCCTACTGGCCCGACGGCCGCACCCGGCGCTTCTCCAATGACGCCTTCGGTTTGTGGCAGAGCGAATGTTTCCTGAAGGGCGGCGTCACCTGCGTCGGCTGCCACACTTCTCCGCACGAAGTGGACATCGATAAAAATCCGCAGCTTCGCCCGGATGCCAATGCCCTCTGCACGCGCTGCCACGCCGCCATCGGCAACGCACTCACCGCTCACACCCATCACCGGGCTTCCAGTACCGGCAGTTCGTGCGTGGAATGCCACATGCCCCGCACGGTTTTGAGCATCCAGGCCCAGATCCGCGATCATTCCATGAGCATTCCGGTACCGGAGAATACCATCCGCCACCGAATCCCGAACGCTTGCAACAACTGCCACTCGGATCGCGCTGCCGATTGGACCCTGCAGCAGATGAACAAATGGTACAGTCCCCACTCGCGCCAAAAGCTCATCCAGAGAGCCGACGCCTTCGCGGGAGCGCGCGCACGCCATCTGGAAACCATTCCCGGGCTGCTGGGAATTCTCGACACGCCGTCCGAGGGGCCACTGGTGCGCGCCAACGCCCTCGGCTATTTAAGCAACTTTCCCGACGATCCGCGAGTGTTCCCCGCTCTGCTTCGCGCTCTCACGGATCCCCAGCCGATCGTGCGCGTCTATGCCGCCCTGCGCCTGAATCCCCGCCTGGCCACCAATAAGGACGCCGCGATCGCCGCGCTGGCAAAGGCCCTCGGCGATTCCACTACCACGGTACGCTTGGGCGCCACAGTTTCACTGGCAAGTTTGGGAATCCAACAGCTGCCTGGCCCGGACGGCCAACGGTTCGATGATGCCAAACAAGTTTTTCGAGCGCGGGCCGATCTCAATTCCGATGATGCGACTCAGCTTCTGGGCGCCGGCAAGTTCTACTTACTCACCGGAGATCCAGTCACCGCCATAGGCGCCTTACAAAACAGTCTCAAGCTCGATCCCGAAATTCCGGCGAAATACTTTCTAGCTTACGCCAAAGCCCAACAAGGCCAACTGGACGAAGCCAAGCAAATTCTGGAAACCATTCCGCCCAACGACTCCCAATATGCAAACGCCCAAAACCTGTTGAAAATCCTAGCCACCCGATAGTCCTTCAAACCGTGGAACCGAATAACCAATGATGTTCACCATCGCGTTCATGTCCGCCGGAGTTCTTCTAACCCCCATATTTTTCGTGGCGGCGGCCTTAGTTGTGGTGGGGCGCTTCAAGCCCAGCCGCAAGATGCAGCGGACTGGCTACATCGTGGCAGCCGTTTGGTTACTGCCCGCGGCATGCTGGACTTACTATCTGCAAATCTTGATTGAGCCGGATCGCTACCGTGTTCTGTCAAAACCGGAAGTAGTGTACGGTGTCTCATTACCAACCGGCGCACAGGTAAGTTACCGGCGTTGGGCGCGGCGCCTGCAATGGGTGAACCTCCGCACTCCACAAACCATCCAAGGCGTCGAGTACGTGGATCAGGTGAATTTTTGCAACCAGCACGTCTGTAGCGGAACGCTAGCGCGCGACCAGGACATCCGTGGCATTCCCTGCCGGGCGCAAACCACAATTCAATTCTCAGAAACCACCGCGTATCTCACCCAATGCACCCTGTCGCACCCACTAAACCGCCAAGGAGTCACTTGGCCCGCCGGAAGCATAGTGCACATTGGCCCAGACGGGCGAATGTGGTGACAGGATACTCATTCCCCGATTTAAGTACAACCAACCGCGAGATCGTAGTACCCGGACAAAACCGTAACTGGCGGTATAATCGCCGGGTGGTCGATCAACGTTCCAGTGCAACTCGTCTAGCCGGAGATCTATCTCAGCAATGGCGGAAGTTTTACAACACAATGCGACCGCACAGTCCGGTGGTATACCGGGGGCAGGAGCCGGTGACCTGGATCCATTCCGGCTCGACCGGAGTCCAAGTCCGAAACTTTTGGGGCCCACCACGTCCGGTTATACTCTGTGTCGGACTGGTACAAAATATCGGGCAGGTCAGTTCGGAGGCGCGTAAAGCTCCGCGCTCGCCAGAACGCCGGAGCTGTTGGCTCCGCCCACAACCAAGACTTGGCCATCGGGCAGCAGCGTCGCCGCCGGACCGTTCCGGGCGGTGGTCATCGAGCCGGTGAGGCTGAACATTCCCGTCGTTGGGTCGTAAAGCAGCGCGCTCGCCAGGCTGGAGCCGTTGTATCCGCCCGCGAACAAGACTTTGCCATCGCCCAGTAGCGTCGCTGGGCCACCCTGCTCGTTGGTCATTGAGCCGGTGAGGCTGAAGGTCCCAGCCGTTGCGCTGTAAAGCTCCGCGGTCGTCACCTGGGCGAAGCCGTTGTATCCGCCCGCGACCAAGACTTGGCCATTCTGCAGCGCCGTCGCTGTGAAATAGCCACGCGCGGTGCTCATTGAGCCGGTGTAGCAGGCGGTGACCATTGAGCCGGTGGGGCAGAAGGTCCCCGTCGCTGGGTTGTAGAGCTCCGCGCTCGCCACATAGGTGGGGTTTGGGTTGGTGATTCCGCCAGCGATCAAGACCAGGCCATTGGGTAGCAGCGCCGCCATTGGGACGTAGCGCGCCGTGCTCATTGAGCCGGTGGGGCTGAAGGTCCCCGTCGCTGGGTTGTAGAGTTCCGCGCTCGCCAGGGGGCCGGAGCTGTTTCCACCCGCGACCAAGACTTGGCCACCGGGCAGCAGCGTCGCTGTCTGATTCTGTCGCGCGGCGATCATTGAGCCGGTCGCGCTGAAGGTCCCCGTCGCTGGGTTGTAAAGCTCCGCGCCTGCCAGAGTGGACCCAGAGGAGCTCTGCCCGCCAGTGATCAAGACCTGGCCATTGGGCAGCAGCGTCGCTGTGTGAACCCAGCGCGCGGCGCTCATTGGGCCGGTGACGCTGAACAAGCCCGTGTTCGGGTCGTAAAGCTCCGCGCTCGCCAGAGGGTTGCAGGCCCCCATAGAGGAGCACCCGCCCGCTATCAAGACCTGGCCATTCTGCAGCAGCGTCACAGTCGGATTAGACCGCGCGGTGATCATTGAGCCGGTGGCGCTGAAGGTTGCAGGCGTAGAGAGTGGGGTATCGGCGGTGATCGTGTACATTGCCGTCGCAGTTACGCCGGCGGCATCGCTCACTGAGACGTTTATGCCTGTACCTGGACCGGCGCCGGTTGCAGTTCCGCTGATATTTCCGTTGCTGAAGCTCAAGCCGGACGGTAGATTAGTGGCGCAATTGTTGCAGTTCCAATTAGCGAATGGCGGGGTGCCGGCCGTCACCGGGATGTTGTAGTTATACGGAATCCCCACCAGAGCGTTCGGCAGCGTTCCACCGGCTAGCGACGGCGGCGCGTTGACCGTAATGCTGTAGGTTTGCGAGGCCATAGCGCCCAACGCATCGGTGACAGTTACCCCAAATGTGTACTGGCCCGGGGATGCGGCCGAACTTCCGCTGATCGCACCAACGGTTCCAGCAGTGCCGAGCAACAGACCGGCCGGCAGACCGCCGGACGTCACCGCCCAGATGTAACCGGTTCCAGCGAAAGGCATGCCGCCGATCGCAAAAAGCGTCTGCTGGTAGCTAACATTCTGGTCGGCCCCGAGCAGGAGGGCGGCTGGCAAGCTGAGAGGCGTCGGCCAGACGTCGATCACGCCGAGGTATGCCGAGGGCGGGGGCGGGCCGCCCGGCCAGGTCGTTACACACGAGAAGTCCCAGGTGCGATCATACGCGATGTAGTATCTACCGGGAGTGTTGGGAACATTAATCACTAAACTTGCGGATCCGGAGGTTCCCGTGGGCGGGACGCCCCCGTTGTACGCGCAGGTCTGCGGGCCCTGGTCGCTGTTCAATCCAACCGCGATTTGGTTGACGCAACCGACGCATCCGGTGGTAAGAAGCGCGTAGTTGAAGGTCACCGTTACGGGAATCGTCGACGGGCTGCCGCTCTCGAACTCCAGGACGTTGTTAGCCGCCTGATGCGCGCCCGAGCCGCTGAGCATAACGTTCGTGATCGTCGCACCACCGCCCGTCGCCGGGCTTAAGACCGTGGTACCTATCGCGTCCACCGATTCGAATACGATCGGCGCCGGACTCGTTGGAAATGCCGCTGCGGGGCAACTTGACACGCTGGATAATAGGACATCGTATCGCCCAGCCTGCGTTTGCGTTGGCGCTGTAAGCGGACCATGGCCGACTATATTTGCGTAGGCGTCGCAGATCTGCGGAGCCGCATCGCTTAATCCGAATAGGATTTCCCCGCCGGCATCTGCACCGTAGGAAGCGGGTAGGTAATTGAACGTCGAGCCGGTGGTGACCACGCCTTCCTGATTACCGTTCGGGGGCACATCCGCGCCAACGCCTTCAGCGTCGACATTAACGGCGCCATTATCCTGCGTATCCTGTCCAACTACCGTGAACGTCAGCGGGAGGGTGGACGGACCGCCATTGAGGCTGAGGGTAAGCGTGTAGACACCACTGCTTATGGCGCCGCTTCCGTTACCGGTGAGGCAACCCGTCAACACGTTGTTTTGGATAACGCTCATTTCGGAAGCGATGATGCTGGACGACGCAGCGGAAGGGGTGGTGCTGGTTGAAGAGACCGCGGAGACGCCTGATATCCCGAACTGGTTCACGTTGGAATAGTAGAGCGGCGTGGCGGGATAGGGCATGGAGCAATTGAACGCCCCGGCATAGCCCGACGCAAGATTGATGGTCAGCGGCAGTGTCGCCGACTGATTGAGCGCCGGGCTGGAAGAATCTGTCA
>Ga0302324_100005721_pt1 | contig 27042 bp, 27 predicted proteins | sample Palsa_T0_1_FD_201949 | JGI IMG/M metagenome (GOLD analysis project Ga0302324, IMG submission 201949) | Peat permafrost microbial communities from Stordalen Mire near Abisko, Sweden - Palsa_T0_1 | ecosystem: Environmental > Terrestrial > Soil > Palsa > Peat permafrost | place: Sweden: Abisko...
GATCGATCTTCCCGCCCGGCGCCTGCGCGCCCGCCGCCTCCACGCGCTCTCTGACTTCTCCGCCGAGCACGGCGAGCGGGGGCTACGCGCGCTCGGCGGCCGCCGCGCTGCCGAGCGCTGGCTCGAGCAGCAGGACGCCGGGCTCGACGTCGCGGCGCTCGAGCGCGCCCTCGCGACGCGGGCGTCGACGAGTTAGCTGATGCCGCCGATCACGCTGCCGGCCCGCCCTCTGTGTGATGGTCCCACCACCCTGCGTCCCTGGCGAGAGTCCGACGTCCCCAAGCTCGTCGCGATCTGCCGCGACGAGGAGATCAGGCGCTGGACGCGAGTGCCCACGCTCTACGGCATCGTCGCCGCGCGCGCGTGGGTCGACGAGAGCCGATCCCTGGTCAGCGCCGGGATCTCGGCGCCGTTCGCGATTGTCGCCTCGGACGACGATCGGCTGCTCGGCTCGATCTCGCTGATGCGCTTCACCTGGGAGCACGCACGCGGCGAGGTCGGCTATCTCCTCGGGTCAGAAGCCCGTGGCCGAGGCCACGCGACGCGCGCCGTCCAGCTTGTCTGCGCGTGGGGCTTTGCCGCGCTCGGCCTCGAGCGGATCGAGCTCCTCGCGGCCACCGGAAACAGGCCCTCGCATCGCGTCGCCGAGCGTGCCGGGTTCACGCGCGAAGCCGTCCTGCGCTCCTACCACAAGCTGCACGATGCGGCGTTCGACATGGTCGCCTTCGGCCTGCTCGTGGAGTCGGCCGAAGCCGAATTCCACTAGCTACGCTTGTTCTGCTTGGGCAGCAGCGGCGATCCGAGCCCCGAGACGCGCCAGCCGTTGGAGGTGTTGACCAGCTCGACGGCGTCGAGGGCACCGATCTGGTGCCGGGCCCCGCTGAGCGTGATTGCCTCCGCCGTGTTCCCGTTGATCACGACGCGGCCGACGGCGAGTGTCGGGCCGTGAACCGTCCCAAGGAAGATTTGCATCGCCCGCTCGCAGGTGATGGCCTTGAAGTGCTCGAGCAGGGTCGGCGCGAAGACCTGCTGGCAGAGCGTCGTGGCGTCCCTCGCCTCCACGGCACGCGCGAACTGCTGCACTTTCGCCTGGACCTGGGCGCTCTGACTGGTGCCGCAGCCGCTCACCGCGCACGCGGCAACCGCGAGCGCCAGCGCCGGCATAGCCCTGCTCCTCCCATCTGCCATCGCCATAAGGGTACTGTGCGATGATGAATCGTAGATCCAGACCAGGGGTACTTTCGTATAGAGCTATGACTGGAAACAACGCTCACCGGGCAGCCTGGAGAATATGAGTCGAGAACCACTACAGGACGGGCACGGCCGATTCATCGGCGATGTGCGCATATCGGTGACGGATCGCTGCAACTTCCGCTGCCAGTACTGCATGCCGGCAGAGGGCCTGCCGTGGCTCGAACGTACCGAGATCCTGACCTTCGAGGAGATCGCCCGGATCGTTGCCCTGCTCGCGTCGATGGGCGTCGGCGACGTGCGGCTGACCGGCGGCGAGCCCCTCGTCCGCCGGGGCTTTCCGAAGCTCGCGGCGCTGATCGCCGCGATCGACGACGTCGACGATCTGTCGGTGACGACTAACGGATTCCTCCTCGAACGCGACGCGGAAGCGCTCGTCGCCGCCGGGATCAATCGCTTCAACGTCTCGATCGACTCGCTCCAGCAGGACCGCTTCTTCGAGCTCACCCGCCGCGATGCGCTGCCGAAGGTGATGCGCGGTCTCGAGCGCCTTGCGTCGTTCCCGGAGGCGCACCCGATCAAGATCAACGCGGTCGCGATCCGGGACTTCACCGAGGAGGAGGTGCTGCCGTTCGCCGAGATGGCGCGCCGGACCCCGTACGAGATCCGGTTTATCGAGTTCATGCCGCTCGACGCCGATCAGGCGTGGACGCGCGACCAGGTGCTCACGGGTGCGGAGATCCGCGCGGCGATCGACGCGGTATATCCCCTCGAGCCCGAGCCCAGAGATCCGAGCGCGACCGCTCGCGTCTACCGCTTCGCCGACGGCAAGGGCAGGATCGGGTTCATCAATCCCGTCTCTGAGCCGTTCTGCGGCGACTGCAACCGGATCCGAGTGACCGCCGAGGGAAAGCTCCGGACGTGCCTGTTCTCGGTCAACGAGACCGACCTGCGGGAGCCGCTACGCAGCGGCGCCGACGACGACGAGCTCGAGCAGATCATCCGCGACGCCGTCTGGCGCAAGGAGCTCAAGCATCATGTGGGTGAGGCAGGGTTCGTGCGGCCGGCGCGGTCGATGTCCGCGATCGGAGGCTAGCCGCCCCCGGGACGAGGAGCCCGGCCAGCAGACACGCGACGAGGAAGCCGGTGGCCATCACGAACGTGTCGGTGAAACCGGTGACCGTGGGGAGGCCGTGGGCGACGTTGTGGGCGATGAACGTCGCCGATAGCTGCCCGCCGAGCGCGCCACCGAGAGTGCGCATGACGGTGTTCATGCCGCTCGCGACGCCCGTTTGATGCGGCGGCACGGCCTGGACGATCAGGTTGCCCAGCGCCGCGAACGCGAGGCCCATGCCGATCCCGAGCAGCGCCGCGGCGATCAGCAGGTCGTATGGATGGCCGTGGGCGAGCGCGAGGAGTAGGAAAGACGCGGTGGTGAACGCGGTTCCGATCAGGAGCGCCACCTTCGAGCCCCATCGACGTGAGATCGTCCCCGCGGCGGTGCCGAGGAGGATCATCCCGAGCGTCGCCGGAAGCAGGTAGAACCCGGACACGAGCGTCGACGCGCCGAAGCCGAAGCCGGTGCTCTTCGGGAGCTGCGCGAACTGCGGAAAGACGATGAACGACGCGTACATCCCCGCGCCGAGCAGGAAAGCCGCCACGTTCGTGGTCCACACGCCGCGAATGCGCATCATCGTCATGTCGATCAGCGGCTCGCTGCTGCGTACCTCGACCACTACCCAGGCCACGCAGATGAGCGCGCCGACGGCGATCAGGCCGACCGTCTTCGGCGATCCCCAACCCCACTCAATCGTCTCGCTGACCGCGATCAGGATCACCGATATGCCGACGCTCATCAGTGCGGCGGCGAGCCAGTTGACCCGCCCGGGGACCCGCACCGGGGACTCAGGGACGAGCCGCCAGGTGCAGAACGCGGACACCACGATCACGGTGAGCGGGAACCAGTAAAGCCAGTGATAGCTGAGGTGCTGGATGATCACACCCGCCATCACGATGCCCACCCCGGCGCCGACGCCGAGGATCGAGGACAGAATCCCGATGCTGCCGGCGACCTTCTCGCGCGGGAACTCGTCGCGGACGATCCCGAACGCGAGCGGGAAGATCCCGCCCCCCGCTCCCTGGATCACCCGGGCGGTGATCATCACCGGCAGCGAGGTCGCCAGGGCGCCGACGAGCGTGCCTCCCGCCAGGGCAACCAGGGTCCAGAGGAGCACGCGCTCCTTGCCGTACATGTCCCCCAGGCGACCGAGGATCGACGTCCCGACCGAGGCGGAGAGCAGGTAGCCGGTCAGCAGCCAGGTGACGCCGTTCTCGCTCGCACGCAGGCTGTGCTGGATCGAGGGAAGCGCCGGAATGACCGTCGAGCTGAGCGCCGCGTACGCCACCCCGGCGAGCGCGAGCACCGCGAGCGTGACGTTGGGATGGACGCGGTCGGATGCGGGTTCGGCCATTGAAGATCTGGTTGAGAGGGACGCTCAGCGCTCGCGACGGGAACCGGAATCAGCGTTCCACCCCGACTCTCGGGTACTATAGCGGAATGAGCATTCCGCACCTCGCGCTCGAGCCGACCTGGGCGCTGCTCGGTCCCGAGGCCAAGCGCGCACGGCTGCTGAAGGCGGCCGGTGAGGTGTTCGCGAGGGACGGCCTCGATACCCCGATGCCCGTCGTCGCCGCGGCGGCCGGCGCCGGGGTCGGCAGTGTCTACCGCCAGTTTCCCTCGAAGCGAGCGTTGATCGCCGAGCTTGTAATCGACCGTCTCGACCAGATCGCCGAAGGCGCCCGACAGGCGGGCGCGCGAGAGGGCGACCGCTGGTCGGCGCTGACGGAGATGCTCTGGAGGCTCGTCGAGCGCCGCTCCTGCGACGACTTCTTCGGCGCGGCGATGCTGGCCGTGTCAGATCATCCTGCGGTGATCGCGGCGCACGAGCGCGCCGGCGACGCGCTCGACCAACTGCTCGAGGACACCCGCGCCGAGGGACGGCTGCGCAGCGATGCCACGCCACTCGATCTGCGTCTGCTGTTCGCGGCGACGCGAGCCGCCAAGCAGGTCGAGCCGACGGCGTGGCGGCGCATGCTCGAGCTGCTGATCGACTCGCTCGACACGCGCCGCGGCGGACGTTAATACGCGCGCAAGACCGCGCCCGCATCATCCGGACTAGATGCTCCTGCTGATGCTGTTCGCCCTGGTCGCCGGCGCGGGCACGGCGATCACGCCGTGCGTGCTGCCGGTACTGCCGGCGCTGCTGTCTGCGAGCGCCGTCGGCGGGCGCCGGCGGCCGTTCGGGATCGTCCTCGGCCTGGCAGTGACGTTCACGATCTCGATCGTCGTGCTGACCCAGGTCATCAGGGACCTCGGCCTCGGGAGCGGCGCCGCGCGGACGCTGGCGGTCGTGGTCCTCGTCGTGTTCGGCCTCGTGCTACTGGTCCCGGAGCTGGCCGAGCGTGTGCAGGCGCCCCTCTCACGCCTCGCGCGATTTGGCCCGCGAACCCGCGGGAGCGGATTCTGGTCGGGGCTCGGCGTCGGCGCCGCGCTCGGATTCGTGTGCGCTCCCTGCGCCGGCCCGATTCTGGGCGCGGTCATCTTGCTCGGCAATACCGGAAAGTCCTCCGCGAGCTCGGTCGCCGTCGCGATCGCCTACGTCGCGGGACTGAGCGCGATGCTGACTCTCTATTCGATCGGCGGCCGGCGGGTGATGGACGTGGTGCGCCGCAGGGCCCGAGGCGACGTCGTCGAGCGCGCGCTCGGCGTTGTCCTGCTGGTGACCGCCGTCGTGTTCGCCTTCAACCTCGACACCCGTTTCGAGAGCGCACTTGGAAAAGCCACGAGCTGCTCAGGTGGCCACTGCTCGGGCGTGCTCGCGTTCTTCGTCGACCCGACCCACTCGCTCGAGAACACGAGTGCCGTGCAGAGCCGGCTCGCGTCGCTGCGCCCCGAATCGAAGTTTGCCCTCCGCCAGCGCGAGGCCGCGACGAGCAACACTCCCGCCGGCATCGCCAGTCCGGCAACCGCGTCGGCCGCCCACGTCGCGCTCCCCGGCGTCAAGACACCCTCGCTGCCCGACCTCGGACGGGCGCCGAACTTCACCGACAATCAGGACTGGTTCAACACCCCCGGCGGCACGCCCCTGACGATGGCAGGCCTGCGCGGCCACGTAGTGCTCGTCGACTTCTGGACCTACACCTGCATCAACTGCATCCGGACGCTGCCGTTCCTGAAGGCGCTGTATGCCGACTACCACCCGTACGGCCTCGAGGTCGTCGGCGTCGAGACGCCGGAGTTCACCTTCGAGCAAGAGGCGAGCAACGTGCAGCAGGCGATTCAGTCGGACGGGATCCAGTATCCCGTCGTCCAGGACAACAGATACGGCACCTGGAACGCCTACCAGAACGAGTACTGGCCCGCCGACTACCTGATCGACGCGAACGGCGACGTCCGGCACACGCAGTTCGGCGAGGGCGACTACCAGCAGAGCGAGGCCGCCGTCCGCGAGCTGTTGTTCCAGGCCGGGGTCAAGCACCTGCCGCCGCCGATCACCGCCAAGATCCCGATGGCGTCGAATGGAATAGCGACTCTGGAGACCTATCTCGGAGCGGAGCGCGCGCAAGCCGAGAACTTCTCGCCCGCCGTCCGCAAGGGCGTCCACAGTTATCAGGGGAACGGAAGCCTGCAGCTCAACCAGGGGGCGCTGAAGGGCGTCTGGAACGTCACCTCGCAGTTTGCGACGCCCGAATCCGCCTCCGGCGAGATCTCACTCAACTTCCAGGCCGCGAAGGTCTACCTCGTGCTCACGTCGGTCGGCAACGTCGCCCGGACCGTGCAGGTGAGGCTCGACGGCCGGCCGATCCCAGCGTCCGCCGCCGGCACCGACGTTCACGGAGGGCTCGTGACGGTGCGCGGCCAGCGCCTGTACAACCTCGTGTCTATGCCGACCGACGAGCAGCGCCTGCTCACCGTACAACTGCCCCCCGGCGTGCAGGCCTACGACTTCACGTTCGGTTAGGACGATCCAGGATCGCCGCGGCGTGAAGGAGGTCCTCGGGGGCATTGACGTTGAAGAATGGGGAGCTGTCCTCGATCTCGAGCAGGCGCGGCCGGATCGCCGCGACTTCCTGGCGGAGCGGGCGGTTGGCGTCGAGCGCGCCGCGGCTGAGCGCCGCCGCGGCCGCGGGCAGGTACAACGCGAGCAGCGGCTGAAGCACACCGCCACAGGTGGGGACGACGGCCGGCGCTCCCAACGGATCGGTCGAGGCGATCCTTTGGACGAGCGCCGGGGTCACGAACGGCATGTCCGCGGCGCAAACGAGCACCGCCCGCCCCTCGGCGAAACCGAGCGCGTGGACGATGCCGACGAGCGGATGGGAGGGCGCCGCGGGCTCGATCCATACCGTCACGCCGGTCAGGCTCGGGAGCTCGGTGTCGACCTTGGCGACCACCGCCACGTCCGCGAGCGCGGAGCCCAGCGCAGCCAGCGGGTAGCAGATCAGCGGGCGCCCGCGCAGCTCGACGGTCGCCTTAGAGCCGCCGATTCGCCGCCCGAGACCACCCGCCATGATCACTCCGATCGGAGTCCCGGAGCCGTACATGCGAGCGCAGCATAGAATCATGGACATGGAGGGCTCCACTGAAGTCCGGAGCTGGCTGCGTTGCTATCGCTGCTGGTCGCAAAACCTCGAGGTGCAGGTGCACTACGAGGGAATCCACCGGATCGATCCTGAAACCGGCGAACGGGGCGAGGTCGTGGACGAGATGCAGGAAGCGGTGGTCCAGTGCCTGGACTGCATGCACGACCAGCCGCACCTCGGCTTCCACAACGGGCGCGTCGAGCCGATCGAGGATCGTTGGGAGCGGATGATCGCGGGTACGCCCTGGGTCGCCTCCTGCACCGTCACCGTCGACGCCGAGGACGTCGAGACCTGCTCGGGCCCTGAGGCGGGCGACGCGCTCTCCTACGCGGCCTTCGGCGACCATGGCACGCGCGAGTTCTTCACCCACGTCCGCTTCCACAAGCACGACGAGGACCAGATCGTCGTCCACCTGCTCGTTGAGCTGTATGCGCGTTCGGCGGAGGAGGCGACGTCTGTGCTCGAAGGGTCGGCTCGGGGGGCGCTCGCGATCACGTCTCTGGCCGAGGAATCGCGGCCGCCGGCTTCGACGGGCGGGGACCAGCACTAGCGGTTTGGGCCACCTCGGCGCGCTTACGGCCCTCGCGTGATGGGTTCGGACGTTGCGGGGACTCGGCGGCTCGCGTGTGGCGGCGCCACAGCTCGCTAGCGATTAGGGCCAGGGCTACCGGCACTGTGGCTGGGAGCTCGTTTACTGCGAAGAAGAGAAGGTCGAAGGCTGCGGCGAAGATCAGGGTCAGGAGGGCCGCTTGTCGCTGCCTGGTTCGTCCTGTCGCTAGTACTGCTCCCAGGACTGCGGCGATGAAGAGGTCGCCGTAGCCCATCTGGACGGTGCCGAAGAGCTCTGACTGGAGTTGCGGGAGGCCGGCGGCTGGGTGGGCCAGGGTGAGCACGTTGTTCGGGGCTTGGAGGAGGTCGGTGGCTACCAGGTAGGTGTCGCCGATCGCCATCAGGACGATTCCGATTTTCAGCCAGCTCGGGGGCGTGAGCGCGGCGAGGAGGATTCCGAGGGTTATGCAGCTGAGGGCGGAGAGGAGCAGGGCGGCGCCTTCGCCGGCGAGCGAGGTGCGCCAGTTCCACGCGATCGCGAACAGGATCGGAGCGCCGAGCGCCATCACGGGCCTCGCTCCCCGCATCCCCCAGCCGAGCGCCAGCGCCGCGAGGATCGGGACCGCGATCAGGGCCAGATACGTGAGCCCGGTCGCCGTCTGAGAGGTCCCGCGGATCGCGAAGATGACGACCACGACCGAGCCGAGCGGCACCAGCGCCCACCACCTTCCGCCGAGCCGGCGCAGCCAGCCGAGACCTTGCGGCTGGGCGCGCGGGGCGGCCACCAGTCCGGCCTGAACGGCGAGCATGCACGCATCGGAGGGCACGAACGGCAGAGCCATGGCTCTGAGATTACGCAACGAGCTCGCGGGGGCGAAGCCGCGCCCGGTTTCCCGGCCGCCCCGTCATGCCGGCGGCCAGGAGGCGCTTGGAGACCCGCTCAGGCCGGGCCGGGGCGCTACCCGAGCCGCGCCTCGAGCGCGTCGAGCTGTGCCCACAGCTCGGGCCCAAGACGGTCGCCGAAGCGCTCGAAGTGCTCTCTCAGCTGCGGCAGCTGCTGCTTCCACGCCTTGGGGTCTACCGCGAGCAGCTCGGCCAGCGCGTCGTCGGAGATGTCGAGGCCGTCGGTATCGATCCCACCCGGCCCACTCGCCGGCACGTGACCGATCGGAGTCTCCTCGGCGCCCGCGGTGCCCTCGCAGCGACGGAAGACCCACGCCAGGACACGGGAGTTCTCCCCGTAACCAGGCCAAAGGAACTTGCCCTCGTCGTCCTTGCGGAACCAGTTGACGTAGAAGATCTTCGGCAGCATCGCGCCGTCGCGGCGGCCGAGCTCCAGCCAGTGGGCGAAGTAGTCGGCCATGTGATACCCGCAGAACGGGAGCATCGCCATCGGGTCGAAGCGGAGCTTCCCGACCGCGCCGGCCTGAGCCGCGGTCGTCTCGGAGGACATGATCGAACCGAGAAAGACCCCGTGCTCCCAGCCGTTGGCCTCGTGGACCAGCGGCACGACGCTCGAGCGCCGCCCACCGAAGAGCATCGCGTCGATCGGCACTCCGGCCGGGTCCTCCCATTCGGGGGCGATACACGGGCACTGCGCGGCCGGTGTCGTGAAGCGCGCGTTCGGATGAGCCGCGGGCTTCTCTGACGCGGGCGTCCAATCGTTGCCGTGCCAGTCGATCGCGTGCGGCGGCGGCTCCGGGGTCAAGCCCTCCCACCACACGTCGCCGTCGTCGGTCCTCGCGCAGTTGGTGAACACCGAGTCCTTCACGATTGTCCTGATCGCGTTCGGATTCGTCAGCTTGCCCGTGCCCGGAGCGACGCCGAAGAAGCCGAACTCGGGATTCACCGCGTACAGGCGGCCGTCGGCGCCGAACTTCATCCATGCGATGTCGTCACCGATCGTCTCGACCTTCCAGCCCGGCAGCGTCGGGATCATCATCGCGAGGTTGGTCTTGCCGCACGCGCTCGGGAACGCAGCGGTGATGTACTTGACCACTCCACCGGGCGAGGTGAGCTTGAGGATCAGCATGTGCTCCGCCATCCAGCCCTCGTCGCGCGCCATCACCGAAGCGATCCGGAGCGCGAAGCACTTCTTGCCGAGCAATGCGTTGCCGCCGTAGCCCGACCCGTAGGACCAGATCTCACGCGTCTCGGGGAAATGCGCGATGTACTTGTTCTCGGCGTTGCACGGCCAGGGAACGTCCTCGACTCCGTCGGTCAGCGGCATCCCGACCGAGTGCAGGCAGGGGACGAAGGCGCCGTCGGGACCAAGCGCGTCGAGGGCCGCCTGGCCCATCCGCGTCATGATTCGCATCGACGCCGCGACGTAGGCGGAGTCGGTCAGCTGAACGCCGATGTAGGAGATCGGCGAGCCGATCGGGCCCATCGAAAAGGGGACGACGTACATCGTGCGGCCCTGCATCGAGCCGGTGAAGAGCCCGTTCAGGGCCTGACGCATCTCCGCGGGGTCGCGCCAGTTGTTCGTCGGGCCGGCGTCCGACTCGTCCTCGGAGCAGATGAAGGTCCGGTCCTCGACGCGTGCGACGTCGGCAGGATCCGAGCGCGCCAGATAGGACCCAGGCCGCTTTTCCTCGTCCAGGCGCTCGAACGTGCGCGCGTCGAGCAGCGTCTGCGCGAGCTGGTCGTACTCCTCCGCCGAACCGTCGCACCAGTGGATTTCGTCGGGCTGGGTCAGCTCGGCTACTTCCGCCACCCAGGCCTGCAGGCCGGCGTGATCGGTGGTCGCTTCATTTCGCGCTTCGGTGTAGGTCATCGACTCGTTTCCGCTCCTTGTTACGCTGGTCGGCGGCGAAGCGTACCCGCGATCACGACCCGGATGCGCAATCGCGGCGGTCATTCGACGTTAGTCTCGGCTCTCTCGAGACTTTCGGCCAGGCGTTTGCGCGGCACGAGCACGAGCCGCTTGAACTCGGCCACCAGGACGCCGTCCTGGTTGAGCACGCGTGTATGTACACGGACCGTGCCGCGATCGGGCTTGGAGCGCGACTCGCGCACTTCGAGCACCTCGGACTCGCAGAACAGCGTGTCGCCGTGGAACACGGGAGCAGGATGCTTGAGCTCCTCGGTCGCGAGGTTCGCGATCGCCTTGCCGCTCACATCCGAGACGCTCATGCCGAGCGCCAGCGAGTACACGAGCGGCCCGACGACGACGTTGCGGCCCTGCTGGGACTGCTTGGCGTAGACGTCGTTGAGGTGCAGCGGGTGGTGGTTCATGGTGATCAGGCAGAACAGGTGGTCGTCACTCTCGGTGACGGTCTTGGCGGGCCAGTGCTTGTAGACCGCGCCCACCTCGAACTCCTCGAGGTAGCGGCCGTAGGGATGCGCTCCGCTCGCCTCACGTGCTGCCTGGTCAGTTTCGACTTCCGTCATCGCTCCTCCTGGTTCGTGGCGCCTGAGCCTGATCCACCGATCCTGCGGTCGTCTCGCCGCCGGATGGCCGTCGGTGGATCCACGCTGAGAGGATGCCAGTCGAAGCGCGATCGGGGCTACATCAGGGTTCCGAGCACCAGCGGCACGACCCGCTCGGCGCCGGCGCGGCGCAGCTGACCGCCGACCATCGCGAGCGTCCATCCAGAGTTGCGCCGGTCGTCGAGCAGGACGCCGGGACCCGGCGGCGGGGCGGCGATGACCGCGAACGCGCGGCGGACGTTGGCGGCCTGCTGTACCGCGTTGGCCATCTCGCGCTGGGGCGGGCGATCTTCGCTGCGCGTCACGAGCTCGACGTAAGGGACCCCGAGCTCGCGCGCGAGGCGCTCGCCGAGCCGGGCGATCAGGTCGCCCAGGCGCGCCGAGGGGACGGCGGTGACCCAGGCGACGGACCCGCCGCCCGCGGCGCCCGCGGCGCCCGCGGCGCGCAGGATCTCCGCGAGCCGGACCACGACCTCGTCGTCGAACTCCCGTGCCCGCAGCCCGCGCTCGATCGCCGGCCACCAGCCTCCGTCGCCGAAGCGCGCGAGCGCCCAACCGGGCTCGAGGCGAGCATCCTCGGGGATCTTGCGCATCGTGCCGGCGGCGTCGGGCGCCATCTTCTTGACCTCCAGCTCGAGCGGCCGAGATCGCAGGTGGCGCCCGGCGAGCTCGACTAGCGCCGGGTCTGGCGGCTGGGCAAAGCGCGGCGCGGTGCACACCGAGCAGCGGCCGCAGGATTCGGACCCCGCCCACCCGGGATCGTCGAGCTCCTCCTGCAGCACGCGCATCAGGCAGCGGCCGTCGGATCCGAACGCGGCCATCGCGTCCTGCTCGGCCCTGCGCAGGGCGGTCACCTGCGCGTAGCGCTCGCCGTCGTAGCTCCAGTCCGCGTCGGGAACCGAGCGCCAGCGCCTGCCATCGCGCCGGACGGCACCCTCGACGTCGAGGATCTTCATCATCGCCTCGATGCGGCCCATACCGAGGTTCACCACGGCCATCAGCTCGCGCGTCGTGCGGCCCTCTTCGCCGGCGTTCTCGAGCTCCGCGAGCACGGCGGCAACCCGCTCGCGCGACGGGAACGCCTGCTCGATGAAGAAGTCCTGGATCCGGCGGTCCTCGCCGCCGCGGAGCAGAACGACGTCCGCGTGATCGACGCCGCGGCCGGCGCGACCGACCTGCTGGTAGTAGGAGACGACCGATCCCGGCGCCTGGTAGTGCACGACGAACGTCAGGTCCGCCTTGTCGTAGCCCATCCCGAGCGCGCTGGTCGCGACCACGGCCTTGATCTCGTTGCGCAGCAGGCGCTCCTCGGTGGCGATCCGGTCCTCGGTCTCCTGCTCGCCGCTGTAAGCCAGCGCCGGGACCCCGTTCGCGGTCAGGAAGGCGGCGACCTGCTCCGCATCGCGCTTGGTCAACGTGTACACAATCCCCGACCCCGGCAGCGCCGGCAGGTTCTGGACGAGCCACGCGAGCCGTTCCGCCGGCCGCGAGCACTCGAGCACCTCCAGTCGCAGGCTGGTCCGGGCCAGCGGGCCGCGATACGAGCGCAGCGACTCGCCCCCACGCGGGGCGAGTTGCTCGAGCACGTCCCCGACGACGCGGTCGTTCGCCGTCGCCGTGGTGCCGAGCACGGCGGCGTCGGGACCGAGCGAGCCAAGCATGTCCTTGACGCGACGGTAGTCGGGGCGGAAGTCGTGCCCCCAGTCCGAGATGCAGTGGGCCTCGTCGATCACGAGCAACGCGACCGACGCCGCGAACAACGGCAGCATTCGCTCGCGGAACTGCGGGTTGTTGAGCCGCTCCGGGCTGATCAGCAGCAGGTCGACAGCATCCGCCGCGATCAGGTCGCGAACGCCGTCCCAGTCTTCGCGATTGGTGCTGTTGACGGTGTGCGCGCGCAGCCCGAGCCGGCGGGCTGCGGCGATCTGGTTTCGCATCAGCGCCAGCAGCGGGCTGACGATCAGCGTCGGCCCGGCGCCGGCTTCGCGCAGCAGCGAGGTCGCAACGAAGTACACGGCCGACTTTCCCCAGCCCGTCCGCTGCACGCACAGCACCCGCGCACGATCGACGACGACGTCGCGGATCGCCTCGAGCTGCCCGGGCCGGAACGTCGAGCGATCGTCCGCGGTCAGCGCGCGCAGGCGCACCAGCGCGCTATCGGCGAATGTGGCCGGGGTTGTCGTCGTACTCACGCACCCATCGTGGCACGTGCGGCGGCCGAACTGGGCGCTCCGATGCAGACTTGTTGCAGGTCGTGCCGGAAGTTCTGCCATCCCTCGAGCCCGGCGCCGGCGATCCCCTCCCTGTCCAGGTCGAGCACCCGACCGTGGACCCACGCCGGCCCGCAGGCTGCCTCCTGGGCGAGGCCGGCTTTATCGGTGATGGCACCCCGGGCACGCCATAAGCCGTGCCGTCCGGCGCCCGACTACGATTGGCGATCAACCCACGAGGAGAACAAGACGTGCGCAACCCCCGCGATTTCGGAAAGCCTCTCGCCATCGGCGCGCCCGCGCCGATGCTGGAGATCCCGTTCAAGCCCTCGCGGATGATCCACTTCTTCGACCCGAGCAACGAGAAGATGGTCGCGAAGGTGCCCGACCTGGCTGCGAAGTCGGACATCGTGCTCGGCAACCTCGAGGACGGCGTTTCTGTGGACAACAAGGTCGCCGCGCGCGAAGGCCTGGTCAGGGTCGCCCGCGAGGTCGACTTCGGCGAAACATCGCTGTGGACGCGGGTGAACAGCCTCGAATCGCCCTGGATACTCGACGAGCTGACGACGCTCGTGACCGAGATCGGCGACAAGCTCGACGTGATCATGGTCCCGAAGGTGGAAGGGCCGTGGGACATCCACTACGTCGACCGCCTGCTGGCGCAGCTCGAGGCCAAGGCCGGACTCGACCGCCCGATCCTCGTGCACGCGATCCTCGAGACCGGGCTCGGCGTGGTCAACGTCGAGGAGATCGCGACGGCAAGCCCACGCATGCAGGGGATGAGTCTCGGACCGGCCGATCTCGCCGCGTCGCGGCGGATGAAGACGACGCGGGTCGGCGGCGGGCATCCCGGCTACCGGGTGATCGCCGATCCCGAACCGGATGACCCGGAGGCGCCGCGGCCAACCGCGCAGCAGGACCCGTGGCACTACACGATCGCCCGCATGGTCGACGCTTGCACCTCCGCGGGCATCCTCCCCTTCTACGGCCCGTTCGGGGACATCCGCGACGTTGAGGGATGCGAGACCCAGTTCCGCGCCACTTTCCTGCTCGGGTGCGTTGGCGCGTGGTCGCTGCACCCGGTGCAGATCGAGATCGCCAAGAGGGTGTTCAGCCCCGACCCGGAAGAGGTCAGATTCGCGAAGAAGGTGGTCGAGGCGATCCCCGACGGACGCGGCGTGCACATGATCGACGGCAAGATGCAGGACGATGCCACCTGGAAGCAGTGCAAGGTGATGCTCTCGCTCGCCGAGATGCTCGCCCGTAAGGACCCCGAGCTCGCTGAGGCATACGAGCTGACGCCGTCGGCGGTCGGTTAGGGCCCGAAGTCGTGCACCATCCGGAACACTGAGCACGAAATGAAGATCTCAGCCAAGGCGGAGTACGCGGTGCGCGCGGCTGTCGAGCTAGCGGCGGCGAGTGGCGACAAGCCCGTCAAGGCGGAGCGGCTCGCGACCGCGCAGGATATCCCGCTCAACTTCCTCGAGAACAACCTCGGCGAGCTCCGCCATGCGGGTGTCGTACGCAGCCAGCGCGGCGCCGAAGGCGGTTTCCGGCTCGCACGCCCCGCCGAGGAGGTGACGATCGCGGACGTGATCAGAGCCGTCGACGGTCCGCTTGCGAGCGTCCGCGGCGGACCGCCGGAGCAGGTCACCTACAGCGGCGCCGCAGAGCCGCTCACGAACGTCTGGATCGCGGTGCGAGCCAGCCTGCGCACCGTGCTCGAGCGGGTCACGCTGGCCGAACTCGCGGCCGACAAGCTGCCGGCGCACGTTCGCAAGCTCGCCGAGGACCCCGAGGCCTGGATCACGCGCTAAGCGCCGCCGGCGCCGCTGCTGATTCTCGCCTGGTCCCTGAGCGCCGGCGTGCGCGAGTGCCTGAGGTAGACGATGTCGCCGCGCTCGGGCTCCAGCTCGTCGGCCTCGGTCGGCGTCAGCTGGGCATGGGCCTCTCCCCCGCCGGCCAGCTCGAGCTCGACGCGCACCTGGGACCCGAGGTGGACGACACGGGCGACCATCGCCTCGACGGCGTCCCCGTCGGGCTCGACCGCCAGCGCCACCTCGTGCGGGCGCACGAGCGTGTCACCGATCCGGCTGACCGGCCCGAGGAATCCCATCACCCAGTCGTTCGCGGGCTGCTGGTAGACCTGGCGAGGCGGGCCGCTCTGCTCGATCTTGCCCGAGCGCAGGATCACGACGTGGTCGGCGACCTCCATCGCCTCCTCCTGGTCGTGGGTGACGATCAGCGTCGTCACGCCCAGGTCGTCGTGCAGCCCGCGCAGCCATGAGCGCAGCTCGGCGCGCACGTTGGCATCGAGCGCGCCGAAGGGCTCGTCGAGCAGAAGCACCCGGGGCTGGACCGCCAGCGCGCGCGCGAGCGCCATCCGCTGACGCTGGCCGCCCGAGAGCTGCGAGGGGTAGCGGTTGGCGTAGCCGGACAGACCGACTATCGCAAGCAGCTCGTCGACACGTTCGCGTATCTCCGCCTTCGGCCGCCGGCGGACGGTCAGGCCGAAGGCGACGTTGTTGCGGACAGTCATGTGCTTGAACGCGGCGTAGTGCTGGAACACGAAGCCGATCCCGCGCCGCTGGGGCGGGATCGCGAGCGCCGGATCGCCGCCGATCGCGATCTCCCCGCGATCGGGCGATTCGAGGCCTGCAATCAATCGCAGCAGGGTCGACTTGCCGGATCCGCTCGGCCCGAGGAGCGCCGTGAGCGAGCCTTCGGGAACCTCGAGCGAGACGCCGTCGACGGCCTTGAAGTCGCCGAAGGACTTGTGGACATCGTGGAGTGATATTGCCATCAGAGCCTCCGCTTGTCGGGCGCGGTCGCGGTCATCACAAGGAGCACGAGGATCGAGATCGCCGCCAGCAGGGCACCGGCGGTGTACGCGCCGGCGTTGTCGAACGCGTAGAAGCGGGTGTCCACCAGCAGCGGCAGCGTCTGTGTCTGGCCGGCGATGTTCCCGGAGACGATCAGGACGGCGCCGAACTCGCCCAGTGCCCGGGCGGTGCTGAGGACGACCCCGTAGGCGAGACCCCAGCGGATCGACGGTAGCGTGATCCGCAGAAACGTCTGGAGCGGCGAGGCGCCGAGCGTGGCGGCGGCCTGCTCCTGTTCGGTTCCGACCTCCCGCAACACCGGCACTACCTCACGCACCACGAACGGCAGCGACACGAACACCGTCGCGAGGATCATCCCGAGCGGATTGAAGATGACAGTGATCCCGTGCCTCACCAGCCATTTGCCGAACCACCCCGTCGTGCCGTAGACGAGGATCAGCGACAGGCCGACGATGACCGGCGAGATCACGAACGGGACCTCGATCAGGACATCGAGCAGCCAGCGTCCACGACCGCTGCCACGGACCAGCACGAGCGCGCAGACGACGCCGAAGATGGTGTTGGCGACGACGGCGATCAGGGCGATCTCGACGGTGAGCCAGAACGCGCTGACCGCGGCCGGCGTCGTAATCGCCGCCCACACAGCCGAGAGGCCCTGCGCGAAGGTCTTCTCGAACACGAGCCCGACGGGCAGCAGCAGCAGCACAGCGAGGTAGCCGAGCGCCACCAGGCGCAGGCCGATGCGAGCTGGGCGAGTCAGGGTCATCCGTGGCCCCCGCGCGATAGCCGAGCGACCGCCCGGATCGCGAGCAGGACGGCGAGCGAGATCGTCAGCAGCAGCACCGACGCGGCGGCGGCGGCGTGTGGCGAGCCGTTCTCCACCTCGCCGAAGATGAACACGCTCATGACCTGGCTCTTGAACGGGATGTTGCTCGCGAGCAGGACCACCGAGCCGTACTCGCCGACGGCACGCGCGAAGGCGAGCGCGGCCCCGCTGAGGATCGAGGGAACGAGGTTCGGCAGGATGATCCGCCGAAACGTCGTCGCTGATCCCGCGCCCAGCGACGCCGCCGCCTCCTCCATCTCGGTGTCGAGCGCGTGCAGCACGGGCTGGACCGACCGCACGACGAACGGCAGGGTGACGAACAGCAGCGCCACGAAGACCGCAGCGCTGGTGTATGCGAGATTGATGCCGAGCGGACTGTCGGGACCGTAGAGAGCTACGAGCGTGAGCCCGGCGACGATCGTCGGCAATGCGAACGGCAGGTCGACGACGGCGTTGATGATCTTCTGACCCGGGAAGCTGTCGCGCACGAGCACCCAGGCGATCAGTGTCCCCATGACGACGTTGATCAATGTCACGACCGCGGCCGAGAGCAGTGTCAGCTTCAGCGCCGAGAGCGCGACCGGGCTCGTCGCGGCGCTCCAGGAAGCCCCGACGCCACCGCCGAAGGCGCTGGCCACGAGCGCCGCGATCGGCAGCAGCACGACCACGCTGAGGTAGCCGGTGGCGATCCCCAGGCCGAGCCCGGGGGGCGGGCCCCCGGCCACCCGCGCCCGCGGCGCTCGCCGCGGCCGTCGCAGGGTCCACGCCGGACGGCGCGCGCCCCCGGCCGGACCTTCGGCGCCGTCAGCCGCGATGATCTCAGCCGGAGGCAGTGCTGACCCCCGCCTTCTGCTCCAGCCTGGTGACGAGGCCGCTCGTCGGATCGAAGAACTGCTTGGTCACCGACGTCCATCCCCCAAGGTAGGAGATCGTGAAGAGCTTGGACGGCTGCTGGAAGCTGCTCTTGAAGGCGGCCGCGACCGATGGCAGGACGGGGCGGTAGCCCTGCTGCGCCCAAAGCGCCTGGGCCGCCGGCGACTCGAGCCAGCTCACGAACGCCTGGGCCTGCGCCGCGTGCGCGCTCTTGACCGTCACGGCGATCGGGTTCTGGATCAGGACCGTCTGCGGCGGGATCACGTAGTCGACCGCAATGCCCTTCTTCTTGGCGTGGATCAGGTCGTCCTCGTAGTCGAGAACGACGTCACCCTCACCGGAGGCGAACGTCTGCAGGGCGGCGCTGGCGCTACTCGGCTGCACCGCGACGTTCTTGGTCAGCAGCGTCTGGAGGTACGCGTCCGCCTGCGTCGCGGTCTGGCCAAGCTCCCGCTCGGCTCCGTACGCGGCGACGATGTTCCAGCGCGACCCGCCCGAGGTGAACGGGTTCGGCGTGATCACCTTGACGCCGGGTTTGATCAGGTCGGCCCAGCTCGTGATGTGCTTGGGGTTGCCCGGACGGACGCCGAATGCGACCACCGAGTCGGTCACCATCCCCTTGGTCGGCCCGGCATCCCACGTCGGCGCGACGATCCCAGCCTTGACCAGGCGGGTGACGTCGGGGGCGAGTGAGAAGTTCACGACGTCGGCCGGCTGGCCCGCGGCGACAGCGCGGCTCTGCGTGCCTGACGGACCGAACGACGTGGAGAAGCTGACGCCCTTGCCCTCGGGCGTCTGCTGGTAGGCGGCGATCAGCTTCGCGTACGCCGACGACGGGGTCGAGTACGCGACGAGCGCGAGCTGGGCCACGTTCTTGCTCGTGCTGGACTTCGTGGGCGTGGAGCTCGGGGTCGTGTCGGACGAGCCGCCGCATCCGGCGAGTGCGAGTGCGGTCCCAACCGCCGTAAGTGCCGCGAGCGCGCGGGCGCGCCCGCTCGGCCGGCGTCCAGTGATCGTCGAGACCGTTGTCATTGTGCCGCTGCCCCCTCTGTAAACCCTAGTTTGTGTATTGACATTACTGCGTCAATCGGGATTGTACTCACGGGTCGGCGGGATGTGAGTCTCTGCTGTGGCCGGCCGCGTCGCGGGACGGGCCTCCGGGCGCGGCGTCGCGGCGGGCGCTCTTGTAGGGTTCGGCGGCGGCATGCGCTTGTTCGAGTACGAATCGCGGGCGATCGTCGCCAAGGCCGGAATCCCCGTCACCAAGCATGGCTTCGCCAAGACGGCGCTCGAGGCTTGCGAGATCGCGCAGTCGATCGCCGGGCCGGTCGTGATCAAGTCCCAGGTGCTCACCGGCGGACGCATGAAGGCCGGCGGCGTGCAGTTCGCGGACACGCCCGAGGAGGCGGCCAGTCACGCCGAGCGCGTGCTCGAGCTAGAAATCGGCGGGCACATGCCTCGCGGCGTGCTTGTCGACTCGCGCGCAGCCGTCAAGCACGAGTACTACGCCGGCGTCGTCTGGGACGGCATCCGCAAGCAGCCGGTGATGCTGTTCTCCGACATGGGCGGGATCGACATCGAGGAGGTGGCCGAGCAGCATCCGGACCGCGTCGCGCGCGCTCACTTCTCGACCATCCGGCCGTTCTCCGACTGGCAGGCCAAGCAGGTCATCGCCTCGCTCGGCATCTCCGGCTCGGCACTGAATCGCCTCACTCCGATCCTCGCCAAGCTGGCGCGCCTGTTCCTGGAGTACGACATGACGCTGGCGGAGATCAACCCGCTCGGCGAGCTGCAGGACGGCGCCTTCGTCGCGCTCGACGCACACATGGACATGGAGAATGAGGCTCGAGGACGCCAGCATGAGATCCTGCGCGAGCTCGGCGTCGGCGACGAGGAGACGCGCCAGGCGAGGGAGGCGACGCCGTTCGAGCTCGCCGGCGAGGAGGTCGACGCGCAGGATCACCGCGGCGTGGCCGGCAACGTGACCGAGTTCGACGGCAATCTCGGGCTCGTGATCGGCGCCGGGGGCGGTTCGCTGACGCTGTTTGACGCAGTGCGCGCGCACGGCGGCCGCCCGGCCAACTACTGCGAGATCGGCGGCAACCCGTCGGTCCGCAAGGCCTGCGGCCTGGCCAAGCTCGTGCTCGAGAAGCCGGGCGTCGACAGGATCGCGGTGATGATGTCGATCGTCTCCAACACGCGCGTCGACATTGTCGCGCGCGGCGTGATCAAGGCCTGCGTCGAGCTCGGCTACGACCCGGCCGAAAAGATCGCGATCTTCCGTATCCCCGGCGCGTGGGAGGAAGAGGGCTTCAAGATCCTCGAGAAGTACGGCGTCGAGTACGCGGACCGCTCCGTTTCCCTGCACGGGGCGGCCAAGCGCGCAGTCGAGAGGATCGGGAACGCATGAGCATCCTGATCGACGAGACAACGACCTTCATCGTCCAGGGCATCACCGGGCGCGAGGCGGTCAACCTCACCCGCGAGTGCATCGACTACGGGAAGGGCGCGAAGATCGTCGGCGGCGTCACCCCGGGCCGCCTCGGACGCGACGTCCACGGCGTGCGGGTGTTCGACACCGTCGCTCAGGCGGTCGAGCACCACGGCGCGCCGGTCGAAGGCTCCGTCGTCACAGTCCCCCCAGCGTTCACCAAGGACGCAGTCTTCGAGGCGCTCGAGAACGGTGTCAAGCTCGTGGTCATCGTCACCGAGCGGATCCCCCGCGGCGACGTCGCGCAGATGGTCGAGCTCGCGCGCGAGCGCGATGCGCGGATCATCGGGCCCAACTGCCTCGGGATCATCGTTCCCGACGAGATCAAGATGGGTGGCATCGGTGGCCCCGCGAAGGACGCCGCGAAGTCCTACTCCCCCGGCCCGGTCGGCGTGATCTCGCGCAGTGGCGGCATGACCACCGAGATGTCCTCAACCCTCACCGCCGCCGGGCTCGGCCAGTCGACGGCGGTCTCGATCGGCGGCGACGCGATCATCGGCTCGAGCTACGCCGAGCTGATGCCACTGTTCGAGGCCGACGCCCAGACGCAGGCGATCGTGATCTACACCGAGCCCGGAGGCCGGATGGAGGCCGAGCTCGCGCGCTGGGTCACCGAGAACGATTCGCGGCTGCCGATCGTCGCCTTCATGGCAGGACGGTTCATGGATGAGATGCCCGGCATGAGCTTCGGCCACGCAGGCACGATCGTCGAGGGCAAGGAGGACACCGCGTCGGAGAAGATCGCTCGCCTCGCCGAGGCCGGGATCGTCGTCGCCGAGGAGATTTCGCAGATTCCCGAGATCGTCCGCGCGAAGATCGCGGCGCGGGCCGGCAGCACTTCATGACCGATGCAATGTTCATCGACGTCGAGGTAGACGAGTCGGTCGCTCACGATCCCGAGCTGGCGGCCAAGCTGGCCGAGGTCTGTCCGGTCGATATCTTCCGCGCGGGTCCGAAGGGCGTCGAGATCGTGCGTGAGAACCTCGACGAGTGCGTTCTCTGCCAGCTCTGCCTGAACGTCACGCCACCGGGCACCGTGCGTGTGATCAAGCTCTACGACGGCGGAGCCGTACTCGGGGCGTAACCAGGCTGGTGTGAGGTGATGGCGATGACGGATGAAAACGGTGATCACAGCAGCCTCCGACCGGTGCTGGTCAGGCTCCTCGAAGGCCGAGTCGGCAGCACGTTGGTCATGCAGCTGCTCGGCACGGCGCCCGAGGTGGCGTTCGATCGCGTGTACCCGTTCGAGCACAGCTACCTGACCTATCTCACCCGCCTGATCGGCCAGATAGCCGCGCCACGTCCGGATGGGGTCGACATGGTCGAGCTACTGTACGGAGACACTCTTCGCGTCGGGCCGCTGCCGTTCCCGAGCGAGCAGGTGGACGCTGCCGAGTTCGCTCGCGACAGCCTGCATGGCGTCTGGCAGGCGTTCTCACGGGCGATGCAGGCCGCGTCGACGACGCGGGCTCGCTTTTATGCGGAGAAGTTCTGGGGCGACGTCGGGCCGGTCGTCGCGGCCGGCCTCGAGCCGATCGTCGTCGACCTGGTTCGCGACCCCCGGGACATCGTCGCCTCCGTTCGGGCCTTCAACGCCAAGACCGGCAAGCAGCTGTTCGGGCGAGCCCAGGCCCGGGACGACCGCGAGCACCTCAAACGCATGGTGGTCGGCATCGGCTTCCGCCTTCAGGAGTTCGCGGTCCCGCTGCCCGTGTCGCATCTGGTCATCCGCTATGAGGATCTGGTCGCCGATCTGCCCGCCGAGGCGGCTCGCTTGGCGACCGCGCTCGGGGTCCAGCTCGAGGTCGACGCGGTGATCGGCGCTCGGCCGGAGATGGCCCATCACATGACATCGGAGTCGCTCGACCGCTCGGTCGACAGATGGGCACGTGACCTCTCGCCTGAGGACGTAAGAGTCGTCGAGAGGCGCCTCGGCAAGCAAATGCTGAGGCTCGGCTACTCCGTCTCAGCCGATCACGACCCGGCCTGAGCCCCGCCGCGCTCACTCGGCCGTCCCCGAAGCCTCAGCCTTCCTCGCTGCCGTCTCCGCAATCGCGGTGGGCTCGGATGACGCGGCCGCGGTCGCAACGTCGCGGGGGTACGTGCGGCGAGCGCGGAGCAGGATCACCCCGGCCGCGCCCAGCGCGATCAGCATCAGCAGGAAGCTGTACTCGAGTCCGTTGGCGGTGCCCGGTGGGACCCCCCCGTGAACCTTGGTGCCGATCGGAGTCTGGTGCGGCGTGATGCCGACGACCAGGTCTGCAACGGCGCCGAAGAGCAGCGGCGCGAGGGCCTGGCCGAGTGTGCGTAGCAGCGTCCGGATGCTCTCCGCGCGCCCCCAAAGGCCCGCGGGCATGATGTCGAGCCGGGCGGCGTCGAGTGGCGGATTAGCGGCCGACAGCAACGCCGCACCGGCGACGTCGAACCAGATCCCGGGCGTCAGCCTGGTGATGATCAGGCCCGGGATGAGCAGGACGGCGGCGCCGAGATAGGCGATCGCCGGCACCCAGATACGGGCGTTCAGCACGCCGCGCCGCAGCAGGTGATCGGTCAGCCGTCCGCTGACCAGCACTCCCACCAGCGCGCCGAGCACGAGCAGTCCGAGTACAAGCGTCGCGGTCGCCTGGTTGGTGTGGTAATGGCCGCGAACGAACAGGACCGCGAACGTCTGGAGGCCCGCGAAGAAGAAGTATCCGAGCGCCGAAGCGATGATCATCGTGACGTTCGTCTGGATGCTCAGGATGTAGCGGACCGCTCGCTTCAGCGTCATCTTCGCCGGGTCCTGAGTGAGAACGAGCCGTGGATCCGGTGTGATGCCGCGGCTGCGCGCCGCATCGGACGCGAGGTCGTCCTCTCGGATCGGCTGATCCGGTCCCTCGTGCGGCACCGCGGACCCGCCCTCGCCCCGAGCGGCGGCGAACAGGTCGACGGTGCCTTGCTCGAGCCGGCTCTTGCCGCCGCGCTGTGGCTCGGGCAGCGTCTGCCACAGCGTCTTGGCGAGGTAGAACCCGGGAATCGCGATCGCCCAGAATGCGAACCGCCACGACAGCACGCTTGCGATCAGACCGCTGAATATGAACCCCACCGCGGTCCCGGCGATCTCGCCACCGAGGATGTAGCCGTAGACCCGGCCTCGCTCGCGGGCGGAGAAGTAGTCGCCGGTGAGCGAGGCGATCGCCGGCCCGGCGGTGGCCGCCACGGCGCCCAGTGCCAACCGCGTGATCAGCAGCGACGAGTATGACCCCGCCGCGCCGCTCATCAACATCGCCGCGCTCCACAGCACGATGCTGATCGAGAGCATGTGGACGCGGTTGACCTTGTCCACCATCAGCCCGACCGGGATCACCGCCACGGCACCGACCAGCAGGGTCACCGAGCTGAGTAGCCCGACCTCCGTGTTGCCGATGTGGAGCGCGGACTCGAGTTGCGGGGCAACGGCCCCGATCGTCGACGCATCGGCGCTGGCAAGCGCGAGCACGCCTCCGAACAGGAAGATGACACGGGCGCGGGCCGGGCCGCCTACGGCGTAGACCGCGCGCGCCTGCACCCGGCGACCGCTCCAGCGCAGAGCTGCCGCCAAGGCCATCGCGCTCGCTCGGGCGGCGCGCCGGGAGAAGCTCTGGCTCTGTCCGCCGTCCTCGGCCACGGCCTAGCAACGTAGCCGATCTGATTATCCGGCCTCCGCGACTTCGGCCCGAGCGCCACCGAGCTCGTCAGTCAGCGTACCCGGGCCCGATCGCGGGACCAGTCAGTCCCGCCACAGCTCTCGTCGAACGGCCTCGGGCCAGGTCTCGAGATCGAGCCCGTGAGTTCGCAACAGCGCGAGCACGATCCGTTCGTGGCCGAAACCGAGACAGGCGGTGTGGGCGGTGCCGCCATCCGCCAGCTCGATCGCGAAGGAGATCCCGAAATGGTCGTGGTGGTGATTGAACGAAGCCAGCGCGGTCGGCTCAGGCCCGGCGATCTGGACGAGCAGCTCGAGCTTGAGCTGCTGCTCACGCTGGCTCGCGGCGAGGATCCGGCCGCCGCGCCCGAAGAACGGGTCCGACGCACGGTCCAGTTCGGCGGCGAGGCCAAGCCCTCGCAGGATCGCGAGCCCGCGCTCGGCCCACTCGTTGCGCCACTCCAGGACGCGCTCGGGCTCGCCGATTCTGACCAGCTCGTGCTGATGGAACATCTGGAGGCGCGCCGGATCCCCGGACGGCTCGTGCCGGAATACCCACGACCCGCCGGCATCGACGAAGACCCCGCCCGGCGCGAGCCGTCCACGGGCCGCAATCGCCGGATAGACCGGATAGCAGGCAGCCGGCATCAGCGCGAGATCGGTCATCTGCTGGAACTCGCTCCAGTCCTCGTGGGCGCTCGCGCGCTCCTGCTGCAGCTTCGCCTCGGTCTCGCCGCCCTCGAACGAGAAGACGGTGCCCACCAGGTGAGGGAACGAGGACAGGTAGCCGCTGTCCTCGAGGTGGCGGCGCGGCAGCAGTGGCGGGAAGCGCAGCCGCTCTGCGCCGTGGGCCCCGGCGGTTCGGGTCAGCAGGGCGTCGATGCCCAAGCGCGCCTGCTCGAACCGCTCGCCCTTGCCGTAAATACCGTCGACGCCGCTCTCGACGAGCAGGCCAGCCTGCAGCAGCTCCTCGCGGAACGCCGCCTGGTCGGCCGTAGCGGGGCGCGGAGTTGCCAACTAACTGATCGCCGCCGGCGTGCAGCGGCGGCCGAACTCGGCGTGAGTCATCCGGCCTTCGCCTCCATCTCGAGCTCCTGGAGCGCGGCGGCGATCCCGTCGATGCTCTCGAACACGCTTCGCTTCAGCATCCGGTCTGGGAACTCGACATCGAAGGCGTCCTCCAAGGCGAGCATCACGTTCACGCTCGCATGCGAGCTCATCCCGGCCTGGAACAGGTCGGCATCGTCCCGAAGCGACTCTGGGTCGACCGGGAGCCGCGCATTATCTCTGAGTACCTGCCTGATCTCGCCGCGTGTCACAGGCGTCATGTTCGGTCCCCCAGGTTCGCTACGACCACCGCAGCGGCGAATTGGCCCTCGTGCGTGAGGCTCACTGACAGCTCCGCCACCCCGCGCCGGCGCGCCAGCGCCGCTGCCGGCCCGATCAACTCGAGCGTCGGACGACCGGCACCATCTGTACAGACGCCGATCGACGTCCACGGAATCGCCTCGTCCTCGCGGCGCAGCGCCTTCAACGCCGCCTCCTTGGCAGCGAAGCGCGCCGCCAGGCGAGCGGCGTCGGAGCGGCACTCGCGACGCTCGCGATCTGTGTAGACGCGTGCGAGATAACGCTCCCCGTGCGTTTGCAGGGACTCCTCAACGGCGTCCGCGGATGCCAAATCGATTCCGATGCTGATGGTCGTGGTCATAAGGTCGTGGTTCGGCGAGCACTCCGTCGGTCAGCCGGCCTGCTACTCCATCGGCCCTGCATGCCGAAAACTCAAGTCCCGCCCGGAAAGCCGTCCCACTGGAGAAGAGGGTTGCGGCGAGTGCCTGATACATCCCTCCCGTGTTTCGCGGCGATTCTAACCGAGAGGACGATCAGCCATGCACCGCCGCCGCCGTCCGGGCGAGCGCCAGCCAGTTCGCGTACAGCACCGCCGACGGCTGGGCCCAGGTGTTGCCGACCGTGACCGCGACCTGCTCGAACGGGAACGCCGCCCACAGCTTGACCGGATCCTCTCGACCGGCCGCGGCCCGCTCGGCGAACCGCTCGAGAACCGCCGCCGCCTCGGCGTTCAGGTACCCCTCCGGCAAGTACGGATACGGCACCGCCCCGCCTCCGAGCAACGTCCGGCGCACATCCCGCCGATACTCCCGCAGCAGGCTCAGAGTGCTGTATTCAGGATGGCCCTGAGAGAGCACGAACAGCCGGTCTCCGTAAAAGCGGGTCGCGAGCGCCCACCCACCACCAGCCGGCCCGGACCCGATCACTACTCGATACCCCGCTTCCACCAATGCCTCCTCGGGCACGGAGTTCACCCGCGAATGCGGAACCGGCACCCGACCTGGCAAGTCCGCCACCAGCGGATCATCCGGATCCCTGACCGCCCCCGCGAACACCCCGCTGCACTTCCTCGCCCCGGGAACCCGCTCGATCCCGTCGAACAGCAGCACGCTCGCGTGCGCCGCCAAGCACGACAACATCGTCGCCGGCACGCGGTCAGCAGCCCACTCCAACAGCCTCGCCAAGGCCGGCCAATACGGCTCAGACAGCAACGAAGAATGCTTCGGCTCGGTCCCGGTCACGATCAAGGCATCCGGAGGGTCGCCCAACAGCTCCTCCAAGCCGCGGTAACGCGACCGAACCACCTCGGCGACGTCGTCTCGGCGAGGAATCTCAAGCATCGTGAACAGCCGCAGAGTGACCGATCCGCCCGGACCACGCGTCGAAACTGATGCTCGGTATCGACAAAAGCGCCGTCCGGCATGTTGTTGACCAACGCAACCGACACTGCCCCAGAACCCTCAGAAACAGACATTAGCGTCTCCCGAACCCACCAGCCGGACCGCCCGAGCCGACACACCCACGTCGAATGTACCAAGTCGCACAACCCACGCTACCGTACCCAGCCCGTGGCGCCCACTGCTGAGAGCCATCCTAAGCTGGTGGTCGAGTACGGACACCGCGCGCTCGACGCGATGCAGATTCGCGAAGCGGCGCGAGGGTGGTGCGACCTGGTGTGGCTCGTCGACGGCGAGGATCCGTCGGCCGCCGCCGTGCTCCCGCTCCTGCGCAGGTTCGGCGTCGTAATCGACGCCCTCGGTGGCACCGCCAAAGACGCAGCCGACGCCTTGCGTGCCCACTCTCCCGACGGGCTGGCGACCTTCCGCGACACCGGGATGGAGCACCTAGCGGCGATCGCCGAGGAACTTGGTCTCCCGTTCCACACGCGCGCTACGGCCCGCAGCCTCGAGGACAAGCTCTACCAGCGCGAGGCCCTGCGCTCGGCGGGCCTGCCAACTCCCGGGATCGTGGAT
>Ga0302324_100005724_pt1 | contig 27032 bp, 20 predicted proteins | sample Palsa_T0_1_FD_201949 | JGI IMG/M metagenome (GOLD analysis project Ga0302324, IMG submission 201949) | Peat permafrost microbial communities from Stordalen Mire near Abisko, Sweden - Palsa_T0_1 | ecosystem: Environmental > Terrestrial > Soil > Palsa > Peat permafrost | place: Sweden: Abisko...
CCTGCGAGCGCTCGAGCGCCTTCTTTCTGGCCCGCGTCGAGGTAGCCGCAGACCCGGTTGAGCTGCGTCTCGGAAACCACGGGCCCCATCTCCGTCGTCGGATCGAGCCCGGAACCTAGTTTGATTGCTCGGGCCTTTGCCGCCACACCTTCCACGACTTGATCGAAAATGCTCTTCTGCACGTACAGGCGCGAGCCGGCAGAACAGCATTGCCCATGGTTGAAGAATATGGCGTTCGCTGCACCGGCGATGGCGACGTCCAGATCGGCGTCTTTGAGGACGATGTTCGGCGACTTGCCTCCAAGTTCCAGCGACACGTGCTTCAAGTCCTTCGCGGCCGCCTGGACGATGAGCTTGCCGACCTCAGTCGATCCCGTGAAGGCGACCTTGTCGACTCCCGGATGCCCAGCCAACGCGGCGCCTGCCGTTTCGCCGAAGCCCGTGACGATGTTTACCACGCCATTGGGAAGACCCGCCTCCTGCATAATTTCGCCGAGGCGCAACGCCGAGAGGGGCGTTTCCTCCGCCACCTTGAGCACTACGGTACAACCCGTGGCCAGCGCCGGGGCCAGCTTCCAGGCAGCCATGAGCAACGGGAAGTTCCAGGGAATGATTTGTCCCACGACACCGATCGGCTCCGGTCGTGTGTACGAATGGTACTGGACGCCCGGCGTGTAGAGGACCGATAGCGGAATGGTTTTTCCCTCGATCTTGGTGCACCACCCTGCCATGTATTGAAAAATGTCCGCCGCGAGGGGTACGTCGGCGGCTCTGGCAACTGCCATCGGCTTACCATTGTCGATCGATTCCAGCTCGGCGAGTTCATCGGCGTACTTCGAGATCAGGTCGCCGATCCGCCAAATAACCTTGCTCCGCTGGGACGGCGTCATGGCTGGCCAAGGGCCGGCGTCGAAAGCGTGCCGTGCGGCCTGAACCGCGGCGTCTATATCCGCTTTGTCGCCTTCCGCCGCGTGAGCAATCGTGCGGCCGGTTGCCGGGTTCTTGACCTCGAACGACTTGCCGGAAGCGGCCGATATCCATTTGCCGTTGATCAGCAACTTCTTTGGGGCTTCGAGAAATTTTGTGACAGCGTTTGATATAGGGACTTCTTTAAGAACTGCGTTCATCGTGCGATCTCCTCATGATTGGGAATCCAGCCAGTAATACACGTCGATAAAAGCGTGCCGAACCCGCGCGGCATCGTCAGCCGTTCGGTTCGGCATCAACTGTCAGCAGCTCCTCGAAAAAGCCGCCGATTTTTCGGACTCGATCGACAAAGTGAATCTCCAAGATCCAGTGTCGAGGCCTGCCGTTGGCGTCAGGCTCGCGAAGCGATTGATTGTTGCCGTGACGAATCGAGAACCGCGTGGTGTCCGTCGGCTCACGTTCGCGCGGAAAATGCCCGATCAGGTGCCCGGCCGTAATTGCACCGAATTCCCAGCCGGCCGGAACAGCGAGTCCGGCGATAAAGTCGTACAACTGACCGGCCGTGAGATTCGGCGTGCGGTGATAGTGGTCTTTTCCTTGCTGGAATGCGCTGGCGATGTCCCCGACCAATTGTCGCTTCTTGGGATCCGGCCCAAGCGCATTCGTGCGGCCGAAATCCAAATACACGATGTCATCGGCGGCGATACGGCGATCCGGAGCCTCCTCTCGACCACTTCCCTGAATAACGCCTCGGCTCTGATCTGTGCCGCGAGCAGGGACTGCGCAATTGCATCCATTTTTCATCGGCCCTCGATCGATTCGCGCAAAAGCGCGGGGTCACAGCTTACTCCTCATCCGCTGGCCGCGGCGACGCTGCTGGATTGGGGTGCACCACGACAAGTTTCCACACAACGACAAGCCGGCTGTGCCGATGGCGGCAAGGCTCAGCGGTTTTCAGCAACCGGCGCGCTGGATTCGGGAATTGCCCAGCCGGCCCCCAACGCCTTGTAGACGGCAATGAGTGATGTGGCGGCATCGGTGCGGCTTTGGGAGAGCAGCAACTCGGCGCTCAACGACGTACGCTCGGCATCGAGCACTTCCAAGAAATCGATCAATCCGCCCTCGAATCGCTGTTGCGCCAACGAAGCGGCCTTGTCGCTCGCAGCCGCCGCCACCCGCAGCGCATCGCGCCGCGACTGCGAGCGGCCGTACGTGATCAACGCGCCGTCGGTGTCCTCGAGCGCACCGAGTACCGCCCCTTGGTAGCGAGCCAGGGCGGCATCGGTTTGCGCCCGGGACGACCCGATGCGGGCAAACACCCGGCCGAGATCGAACGCGGCCCAGGAGATACTGGGGCCGGCGGAGTAGGACTTTGATTCGCTTTGGCCGATGCCGCTGAATCCGGGGGCTATATACCCGAATTCGCCCACCAGCGTCACTTTCGGAAACAAATCTCCCATCGCGACGCCCACACGCGCCGTCGCGGCGGCCAGCTGCCGCTCGGCGACTCGTACATCGGGACGATGGCGCAGCAACTGCTCCGGTGTCCCGATGCTGCTCAGGAGCGGCAATTCGGGCGCCGCCGCCTGCGGCGAGAGCGTGTCGACGAGCGCCGTCGGCGGCCGGCCCGTGAGGACGCTCAAACGATAGATGGTCGTCGCTATCGAGGCCTCGAGCGTCGGGATCGAGGACAACGTGGTTTGCCATTGCGCTTCGGCGCGCGACGTATCGAGCTCGTTGCCCCTGCCCGCCTCGAGGCGGGTGCGCGTCAGTTTCAAGGTGCTGAATTCATTCTCCGCGTTGCGTTTCGTGAGGGTCAGCTGATCCTGCAGGCCGCGCAAGATGAAATAGTCGCGCGCCACCTCGGCGATGACGCTGACCCGCGCATCCCGCAACGTGGCCTCGCTCGCCCCCACGTCCGCCCGGGCCGCTTCCACATTGCGCCGCACGCGGCCGAACAGATCGAGTTCCCACAGACCGTCGAACCCCGCTTGTGCGGTGTCGAAATTGCGCTGGGCGTTCGTAACCGTAAAGCCGGGAAATTGCTGTTGCGCATCTTGATTCTGGGCATAGCCGCCGGTCAGCGTCACGGTCGGGAACTGATCGAATCCGGTCAACCGCCGCACGGCCCGCGCCGCCTGCAAGTTCGCGGTCGCCGCCGCCAGATCCTTGTTGTGCACGACCGAATCCTCGACCAATTGCGTCAGCAGCGGATCGCCGAACGCAGTCCAATAGCGCTCGATGGGATCTCCCGCCGCCAATCCCGGCTCGCCCGTATTCGCGAAGGCTGCATCGAGCTGCGTCTCGGGCCGATGATAGTTCGGGCCGACTGCGCACCCGGCAATCGCCGCCGACATGACCATGGCCGCCGCCCCTCTGACGCCGAACCTATACATTGCGTGGCTCCTCTGCGTCGACTGCCGAATATCCCAAGGGTGCTCGAGCGCCGGCAGGTCTATGTCGAGCCAGCCAGGTTTCGATGGTCACGAAGAACACCGGCGTCAAGAACAATCCAAAGCTCGTGACGCCGAGCATGCCGGCGAACACGGCAATGCCGATGGCCTGCCGCATTTCGCTGCCGGCGCCGCTCGCAACCACGAGCGGTATCACGCCAAAGATGAACGCGAACGATGTCATGAGAATGGGTCGCAGGCGCAACCGGCAGGCTTCAATCGCCGCTTCCACCGGCGCCAAGCCGTGTTCCACCCGCTCGCGCGCGAATTCCACGATCAAGATCGCGTTCTTGCAGGCCAGACCCACCAGCACGATGAAGCCGATCTGCGTGAGCACGTTGTTATCGGATCCCTTGAGCCATACGCCGGCCATGGCGGATAGCAGGCACATCGGCACGATCAGGATGACCGCCAGCGGCAGCGCCCAGCTTTCGTATTGAGCCGAGAGGATCAAGAACACCAGCAGGACGCAAATCGGGAACACGAGGAGCGCCGTGTCGCCCGCTGATTTCTGCTGAAACGTCAAATCGGTCCACTCGTAGCCGAAGCCGTTCGGCAGAGTGTCCTTGAGCACCCGCTCCATGGCGGCAGTGGCCTGGCTCGAGGACACTCCCGCGGCACCTTGACTGTTGATGTCCGCGGCGAGATATACGTTGTAGTGCGAAACACGGTCGGGACCGGACTCGAAGCGCACGTCGGCCACCGCGCCCATGGGCACCATGTCGCCGTTCGAGTTGCGCATTTTCAGATTCGCGATGTCCTCCGGTTGAGCCCGGAACTGCGCCTCGGCCTGCGCGTAGACCCGGAAGGTGCGTCCGAAACGGTTGAAGTCGTTGACATAAACCGATCCCAGGTAGGCCTGCAGGGTATCGAAGACGCCCGAGAGGGGAACGGATTGCTGCTTCGCCTTGACGCGATCCACATCGGCGAACAGTTGCGGCACGCTGTTCTGGAATGTGGTGTAGGTCGCATAGGGATTGAGTTCGGGCTGCTGGCGGGCTTTATCGAGCACCTCGTTCGTGACCCGTGCGAGCTCATCGTAGCCGTGCGCACCCCGATCCTGCAGGAAGAGCTTGAATCCGCCGGTGTTCCCCAATCCTTGCACCGGCGGCGGCGGTACCGCGAAAATCACCGCGTCCTGAATCGCGCCGAATTGTTTGTTGAGCGATCCCGCGATGGCAGCGGCCGAGAGGTCTTTGCTCTTGCGCTGGTCGAATGATGTCAACGGAAAGAAAACCACCGCGGCGTTGCTCAGGTTGACGAATCCCTGCACCGAAAGCCCCGAGAATCCGATGACATGATCGACGCCGGGAGTCTTCTGCGCGATTTCCGAGATCTGCCGGACTACTTTTTCCGTGCGATCAAGCGAGGCGGCATCCGGCAACTGGACGATGCCTACCAGGTACTGTTTATCCTGGCCCGGAATGAAGCCTCCGGGCACCACATGGAAGATCGCCCAGGTACCGATCAGCAACGCCCCGAACAGCACCAGCACGGTGCGCCGGATCGAGGTAATGCGTGACACGCCGTGCCCGTAGCGCAAAGACGCGCGCTCGAATAGCCGGTTGAACCATCCGAAGAAACCGCCGAGCACTCGATTGATGCCGCGCTGAAATGCGTCGGGCGGCGCACTGCGAGGCTTCAGAAGCAACGCGGCCAAGGCCGGCGACAGGGTCAACGAGTTGAAGGTCGAGATGATCGTGCTGGCCGCAATGGTGATTCCGAACTGACGGTAGAATTGACCCGTCAGGCCGTTGACGAAAGCGACGGGAATGAACACGGCGCACAGCACCAGCATGATGGAAATGATGGGTCTCGTGACCTCGCCCATCGCGGCATGCGCCGCGGCGTGCGGATTGAGTCCCTCCTCGATTTTGCGCTCGATATTCTCCACCACGACGATGGCGTCGTCGACGACGATCCCGGTTGCCAGAACCAGGCCGAACAGAGTGAGGGAGTTGATCGAGAATCCGGCCGCCAGCAGTGCCGCCAGGGTTCCGACGATCGCCACGGGCACGGCGACCAGCGGGATGATGCTCGCGCGCCAGGTCTGCAGGAAGACGATGACCACGAGCACGACCAGCAACACCGCTTCGAACAAGGTGTGCACCACCGCCTCGATGGAGCTGCGCACGAACACCGTGGGGTCATAGTCGATTTCGTAGGTGACGCCTTCCGGGAAACTCTTCGCGAGTTCCTTCATGGCCGCGCGCACCGACGTGGACAGGTCGAGCGCGTTCGCGCCCGGCAGCTGGAACACCGGAATCGCGACGGCCGGCTTGCCGTCGAGCATGCTACGCAACGCGTAATTGTCGGGACCTAATTCGATCCTTGCGACATCGCGCAAGTACGTGGTCTCGCCGTTGGCGCCGTTCTTGACCACGATGTTGCCGAACTCCTGTTCGGTCTGCAGACGGCCTTGGGCATTCACGATGTACTGAAACTGCGTCCCGGGAAGCGACGGCTGGCCGCCGATCTGCCCCGCAGCCACCTGCACGTTCTGCTCACGCACCGCCGCCAGCACTTCATCGACGTCCATGCTGCGCGCGGCGATCTTGCTGGGGTCGAGCCACAGGCGCATGGCATAGTCGCCCGATCCGAACACCTGCACATCGCCCGCCCCCTGCAGGCGCGCGAGCACGTCTCGAATCTGGATGACCGCGTAATTGCGCAAATAAAGCGAGTCATAACGCCCGTCGACCGAACGCAGGAACACCACCATGGTCAGGTCCGGCGAGCGCTTCTGCGTCACCAGACCCACCTGGCGCACGACGTCCGGAAGGCGCGGCTCGGCCTGAGAGACGCGATTCTGCGTCTGCACCTGGGCGATATCGAGATTGGTGCCCAGCCGGAAAGTCACGGTGATCGAGAAGGACCCATCGGGCGTCGCGGTGGACTCGGTATAAATGGCGTTTTCGACGCCATTGATCTGCTGCTCGAGCGGCGTGATGACCGTTTCCGCAATAGTCTTAGGCGAGGCGCCGGGATATTGACCGCTGACCACAACGGTCGGCGGAACGATTTCGGGGTATTCGCTGATCGGAAGCACCGGCATTGCCAGGAGCCCGGCCACCGTGAGGATGATGGCCAGCACCGATGCGAATATCGGCCGCTCGATGAAGAATGATGAAATATTCATCGAAACCTCGCCTTACGAGGCGTTCTGCGTAGGGGCATCGCCGCCCATCGCCACCCGCTGTGGGGTGACGGTGATGCCGGGATGCACGCGCTGCGCGCCATTGACCACGATGGTATCGCCCGCTTTGAGGCCTTCTCTGACGACCCTCAGGCCATCGACGACGCGTCCCAGGGTCACCTTGCGATACTCGATTTTGTTGTCGGCTCCGAGCAGGAACACATACTTCTGGCTCTGATCGGTATTCACCGCGCGGTCGTCGATCAGAATCGCGTTGTACTCATCGCTTCCCAGCAGTTGGACCCGGGCGAACAGTCCCGGCGTGAATTGTCCGTCCTTGTTGTCGAGCACCGCACGGGCACGGATGGTGCCGGTTTGCGGGTTGAGTTGGTTGTCGACGAAGTCCATCCGGCCGGCGTGAGGGAAACCCTCCTCGTTCGCGAGCCCCACTTGGACAGGATTCGGCGCATCGCGCGAACTCGAACGCTGTCCGTCGCGGGCCAGCCGGGTGTAGCGCAGATAAGCCTGTTCGTCGCTGTCGAAATACAGATAGATAGGGTCCATTGAAACCACCGATGACAGCAAGGTGCCGCCATTGTTGCCGCCGGTGACCAGATTGCCGCGGGTTACTTCCGCCCGGCTGACCCGCCCGGTGACGGGACTGGTGACGCGGGTGAAGCCCAAGTTCAGCTGTGCCGACTCGAGGGTTGCCTGGGCGCCCGCTGCATTGGCCTCGGCTTGAGCGACGGTGCTCGTGCGCTCATCGAGCTCCTCTTGCGACACGGCGCCGCTTTGCCGCAGCCGCTGCACGCGGACCGATTCGATCCGCGCAAGGTCGAGCGCGGTTTTATAGCGCTTGAGATCGGCCGCCGCCCGGTCGTACTCCGCCTGATAAGGCCGCGGATCGATGACGAACAACAAGTCTCCGCTCTTGACCAAGCCGCCTTCCTTGAAAGCCACCCGGTCGATATAGCCGGAGACGCGGGGACGAATCTCGACGGTTTCCACGGCTTGAAAGCGGCCGGTGAATTCGTCCCAATCCTTCACGCGTTTCTCGAGCACCGTCGCGACACTCACTGGCGGCGGCGGGGGCGCCTGGCCGGCTTGGCCTGACTTCCCGCATCCACTGAGCAGCGCTGCGGCGCAGACAAAGCCCATGCCGATCGTCAATTGAATGATTTTAGTCACCCCGGTCTCCATTGATTATTCGAGAGCCTCACGATTGCGTAGCGACACATGCCGTCGGCAACCGAAGCGCCGCATATCCCGATGTGGGGAGCGCTGATGAACTTACAAATTACTATTTGATATAGAGAAAGAGTTCTGCGGCATGAGAAGCGGTGAACCGCTCGCCCCATGGAATTACTGTAGCACACCCCTGCTGCCTCCTTAAGGGAACGAAAAATTCGCGTTGCACTGCACACTGGCGTCCATCGTGACGGAATTCTTGGGCGAGTTCATGACGGAGTCCTTTCAGGGTCGTGATGGGGCTGGAGATTTATCGCTCAGAAATAGATTTGAATTAAGCGGGCTTATATCAGATCATTCATGACTTAAATTCAGGAATTGACCATGGCGTTCGACGGAAGGATCGTCTCGGGTGTGAGCGTGCTCGCCGCGGTGGTGGATGGCGGCAGCTTCGTCAAGGCTGCAGAGTTGATCGGTCTCACCGATTCCGGCGTGAGCCGTGCGATCAGCCGGCTGGAGACCCGGCTGGGTGTGCGGCTGCTCGATCGCACCACGCGATCGGTCACCTTGACCGACGAGGGTCGGCGTTTCTACGAAGAGGTGAAGCCGCACCTCGACGCCATCGAGGATGCGGCGACCATCGCTTCCGGCTCGGCCTCGGCCGTGCGCGGCCGTCTCAAGATCGACATCGATCCGTTCTTCCTGTCGCTGATCCTGGCTGGCCGGCTCGGCGCCCTTTGCGAACGCTATCCCGAACTCAAGATCGAGTTTGTGACGAGCGAACATGTCGGCAGTCTGGTGTCGGAAGGCATCGACCTCGCCATCCGCTTCGGACAACCGCGTCTCTCGACGCTCGTCGCGCGCAAGCTGATCGAGGCTCCGATCCTCACAGTAGCTTCGCCGCGCTATCTGAAACGATACGGCAAACCGAAGCGTCCCTCGGATCTTACCCGCCATCGATGCCTGCAGTTTCTCGATCCGTATTCAGGACGGCCGTTCGACTGGGAATTCATCCGTGAAGAGGAGACGATCGAGGTTCCGACCGGCGGCCCGCTGACTTTCACCGATCCGAAGTCGATGCTGCAAGAATGCATCGCCGGCACCGGCGTCGCCCAGGTCATCGGTTGGGGTCTCAAAGAATTGCTGGCGAGCGGAACGCTGATCGATCTGTTTCCGGATTGGCACGGCGAACGCTTCCCGCTGTTCGCCTTCCATCCTTCGCGCAACCATCCGCCGGCCAAAGTCAGGGCCTTCGTCGAGTTCTGCGTCGAGGTTATCCAACGGCTGTAGCGCCTCGCCGCGCCCCGTCGACGGAGCTATTGCAGCGCTCCTCTGCAGATATATTACAGCCAGGTTGCAGCTGCGCACACACCCGGTCAGACTTGTAGGGCGAAACGCGAATGGGCTTGTGAGGGGAAGCCGCCACAGGCGGGATCGAGCACCCATTGCGCGACGACGCAATCATCCGGGCAACGCATGATCGGGGACAACGAAAATGAAAAATAAAGGGGCTTGGCCTCAGCAAAATATTTTCATACGAGATACATCCTCCCCCGATGGGCGAATCAAACGTATCAAAGCAGGGCTCGCCCTCGATTTCGCCGCCATCGATCGTTATATGCGGCACGGATGGGTCGCCGTGCGCGGCTTTTTCTCGGCGGCACAAATTGCAGACATTCAGCGCTTCACGGACGAGACACTGGCACTGCCTGAGATCTCCGGTGCGCAGATGGTCTATCGCGAGACGAGCCTTCTCGATCCGAACGCCCGCGTCATCCAGCGCATCGAAGATCTGTGCCCACACCACCAAGGCTTCGACAGGCTGATCCGCCGCGGCCGATTACAGCGATGCGTCGAACAGTTATTGGGCGAGCCAGCGGTGCTCTTCAAGGAAAAGATCAATTTCAAGATGCCGGGTGGCGCCGGATTCGAAGCGCATCAGGATCAGCAAGCTGGATGGTCAGCCTACGCACCCCTGTTCGTTACGGCGTTGATCTCCATCGATCCAACCACGATCGAAAACGGCTGCCTGGAAATGGCAACCGGCCCCCGCCACACTGGACTCATTGGGCGCGAATGGACCCCACTGACCGCCGGGGAAATGAGGCACGTCGATCTCGAGCCGGTACCGACACAACCCGGCGACGTACTGTTTTTCGACAGCTACGTACCCCATGCCTCGAAACCGAACCTCAGCGGGAAACAGCGGCGTATTCTCTATCTGACCTACAACCGCTCGTCGGATGGTGATCACAGAGCCCGCTATTACGCTGACAAGCGTGCCAACTTTCCGCCCGACATAGATCGCCGGCCGGGCGTTGAGTACCGCTTCAGGGTTTGAGGAGAAGCCGTGGACGCCTCAAACATCGTGGATGATGTCGCGCTCAACCAGACCTATGCGCATGCCTTCGCACGGGTCCTGGTGCGACCGCTGCTTCATACGTGGGTGCGGCCGAACCACCTGACAGTGCTGCGCGTGATGGTCGGCCTCACGGCGTGCGTGCTGCTGTCGATGGGGACCAAGAGCGCAGCAGGCTGGAGCGGTGTCCTGTGGATAGCGACCTGCGTGCTTGACCGGGCCGATGGCGAACTCGCAAGGTTGGGTGACATGCGCAGCGAGAGCGGCAAAATACTCGACTACTATTCGGACATGGTCCTCGACAGCGTGTGGTTTCTCGGCGCCGGAATCGGGCTGCGCCACGGCTGGCTCGGCCACACGGCCGTGATCCTCGGATTGCTCAGCTGCGGTTCGATGTTGCTTTGCATCTGGTATGCGGAAATGTTCGAAAGACTCAGCGCCCCCGGCGTCAAGGCGTGGCACGGGGTGCAGCGCTTCCATCCCGACGATGCCTTGTTCCTGCTGGCGCCCTTCACATGGCTTGGCTGGTTGGCCCCCCTGCTCATCGCATCGAGCGTCTGTACGCCCGTGATCGCGATTTTCATCATTGCACGCTACGTCGCGCTCAAGCGGCGCACGGCCGAAGCGTAGCTGCGTGAAAATCAGGGTTCGGATCGCGTTGGCCCTCGGTTTGGGCGTGGTGATCGCGCTCATTGCAATCGAGGGCGCCGGAACGATTGCAAGTCTGCTGTCCCGTGCAGGCTGGATTTTGCTCTTGCTCATACCCCTTCAAGTATGGCCGCTCCTATTCGATGTCCTCGGTTGGCGGATGCTCATTTTGGCACCCGTTCGCCTTCCCATGCTTTTTTTGATCGCCACCATCCGCCAGGCCATCAATCGGCTGCTGCCGGTCGCCAATATCGGCGGCGAAATCGTCGGTATCCGCCTGCTCACACAACAGGGAGTGGACGGCACTGCAGCCACAGCCAGTGTATTCATCGAACTCGTGCTTGCTCTGGTCGCACAATATTTGTTTGTCGCCCTCGGTGTCGTGTGTCTGTTCGAACGCACGGATGATGCGCGCGTGACTCACACGCTCGTAATTGGCCTGGCCGCGTGTCTGCCGCCGCTGGTCCTCATGATCGTGATCCTGCGCCACGGCCAGGTTTTCCATCGCATTGAGGGTATGGTGAAGCGCTTCCTGGGTCGCTGGCTCGAGGGTCAGCGCGGTCTCGATCATGGCGCTCGGCTGGATGCCAAGATTCGGGAAACGTTCGCTTCCCGAACGCGCATCTTACGGGCGCTCGGCTGGCAATTCGCCGGTTTTGTCGTGGGTTGCTCCGAAACCTGGTTCGCATTGCGCTGGCTCGGACACCCCGTCGGCGTCGCTGATGCGCTCGTGCTCGAGAGTCTGACGCAGGCGGCAAAGAGTCTGCTCTTCATGGTGCCGGCCGCACTCGGCGTGCAAGAAGCCGGGTTGATCGGCGCCGGCTTGCTATTGGGACTGGGTAGCGACGTGACCTTGGCCCTCTCGCTCGCCAAGCGCATGCGCGAAGTCTTATTCGGCTTGCCCGCTCTCGCGGCCTGGCAATGGATGGAAGGGCGGACGGCATTGCTCCATATTCGCGGCCGCAGCGAACGGTAGGCGTACCGGTCCCATTCGAAATCGCCGCGACGCGGTAGGCTCAGGCGTACGATACGTTTTAGAATGCGTCTTCGGCAGCGGGGAGGCGCCGCGCGATGTTACAATCAAGTGGGATTGCCAAAGGGACGGCCCGATATAAATAGTCGGGTATCAAATGCTCGCGAGGGACTCGAGCTATGGAAAAAATCTTCAATAGGCGTTTGGCCAAGGGCTTTGTCGTCACCGCTTTCGGGACGCTTTTCGCCACGATGGCAGTGGCGGCGGTTTTGCCCTCGAATGCCATTGTGATCGCGGTGAGACGCGGTGACTGTGCCGCAGCGGTGAAGCTCGTAAACCCCGAGGTCAAATCGAACGACGTTGAAACGGCATTCCTCGCCGGACGCCTGCTCGACGAGGGCGTTTGCGTGCATGAGGACTCCGTGGCCGCGGCTCATTACTTTGCACGCGCCGCCGAATTGGGCGATCGGGATGCGGTGCTCGAGTTTGCCGCCAAGGTCGGTCTCGGCGAAGGGACCGATCAGGATTATCAGCGTGCCGGCGAACTCTGCCGCGCCGCCGGAGTCGCTCCACAGAGCCGCCTTTCCAATTATTCGCTCGGCTATGCGTGCACATTGCGCGGCGTAGCCGGCAAGCTGCTGCGAAAAACCCTACCGGCAGGCGCCTTCAAACCCATGGCAGGGGCCACCGTAGGGGTCGAATTTACGCCGGCGAGCGGGCAAATTCGCGTACTGAGGACTCCGCATGTGGGTACCGCCGAAGCCCTAACCGGATCTCAGGTCCCTCTTCCTTTGATAAATGCGCCGCAAGAGATCGACAAGGCATGGCGTAGCGCCTTGGCCGCGGCCCCGAAACCTGATACCGCGCGCCTCGATAATCAGCCCCTCGAACTCTCGCTCGATGTGGATCTGACACTCGTAGCGCAACGCCAAGATGGGCAGGCGCGCAATCAGCAACCGTTCCAGGCTCTGTTTCAAGGAGACATCCATGGGACGACGGTGGGGCACTAGACCTCGGCACGGTGACGTGACCCGTCGCACCTTCGTTGCCCTTGGTCCGCAGGCTCTAAGTAGAATTTGTATTGAACTTGGCAGGAACGCAAAAAACTCCGCGCGCTGTGTCCGGCGCGGCGCAACACGGAGCGATGAGTCAACCACACGACGGCGGCAGTGCCGACGAAGAAAATCCGGTGAGCCGAGCGCGTCAAGGCGCGCAGCGGAGCACCATGGCCGGCTCGCAGTGCCGACAATAGCTGAGACTCGAATCCGACATGGGCGAGCTCATCGGAAACGATGCCGCGGCAGAGAACCCGCAGGCGTTCGCAATCCGTAACCGATTCGAGTGCGCGGTAATATACGTTTCCAATCAGCTCGGCACTGATGAGCACGCTGAGATAGAGCTCGAGCCCGGCGAGTCGTCGTATTTGGCGAAAAACGCGATCGGTCCAGTCGGTTCTCTTCAACGGAATCCCGTGATCCTGCATGAAAGCCTGCAAGAGCGCCGCGTGGCCCTGCTCCTCCCGGATGAGCAATTCAATTATCCTAACCAGATGAGGGATCTGCCTCGCCCGTTCGAAACGTTCGGCCCCCCGCAGGAATGTCCGCCCCTCAGACTGTTCGCCGAGCTGAAACGTTGCGAGGGAACCCGCAATCAGCCGCCGTTCGTCGGGCCTCAGAACATCGACAACGCCGTGCGGAACACGGCGCGGATGCAAGGCGTGATATTCGAAATGATTCAACCAGACCTCGAGATCTCCGGGACCCATGGTGCCACCCTCCTGATTACACTGCATCGAGTGTGAAAGCTCATTGAGATAGCTCCATGGAGGAATTCGGGCAAATTGTGGCGGGCAGATCGTGGCCTTCCCCGCCTCCGATGCGCCAGCCACATCACCGGCGCGGACATCCAGGCGGACGGTGGCTGGGTACAGGTCTAGGCCCTTCGGCGCTCAGGCCACTCGTCCCAACGTTCCCATGTCGATGACGAAGCGGTACTTGACGTCGCTCTTGAGCAGGCGCTCGTAGGCGGCGTTGATCTGATCCATCGCGATCATCTCGATGTCGGCGGTGATGCCGTGTTCGGCGCAGAAATCGAGCATCTCTTGGGTCTCGGCAACTCCTCCGATGGCCGAGCCGGCGAGCGAGCGGCGTCCCAGGATGAGACCTATGGCCGACGGCGACGGGTGCGCGGTCGCCGGGGCGCCGACGAGCACCATGGTGCCGTCGAGCTTGAGGAGCGAGAGATAATCATCGAGATTGTGGGAGGCGGCAACGGTATTCAGGATGAAGTCGAGGCTGCCTGATTGCGCGGCCATTTCTGCCGCATTCTTCGAGACGACCACTTCATCCGCTCCGAGCTCGAGCGCCGCCTGCTTCTTCGATGCCGAAGTGGTGAACGCCACGACATGCGCGCCGAGGGCGTGCGCGAGCTTCACCCCCATGTGGCCAAGGCCGCCGATGCCGACGACGCCGACCTTCTTGCCCGGCCCGACTTGCCAATGCCGCAGCGGCGACCAGGTCGTAATGCCCGCGCACAGAAGCGGCGCAACCGCTGCAAGGTGCTCCTCTGCGTGCCGGACAGCGAGCACGAAATGCTCATCGACGACGATGTGCGCAGAATAGCCGCCGAACGTATTCGCGCCGCCTCCTTTCGCGACGCCGTTGTAGGTCATCGTGAAACCTGTGGGACTCGCGCAGTACTGTTCGAGGTCGTGTTTGCACGGCTCGCATACGCGGCAGCTGTCGACCATGCAGCCGACGGCGGCCAGCTCGCCCGGCTTGAACTTCGTCACCTGCTTGCCGATCGCGGTCACGCGGCCGACGATTTCGTGGCCAGGAACGCAGGGATACAGGATGCCGGGCCATTCGCCGCGCGTAGCGTGCAGGTCGGAATGGCAAACGCCGCAATACAATATGTCGATCGCCACGTCCTTGGGTCCGGGTTCACGGCGGTCGATCGTCGTCGACGCGAGGGGGCTGGTGGGCGACTGTGCGCCATAAGCATTGATCTGCATGATATCTCCGTTGATTGGTCTCATCGCGGCGGCCGGCATCGGCCGCTTCGTTCATTAGATGTGGGCGGCGTCAAAGTCCGTGCCGAGGCTGACGGTCTTCCAGCGCGCGAGGTCGTCGGCGAGCCGGGCCTGCTTGTCCTGGGTGCGCTTGAAGGCGTCGGAACCCAGCACCAAGTGCAGGGGCGGTTCCGCGGCGCGCACCGCCTCGATGATGGCGGCGACTCCGCGCGCCGGATCGCCGATTTGCTTGCCTGCCATGGCGGCCAGGCGCGCCACGGTCGCTCCTACGCCGGGAGCATAGTCCGCAATCGTTGCGCGGCTGTTACGGATCGACCGGTCGGAGAGAAAGTCCGTGCGAAACGCACCGGGCTCAACCAGTGTCACCTTGATGCCGAGCGGCGCGACCTCCTGCGCCAGGCTCTGCGACATGCCCTCGACGGCGAACTTCGCCGCGGCGTAGAAACCCGATCCTGGCCCCGGAGCCAATCCTGCGATCGACGTGATATTGACGATGTGACCGGATTTCTGCCGGCGCAGATGCGGAAGCACCGCCCGGATGATGCGCCGCGGACCATGAAAGTTGACGTCGAATAGACGCGCGATCTCCTCCTCGCTGGCTTCCTCGACCGACCCCAGCAGTCCATAGCCGGCATTGTTGACGATGACGTCGAGGCGGCCGTGCAATTCTTGGGCACGGGCGATAGCGCCGCCGATCGCCGCAGCATCGGTGACATCGAGCGGCAGCAGGTGCAGCCTACCTGTTCGATCCTCGATCGTTGCCTTGCCGTCGCGCGTCGTGCCGATGACGATGTCGCCCGCTGCGAGGACGGCCTCGGTCAATACCTTGCCAAATCCGCGCGACACACCGGTGATCAACCAAACTTTGGTAGTCATAGTCATTCTCCTCACTCATCTAGTTTCCCGCGCCAAAGGCGGGTGGTGAAATGAACTGGTCCAGCGCATGCCGTCGATGGCGGCGTGAAACACTGGGTGCCGATGGGTTCGAGAAGATTCTAGAAGGTGGCCGTCCGAGGCGGTAGCCTGAAACCATGTACTTCTAGCCTAATTCTGCAAACGTTCATAGGATCGGCCTAGCTCGAGTGACGCCGCCGGCGAAATGAGGATATCCTTGCACGCCATGAACGACGGACGGCGGATCAGATACGGACGGCCGGCGGCGAACGCCCGGCGCAGGACGACGCCGAGGCTGAGGGCGGCCCCGGGGCCGGGGCTGCCGGTGAATTCCGAAGGCGTCCCACCGGTTGCGAGGATTTTCGATCTCATCGCACGCCACGCTGTGGCCGATGGCGCCAACGCCACGGCATTGCCGGGGGTGGTGCTGCTCAAGCAATCGGACGCGACCGCCGTACCGAGCCATTCGGTGCACCAGCCGGCGTTGTGCCTGATCGTGCAGGGCGCCAAACAAGTGATGCTCAACGGCGAGCTCTATGAATACGATGCCGGCGGCTACCTGATAGTCTCGGTGGAAGTACCCATCGCCAGCCGGGTGACGAAGGCGACGCAGGCCAATCCTTATCTATGCTTGCGTATAGAGTTGGATCCGGTTCAGATCGCCGCGCTGATCTTGGACGCAGGCATCCCCTCTCCGGCCGACTGCGCCGTTTCGCGCGCGCTCGCGGTGGCGCAAACTCCTGCCGATCTGCTCGACGCTGTCGTGCGCCTGGCGCGTCTGCTCGATTTTCCGCAGGACATCAATACGCTCGCGCCGCTCGCGATGCGCGAAATTCTGTACCGGCTGCTGAAGGGGGAGCAAGGTGCGCGCCTGCACCAGATCGCCGCGACCGACGGGCGCACGCAGCGAATCTCGCATGCCATTCGGTGGCTGAAGAGGCATTTCGACCAGCCACTGCGCATAGAGGACATCGCGCGCGAGGCCCATATGAGCACATCGTCTCTGCATCACCATTTCAAGGCAGTGACCGCGATGAGCCCTTTGCAATACCAGAAGCAGCTGCGCTTGCTCGAAGCGAGGCGCCTGATGCTGTCTCAGGACGTCGACGCCGCAACGGCGGGCCATCGCGTGGGGTACGAGAGCCCTTCACAGTTCGGCCGCGAGTATGCCCGGCTCTTCGGTGCACCGCCCGCGCGCGACTTGCGGCGGCTACGTGAGCAGATTCCGACACCGTTCTAGCCCTCCCGCATCGGGAGGGACCCCAGTCCAGCGAGCGCCTCCACATCGTCATTCGATGCCGGCCGAAGGCTTTGGATAGTTGTAATATCGTCAACGATCCCCATAAGTATTGCCATGTCAAGCTTGTGACAGCGCGGAGGATTGATGGCAAAGCAACTTAAGATCGATTTTGTCTCGGACGTGTCCTGTCCGTGGTGTGTGATTGGGCTCAAGTCATTGGAAACCGCGTTGGAATCGCTCAAGGGCGAGGTTGCGGCAGACCTGCATTTTCAACCCTTCGAACTCAATCCCCAGATGAGCGCCGACGGCCAGGACATCGTGGAGCACATCGCCCAAAAGTACGGCTCGACGCCCACGGACATCGAGCGCAACCGCGAGAATATAAGGGCTCGTGGCGCCGAACTGGGATTCGAATTCAATATGCAAAAACGGGGCAGGATCTATAACACTTTTGACGCGCACAGATTGCTGCATTGGACCGAGACCGCAGGCAAGCAGGAAGCGCTGAAGAACGCGCTGTTCTCAGCCTATTTTACCGAGGGACGGAATCCCAGCGATCATGCGGTCCTGCTCGATGTTGCGCAAAAGGTCGGGCTGGATGCGAAGCGCGCAGCCGAGATTCTAGAATCGGATGAATTCGCAGCCGAGGTGCGCGCCCGCGAAAAGTTTTACGCGGATCGAGGCATCCAGGCGGTGCCCTCCGTGATCATCAACGATCAGCACCTGATTCAAGGCGGGCAGCCGGCTGAGATATTTGAGAGGGCGTTGCGTCAGTTGGCGGCAGGATAACGCTGCAGGCACCTCATTTCCCGCTGACGCGCCGCCTCGCCTTGATCAGCACGTCCACCGCCTCCGGCCGATCATCCCAGTAATCCAGCCGCATCCTACCGTCTGGCAGTTGACTCAATGTCGCCGGCTCCGCACTGAACGTGCAGTACCAACCTGACGGCAAGACCACCGCATTTCGCGGCCTACCGAGGCTGCGATCGAACACGAGTTCCTCATCGTCGAGTTTGTAGCTCACCGGTGCCGTGTACGTTTCCGCAATGCGCAACCGTAAGGTCTGCCCCGTCTGCGGCGCGGCGAACGGAATCACGACCACGCGGGCCGTCGGTGCCACCGTTTCGCCCACATTGATCTTCGACGCCGTCATTTCCGCGCCGCTCATTTCCAGCGTCTTCAGTTGCTCTCCCGTATCCAGGATGCTCGCGGAAGGGTGACTCGCGACGCTGCCTTCGCGAACCACATTCGCATAGCCGTTTACACCCACTCGCGATTCCGTGTAGTCGTGATACAGGCTGAACGCGTGCGTCTCGGGTTGCTGCAGGAAGTACACGATGTCCCGGTCCTGATGGGCGCGCTCCGACAGCCGGTCCTGCTCGGGCTCTCCGACAAACGGCGACTCCCAGCTCCGTTGCGTCGTCAAGACCTTGGGCAGTGCCGCCGCTCCCACCTGTGCATCTTTGATGGCCCGGAGCACCAGCGGAGCTTCGCCCTCCCCCGGATGTAGAAAGCTGATCGCAATCCGACCATCTTTCTCCGTCAGAATCTGCGAAGGCACCGTTAATCCCACCACCTCATACCCGGGCGGCAGCACTACTTTGTTGCGCCTGATGCCAAGAGGCCTATTGAATACGAGCGTCTTTCCGTCAAGGTAGTAGCTCTTCGCATCTTGATAGGTCTTGACTATCAGCACGCGGCCCAGGCCGTGTTCCGGAACGGGTCGCGCCAGCGTGACCTTGATGTAGTTCGTTGCCAAATCCGCATTCGACATCAATGGGTCGTTGCGCGCTTCCGCGCCGCTCACCACCTCGAAGCGCAGCGGCGTCCCGAGCATCGCGTCGAAGACGCTCTCATCGCTTGCGGAACTGCCCTTACGGATGGGGTTGTAAAAGAACTTCGCTCCCGCGGTCGTCGCAGCCACTTCATAGAAAATCTTGAAGCTGGCTGTCTCGGGCGCCAATAATTCGTAGCGCGTGTATTCGTCGGTTTCCGTCTGGCCATCCGCCGCCGGAAAGTAGAGCCCATCCTTGGACGCTTGAGGTGCGTCCGCATTGACCTCAGCATGGATTGGAAGGGCTAGAAAAAACGCCAGTCCCGAAACAAGCAGTTTCTCCACGTACCGTCCTCGCTAAATGTCATTGGACCCAGCGGGCCGCGATCATTGCCCCGGCAGCACCGGCACCCACGTGTCGTTTTGCGCTTGGAGTGTCGCGGTCATCAGCACGTTGCCCGCGCCGCGGATGATCCTGTCCACGACCGGGAAAACCTGCCGCGCTTCCGGATCGGCCATCCAGTCGGCGGCCTTGACGTGGTAAGTGTAACGCACCACGGTCTCGGGATGACCATGCACCTGCTCCGGGGGCGACCACTTCACCACCTTATCCAGCTTCAGGCGGGCCACGCACAGATCTTGGTCATGCTCGACCGGCTGGTCGTGCACACCCAGGGTGGTGCGCTTCTTCTGCAGATAAAAGCGCCGGCCCTTGGCGGTCAGCGAATAGCGTCTGGCCGTCTCGGCGGTCGCAACAGTTGACCCGGATTGCGAGCCCTGCACCGCGGCGTTGGTGGTTGCATCTGCCGCCGCCGGCGCCGAGATCTCGGTCGATTCCACCAGCCCTAAGCGCTCGAGCACCGGTAGCTGCACGGCGTCATTGGTGCGGGCGAGTTGATCCTGCTGGCTCACGACCCTCGGCCAGGTGAACTTGCCCACGCACAGGTCCCCATGGTCCGACAGGTAGTGCGTCACCGCACGGGTCAGCTCACTTTCGCTGGGCTCGGCCGTGGCGGCCTGCACCGCGCCCGATGCCCACATCAACGTGCCCGCGACGCCCGCCGCGATCATCAAAGGCTTCGATGTCATTGTTCGCTCGTCATTAAAAGTTTTGGGTCAGTACTCACTTCACACAATTCGGATCTTGCGGGGTCACGCCCTGCACGTAGCCGTCGGTCAGAGTCTCGAGGAAGCATAGCAAGTCCGCCTCGTTCTGAGCGGTCATGTACGGCGTCGCGCCCGGTGACAGGCCAAAGGGAATGTCCGTCTCGTCGACGTAGACCTTGAGGGCGGTCGGCAGGTCATTGAACTGTTGCACCACCCCCTTGACCGTGGGATACCACTTCGCGGGGTTGGTGTCGCGCGTGTTGTAAAAGTCGATTACCTGAGCCAGGGACGTGAACACGCCATTGTGGAAAAACACATTGCGCGTGGCGGTGTTGCGCAGCGTGGGTGTCTTGAACGAGCCGCACAGTGAAGCGCTGGCGGGCATCACGTGCGGGATCAGGTAGGCATTCACCGGGTCCGGATTCACCGCCGTGCACAGCCCCATGTCGTAGTATGTCGGCAGCCCGATCTTCGTCGCATTGGCTGGGATCTTGGGGTTGCGGGGCACGCCCGCGTTCTCGTACGTAAAGTCGGTGAACAAGGCTCCGCCACCGCCGTTAATCGGGCCGTTGTAGTGGCAGGCGAAGCAATTGCCCGTGTAGTTGAAAACGAGATAGCCGCGGTTTTCGGCGGCCGTCAAGTTGACGGGCTGCCCATTGCTGAGCTGCAGCGCGGTGGCGTAGTCGTACTTGCTGGTGAAGGCGTTGAAGCTGGGATCCTGCTGCTGGTAGGCCTGCAGCGCGAGCCCGATATCGGTGAACGCTGCCTGGGTGTTGCTGAAAACATCCGCGCCATAGGCCTGCTGAAACAGTGCCGCATAGCTGGCATTCTGCACCACCGCAACCACCGCGGCCTGGCTGGTATTGGCCATCTCGAAGGAGGACAGCAGCGGTATGGCGGCCTGCTGTGCCTGCGTGTCCGCCCGGCCGTCCCAAGTGAAACCGCCACCGGGTGAGTTCGAACTCACCCCGTCCGGATTGGGGGCGTTGTCGCTGTACGGCGGGATGTACTGCTTATACGTCAGCGTCGGCACGGCCCGCAAGCCCGGCGAGGTCAGGTTTGGGCCACCCAGCTGCACGGCCAGGGTATTGGTGGCGGGCTGTGCGTAGTGATTGTTGGGGTCGTGGCAGGTGGCGCAGGACATCTGCTTGGAGCCCGACAGGTTAGTGTCGAAGAACAGTTTTTGCCCCGCCTGGGCCTGCACGCTCAGGGTCGTCGTTGGGTTTACGTTCTGGGCATGGGCCAGAGCGGCCATGCCACCGAGGAGACAGATTCCAGCGGCACGCGCGGCGCGTCTGACGCCCGCTGCACCAGATAACGCCCGCAAATTCCCAACCATGCTGGCCTCCTGAAGCCTAAAGAGTTCACCTATCTTCACAACAAGCGGGCCGGCGCTCTCGCGCCGGCCCTTTCACGTCCAATCCTTAAGCCAGTAGTCAACTTATTGGGTCGACCACAGGTTCGTCTGGCTCGGATCCGGTCCAGTCGTCGTCGGCGGTGTCACGGCACCGAGGGAGGTGACGCGCGTCACGCCGGCGGGGAACTGGTACACGTGGTTCATCGCTCGTACCGCATCGAAGTGCGGATTCGCGCTGCCCGCAAACTCCGGCAGCACCGTGGCGTTTTCGTTGATGAAAGTCTCCGTGTACTTGGAACGGTTCATATAGGTGCCCGGCTGGCCCGGATCGGACAGCCCGAAGATGTCCTGCAGTGTTCGCACGAACGAGAAATGGCTGTAGTAATCCGTGTCGTAGAGACCCCCTGGCGCATTACCCACTGTCATCTGGTTGGACTGCAGGCCGAATATCGTCACGCCGTGGCCATGGTTGCCCTTGCTGTCCGCGGGCGGCGTGAAGGTAGTCGGGGTAGTCCCGTTGGCACCCTGCCAGGCCTCAGTGAACGGCGCCAATGCAGCGGCACTCGAGACCTCCGTGCCGTTCGCGGTAAACGTGACCAGCTGTGCCTGGCCATTGCCGCTACGCTCCGGATTCCAGCCGCAGCAGGCGGTGGTCGCCGATTCGCCTTCGTCGAAGGTGAGGACGATGGCGACGCGCTTGGTCGGATCGTTCCAAAGGGCGGAGGATTTGATCTTCGTGATGACATTCTGGGCCCAGTAATCGGAACGCGGGCTCAGACCGTCATTGTGCATGTCATCGTCTTGGTCGGGTACGATGAAGTTGTAGTTGGCCACGTTCCCGGTCTGAAGATCCTGCTTAAACTGATCCTGAACCCAGGGTTGGGTGTTACCGGTCCACCAGGAAGTGACGTTGTTGGCAGTGGCAAAGGCCTGAAGCGCGTTGTCCCAGTCACCGGCGCTGGTGAAATTGGTGGTCCCGGTTTTCGTATTGCTGGGAAAGCTGTACGGGATCGCATTGCCGTTGACGTCGGTGCTGCCGAACGCGCCCGAAACGCTACGCTCGTTGAGTGGAAAGTCCGGCTGCGCCGCCGCATCCGCGTACCAGAGGGCCGGGTTGTGCTTCACGCCCCGCAGTGCGCTGCTGTAGGTGGCGCCATCCGCTCCAACGATAGAGGACTCGGCGGGAGTGTCGAACCATAGGCCACCGGTCGCGGAGTTCCACGACGAGGCCCCGGGGTTCGCCTGGGTGCCTGCCGGCGACGGCCACAGCGACCCCTCGTACACATGCCAGCTCAGGCCCGCGGCGTCGATCGAGTTCCACAGATTGGCACGCACGCCCTGCACTGCGGGGTACGGAAGGCCTTCGTCGCTGGTCTGGCCCCAGTCGTCGGCCCCACCCAGCGCCAGATAGTTCGGTTCACTCGGATCGCCGGTGGAGAAGTAGTTGTAAATCAGGTTGCCGGTCTTCAGGAATTGATTCATGAACGGCAGGGTCGTTGTGTTCATGACGGTAGACTGCGACTCGTTCTCTTCGATGATGACGAAAACATAGTCGTATTGCGGCATGCCCTCCAGGTTGAAGGCCCACTGCTGGGCGGCCGGGATGGCGACGGTGTTCAGGTCCGTCCCCGAGCAGCCGTTGGCATTGGTGGGATCAAAGCTCGCGACGGCCGGGCAGTCAAAGTTGCCGCGCAGCTCACCGACGGTATCACCGCGGTCGACGAACTTCGCCGCCAGCGTGAGACGGCCCTGAGCGACCACCGACTCCTTGAGGATGGCTGGCAAGTCCGCGGGATTCTGCGTCTGTACCTGCGTGGGAGGCAGCAGCACGTCGGAGGTGGAGACCCCAATGCGCTGGGCCAGGTTGGCGACGGCCTGGGCGTAGCTCAGACCCTGGTTCTCGATGGCCAGAGCCACCTCTGTGGACAGCGGGGTGATGTTGACAGTCGCGGCCAGCAGGGGGCTCTTGGTCGCGGCCTGGATCTGGGCCGCATTGACCCGGAACACGTTGCGGCTGCTGATCGCATTGCCGCCGTTCGCCGCGCCGGTGCCGATCTCGGCAACCAGCGGCGCCAACGTCGAGCTGGACAACTTGAAGCTGCCCGTGGATGAAGTGGTCGTGAAGGGCTCGTTGGGGTCGCAGGCGCCGTTGCCGTTCAGGTCGAAGCACACCTTGGCTCCGGCATAGACCGATGCCACCGTGCTGGCGGGTGAGGAGGCTGCCGCCGTATCGGCGAAGACCGGCGGTGTAAAGTAAGCGCCGCCGACCACGCCTTGCACGATGGAGTTTGAGGCGAACGCGGAAGCGGAACACAGCGCGAGCGCGCCGGCGACGGCTACCGCGACCTTCGTGGGACGCAGCAGCGGGAATTGGGAATTCATATTCTATTATCTCCAGAATGAATGCGGTGAAAAAATGTCCGATCAGACGGCGCGGCGGCGACGGCCGCGTAAGCCGAAAAGGCCCAGGCCCGAAGCAAACAGCGCCAGAGCGGGTGGAACCGGGACCGGAGTCACTTCCGTCAGCGTCCACGCGGCAGCGTTGCCGGGCAAATCGGTCGCGAGTTGGGTGGCGTTGCCTTCAGCCGTGCTGAACGAATCAGTCTGTAGAAAATTGGCGGCAACCGCCTGGAAGATGCCGTTCGCCGAATCATTGATATACGCGAATTCGTAATCCGGGCTGCCGTTCGTGGCGGCATCGACGTCGGAGAATGCGAAGTTGTTGAGCGCGCCGTTGGCGAAGATGGTCACCGGCGTGGTGTCATCGAACGCCACCAAGGTCGGGTTCCAGGTGTTGGCCTGCAGCGTTGCATTACCCAAGGTAATGCCGCCGGAGGTGACGGGTGCGAAGGCAATGCCATTCAACTGAACTTGGATGTTGCCGATGTTGGTCACGGATTGGCCGCCATTGGTGGTGGTGCCGGTGAAATCGCCGGTGACTTCCTGGCCGTCGGCAAAGGTATAGGAAAAATCGAACGTGCTGGCGCTCGCCGCTGCGCTGGCGCCGAGTAGCGCCGCGGCCACCGCCGCTTTAACGAAACCATTCATTGTTCAGACCTCATTCAGTTGATTGATGGGGGCAAGAGCGAATATTGCTGTCTGTCGTCCGCCGAATCTCCCTAGTGAGACCTGTAGCCAAGATTCGCTTCGCGACTGCGGGCGATCTTGGTCTGGAGTTGTAACTCCTTGTTGAAGCTTATTTGAACTTATTGCAACACGGCAGAAACAGAATCAATCGCATCCAAAAGAATTGAGTACAAACGTCATGTGTCCGTCGACGCTGCGAGGACAAACGGGTGCGATTTGATTACAGCTGCGGCGTCATGTCTGGCGTGCGTCTCGACATGTATGGCCCCCTGCAACCGCGGAACAAATCTGTCACATCCATTTGCGATCATCCGCGGATGAGAGTTGCCGTCTGCATCAAACCGCAGTTGCGCAGCTGGATCGAACACAATCTCGATCGTGGCTGCCCGCCTGATCAGCTCATCGAGGGTATGATCGCGCAGCAATTCGATCCACCGATCGCCCAGGGCTTAGTGCGTGCGTTTCTGGACGCCCGCGCCACGGGTGTGCCGTTGACTGCCGATACCGTGAGGATCGACTTGCCCGAGGCGGCCCACGTGGTTGACCCGCCGCGGATGACGGCCGGCAACTCGATCCGCGTCGCAGACCGGGTAGTGACAGTCGTGGCGCGCGTGTCGCGGCCGCTGATTGCCGTGCTTGCCAATGTGTTGAGTGCTGAGGAGTGCGAGCAGCTGATTGCACTTGCACGGCCGCGCTTGACGCTATCGACCGTGGTCGATCCGGGCACGGGCACAAAAAGCATCGCAGAATATCGAAACAGCGAGGGAATGTTCTTTTTACCGGGCGAAACGCCATTGATCGCGGCATTGGATGCGAGGTTCTCGCAACTCATGAATCTACCGATCGATCACGGCGAAGGCCTACAAGTCCTGCGCTACGGTCCGGGCACTCGCTACACGCCCCACTTCGATTTCCTCGTGCCCCGCAATGAGGCCAGTGAACAGTCGCTCCGCCGCAGCGGCCAGCGGGTCAGCAGCATGGTGGCGTACTTGAACGATGTACCGGGCGGTGGCGAGACCACTTTCCCGCACGCCGGCTTATCGGTTTGCCCGCAGCGGGGGAACGCCGTGTACTTCGAATACTGTAACAGTCGCGGTCAGGTCGATGCGGAATCACTGCATGCCGGCGCGCCCGTCACCGCCGGGGAAAAATGGGTGGTGACGAAATGGATGCGCCAACGCCGCTTTGTATCCGCCTGAATCCATTGGATTCCCTTTGTTAGGAATTCTGGCAAATTGTGGCGGCCGCGATATCAGTCCACTTGACCCAGGATCATGCGCTGAGCCAGTTCCGGTACATGCCGATCCGCCTGGACAGGCGATTGTGGGAAACTATGCCTTCTCGCTTTCTTCCGTAGCTGCAGGCCGCTCGACGACCCCCATGGGCTGCTCGTCGATCTCTCCAACCTCCGCCGTTTGCTCGAGTTCAGGAGGTCGTGCGACGGGATTGAAGTCGCCGGACTGCCTGCGCCACAGATCGGCGTAGAGACCACCCCGTCGCAGTAGCTCACTGTGTGACCCATCGGCGACGATAGATCCGCGATCCAGCACAATGAGCCGATCCATGTCCATGACCGTGCTCAAGCGATGAGCGATCGCGATCACTGTCTTGCCAACCATTGCTTCGCGCATCGCAGCTTGGATGATGTGCTCGCTGTGACTATCAAGCGCGCTGGTTGCTTCATCCAGCAACAAAATCGGCGCGTCCTTGAGGATCGCCCGCGCGATGGCGATACGTTGCCGCTGTCCGCCGGATAGCTTGATGCCGCGCTCACCCACCAGAGTGTTGTAGCCATGATCAAGCTCGATGATGAACTCATGCGCATACGCCCGCCGAGCCGCCAACTCGACCGCCTCATCGGTCGCGCCCGGTCTGCCGTACCGGATATTCTCCATGAGACTGCGATGAAACAGGGTCGTGTCTTGTGGGATGAGTGCTATGGATCGTCGCAGGCTTTCCTGGGTTACTTCACGAATATCCTGCTCATCGATGCGGATTGCCCCCTCGACCACGTCGTGCATGCGCAGCAGAAGGCTCATGAGCGTGGTTTTTCCGGCGCCACTCGGCCCCACGAGTCCGACGCGTTGCCCCGCAGGGATGGTCAGCTCAAAGTTTTTGACGACATTGCGAGCATGCCCCCTCTTGGACGGTGCGTCGTACGCAAAGGCAACGCGCTCGAAATGAACCCCGCCCTGCGGCACCTTCAGCTCAGGCGCGCCGGGCCTGTCCTCGATCGTTGCGGGTACGATCAGGGTGTCGATGCTCTCGCGCGCCGAGCCCAGCTGGTCGTAGAACTCGGGGATTCGCTGCCCGATGTTGTACGCCGTCTGCAGGAGGGAGCTCGTGAGTGCGGTGATCATCACGAAGTCGCCCGCGCCGATCAAGCGGTGCACCCAGGCATAGAGGGCGCCACCGACGAAGACTATCCACATCGTAATATCCATGACGTATTGGACGCAGCGCAGCCGGACGACGGCGCGGTAGGCGGCGCGGCGCCGGTCGCGCTCTTCCCCTGTATAGCGCTTGAGTTCCTCGTCTTCCAGCGCCTGGTTGGCGAAGAAGAAGACGTTTCGGATGTTGGTGAGGACATCGACCACGCGGCCGGTGACGGCCGCCCTCGCCTCGTTGTTTGCGATGGCGCGCCGGGTGCACTCGCGCCCGACGAGGAGGCTGACGGCAAAGTACACGATGATCGCCGTCACGGCGGTTGCGCAGAACTGGGGACTCGCGACGTAGAAGTAAGCCGCGACGAACAGGAAGAAGCACGCTCCTGGGACGAAGTCGAACACCATCATGTCAAATAGCGCGAGCACCTGATCGGGCAGGAGCACCGCCCGATGCGCAATCTTTCCGGACAG
>Ga0302324_100005725_pt1 | contig 27029 bp, 21 predicted proteins | sample Palsa_T0_1_FD_201949 | JGI IMG/M metagenome (GOLD analysis project Ga0302324, IMG submission 201949) | Peat permafrost microbial communities from Stordalen Mire near Abisko, Sweden - Palsa_T0_1 | ecosystem: Environmental > Terrestrial > Soil > Palsa > Peat permafrost | place: Sweden: Abisko...
CGCCGCGATATAGGGCGGCAGCGGCACCTCGCCGCGTTCGGCGATCGCGGCGTCGAGCGCCGGGCCGTGGAAGGCGAAGCCGAAGGTCACCTCGCCGGCCTCTCCCTTCGTTTCGACGGTGGCGTCGAGCTCGCCGAGAAAGCACGCCCTGCCCTCTTCGCCGAACCGGACGACGTCGCCCGGCGCGAGCTTGCGCGCGGGCTTGACCAGCGCCTGCCAGCGGGCGCCGTCGAGCCGCTTGATCAGAGTCGCTTCGAGTTTGGTGTCGGGCCCCCGGCCGATGCGCCGGCCCCGCAGCTGCGCCGGAATGACCTTGGTGTCGTTGACGACGAGCTGGTCGCCGGGGCGCAGCAGGTCCGGCAGGTCGCGCACGACATGGTCTTCCAGCTCGGCCGACGCCCCCGGACGCACCACGAGGAGCCGCGCCGCATCGCGCGGGTTCGCCGGCCGCAGCGCGATGCGATCGGGCGGCAGGTCGAAATCGAACAGATCGGTGCGCATGGGTCTCCCGGTGGCGGCGCAGGATGGCGGCAGCGTATCGCGGCGGCAGCGCCTGCCGGATGGCGGAATATACCGCGCTATTCCCCACCCCTAACCACTCCGATGCAGCCGCCGATCGACCGCCAGCAATATCGCGCTCACCGTCGCCGCGAACACCGTGATCATGAACGTCACCGACATGATGATGTCGACGTTGTGCAGCCCGATCGCGTTCATCAGCATGTAGCCGAGGCCGCGTTGGGAGGCAAACATTTCACCCAGCAGCGTGCCGATCAGAGTGAGGGCGAAGCCGATCCTCAACCCGGTGAAGATCTCCGGCAGCGCCGCCGGGAACAGCACGCGCGTGACCATGTCGAAGGCCCCGAATCCCAGCACCCGGCCGGTCTTGATCAGCACCGGCTTGACGTTTCCGACGGCACCGATGGTGAACAGCGCGATGGGCACGAAGCCGTGAATGACGCCGAAGGCGATCTTGGCGGGCATGCCGAGGCCGAAGGCGAGCAGCACGATCGGATAGAGCGTGAGCTTGGGGATCGAGTAGAACGCGACCAGGATCGGCTCGAACACCTCTCCGGACAGCCGGTGGAACCCCAATGCAAAGCCGATGGCGAGCCCGAGCACGATCGAGATCGCGAGTGCCACGGCGAACGCCTTCGCGGTCTCGGCGAGATTCGGCCAGAAGGTTTCGCGTCCCAGCAGCTCGATCGTGAACCGCACGGTCTGCGCGGGCGAACGCAGCGCGACGTCGCCGGCCAGGAGATAAAGCAACTCCCAGGCCACAAACAATCCCACCACCAGCAGGATCGGTCCGCGCCAGGCGGAAAGCCCGCTCATCGCAGCCCCCGGCGCGCCAGGATGCGCTTCTCCCAGATGCCGAGAAGGGCATTGACGGCGACCGAGATCGCAAGGATGAGGACGATCAGCGGATACATGACCGCATTGTCGAAATTCGTGTAGGCGAAGGCGATCTCGAAACCCATGCCGCCCCGCGACATGATGAACTCGCTGCCGATGATGCCGATGAACGCATAGGCGAGCGCGAGCTTCGCCCCCGTCAGCAGATACGGCGCGGCGGACGGCAGCGTCATGCGCAGCGCGGTTTCGAGCGGCGACATCCGCGCCATGCGCGCGGTCTTGAGCAGGACCGCCGGCACGCGATCGAGCCCGTTGAGCACGTTCACGATCATCGCGATGACCGACATCATGAAGGCAATCACGATCTGGGGAATGTCGCCGAGGCCGAAGATGATGATGAACAGGGGATAGAAGGCGAAGACGGGGATCGCATAATAGGTCGCGAACAGGGGATCGAGCGCCTGCCTCAGCAGGCGCGACTTGTGGATGACGACGCCCGCCGCCACGCCCGCGACCACCGCAAGCGCGAAAGCGATGGCACAGTTCGAAAGCGTCTTGGCGATGGCGCCGTAGAGCTTGCCGGTGACGAGCAGCCGGGCGAGGTCTTCGAGGATGCGCGACGGCGGCGGCATGGTGAAGCGATCGATGACGCCGAGCCGGCACAGCGCTTCGAGCGCGGCGGTGAAGGCCAGGATCAGGAGTATGCGCAACAGCAGCGGCCGGCTCATGGGGCTCCGGTTCATGGTCCTTGTGCCCTGCCGATGGATTTAAGCGATTCGCCGCGCAGCTTGTGCCAGAGCTGCGCAGTGAGGGCGCCGAACGCGGGCTCCTCGACGACCCGGCTGTCGCGATCGCGCGGCCAGTCGGTTTCGATGATCGACAGCAGCCTGCCGGGACGCGCGGACATGACGCCGATCCGGTCTGCCAGCATGGCGGCCTCGTCGAGGGCGTGGGTGATGAGGAAGATGGTGGCGCTGGTTTCGCGCCACAGCTTGAGCAGTTCCTCGCCCATGAGCAGGCGGGTCTGCTGGTCGAGCGCGCCGAACGGCTCGTCGAGCAGGATGAGGCGCGGCTGCATGACGAGGGTCCGCGCGATGCAGACGCGCTGGCGCATCCCGCCGGACAGCTGGGCCGGATAGCTGTCGGCGAAATCGCCGAGCCCCATGATATCGAGCGCATCGGCGACGCGCCGGTTCCGTTCCTTGTCGCCCAGTCCGGTCTTGTGCAGGCCGAACGCGATATTGCCGGTGACGGTGAGCCACGGGATCGAGGCGTCCTCCTGGAACACGACGCCGATGCCGTCGGGAACGCCGCCATGGACCGGCCGGTCCTCGAATGCGATGGTTCCCTCGCTCACGGTGGCAAGGCCCGCCACGAGCTCGAGCAGGGTCGACTTGCCGCAGCCGGACGGCCCCACCACCGCGAAGAACTCGCCCTTCTTCAGGTCGAGATCGAGCGGCCCCAGCGCATGCACGCCACGCTCGCGGCCGGGCGCCGGAAAGGTCTTGATGACGTCGCGAAGCCTCGCGTGGACGCCGGCCGGCGTGCCCGGCGCCTCACTTGATGGCTTTGATGTCATCGGGAAGGAACTGGGTGTCGATGATCTTGCCGTAGTCGACGGTCCCGGTGATCGCGCCGACCATGCGCTGGACCTCGATCATGCGTTTCATGCCGTCCAGGTGGATTTGCCCGGGTCCCCAATACGGGATGCCCTCGGTCATGCTGGTGGTGAGGTTGCGCACCGCCTCGCGGGCGACCGCGGGCGCGAGACTGTAGTCCTTGGCGACGATGTCTCCGGCCTCGTCCGGGTTGGCGATCATGAATTCGACCGCGCGGCGGCGCGCCCGGATGACGGCGCGGATGAAATCGCCGCGCTGGGCCGCCATGTTGGCGGTGGTCACGCCCACGACATTGTCGAGCGGCGGCAGCAGATCGCTCGCCCTGGCGACGGCGCGGTATTTGGATTGGAACTGCGACCACAGCGGCTCGGCGATGGGCGCGACGTCGATCTGCCCGGTTTCGAGGGCGGCGACGCCTTCACCGAATCCGCCGGTGCGGACCAGCTCGGCATCCTCCGCCTTGAGGCCCGCCTTGGTGAGCAGCAGCATCGCCAGCCCCTGGCTGGTCGAGCGCGGATTGGTGTAGCCGATCTTGCGGCCCTTGAAGTCCTTGATCGACTTGATCGGGGAGTCCGGTTTGACCGCCCAGACGAATTCCGCGACGGTGAGCACGTTGTCGGAGATCAGCTTGAGGTCGGCCCCCTGCGCGATGGCGGCCACCACCACGCCGGGATTGACTTCGCCGTAAGGAACGCCTCCGGCCAGCATGTTACGCAGCGAAGTGCCGCCGCCGGCGGACGTGATGATACCGGTGACGTTGGCGCCCTCCTGCTTGTAGAAGCCCTTGGCGAGCGCCACGCCGAACGGCATTCCATTGGCGGCGACGCCGAAATTGCCGACCGCGATCTCCTCCGCCCCAGCCGGACGGCCCAGCGCCGCGACGAGAACGAGAGCGGAAAGACCGGCGATTGCCGGGAGGTGCCTTGCCATGCGTTTCCTCGTGTTTCGTTGTCGTGATCCCGCGCCGCGGATCGAGCCGGGCGTCGGGCAACAAGGCCCCTCTGACGGAGGCCGGATTTCGTTGCTTCAGTGGTACCCCATATCCGCGCGCACCTTGCCGCGGAACACCCAATAGGACCAAGCAGTGTACATCAGGATCACCGGCAGCAGGAACAGCGTTCCGATCAGCAGGAAGGCCTGGGTGCCCGGCGCCGAGGCGGCCTGCCACAGCGTGTAGTGATGCGGCACGATCATCGGCCACAGGCTGATGGTGATGCCGATGAAGGACATCAGGAACAGCGCGATCGCGCTCAGGAACGGCAGCGCCTCGCGGCGGCCGCCGAGCGCACGCCAGCACAAAGCCGCGATCGCCGCGGTCACCACCGGCACCGGCGACAGAAAGACGATGTTGGGCCACGAGAACCAGCGCTGCGCGATGCCGGGATCGACGAGCGGGGTCCAGAGGCTCACCGCGACCACGGCGATGCCGACGCCGACGAGGCAGATGCGGCCGGCGCGCCGGCTCCACGCCTGCAGGTCGCCCTCGGTCTTCATGATGAGCCAGCCGGATCCCAGCAAGGCATAGCCGAACATGAGGGCGAGCCCGGTCAGCAGCGCGAACGGCGTGACGAAGTCGAACGATGTGCCCACGAAGTGGCGGCCCTCGACCTTGAAGCCCTGGATGAACGCGCCGAGGACGACGCCCTGGGCAAACGTCGCCACCGCCGAGCCCAGGCAGAAGGCCATGCCCCAGATCTCCTGCAGGGCGCGGCGCTTGAAGCGGAACTCGAAGGCGACGCCGCGGAACACCAGCGCCAGCAGCATGACCACGATCGGGAAATACACCGCGGGAATTATGATTGCGAAGGCGAGCGGGAACGCCGCCATCAGGCCGATGCTGCCGAGCACCAGCCAGGTCTCGTTGCCGTCCCACACCGGCGCGACCGAGTTCATCATCAGCCGGCGCGACGCCGGGGACACCAGTCCGGACAGGATGCCGACGCCGAGGTCGAAGCCGTCGAACACGACGTAATAGAACACCGCGAGCCCGAGGATCAGCGTCCAAATCGGAACCAGATCGATCGTCATGGTCACGCTCCCGGTTCAGGTGTCGCCGCCGGTGCCGGTGGCAGCAGCGTTGCCGGTCCCGCGGAAGCCGCCGCCAACGCCCGGACCGGCAGCCCGCGCTCGATCTCGTCGGGCTCATCGTCGGCCTCGGCCACACCGGCGCGGACGATGCCCGACATGAAGATGACGCCGGTCGAAAACATGATGAGGTAGACGACGATGTAGAACCCGAGCGAGAGAGCGACGTCGTTGCCCGTGAGCGAAGGCGAGACGGAATCCGCCGTGCGCAGCAGCCCGTACACCGTCCAGGGCTGGCGCCCGACCTCGGTCGTCACCCAGCCCGCGATCACCGCGACGAAGCCGAGCGGCGCCGCCGCCTGGCACAGCAGGAGGAACCAGCGCGAACGATAGCGCAATCCATCGCGGCGCATGACTTGGCCGGCGACGACGATCGCCAGCATGATCACGGCGATCCCCACCATGATGCGGAAGCCGAAGAACGGCGGCGCCACCGGGGGACGGTCGGCGGCGGGAAAATCCTTGAGCCCCACGATTTTGCCGTCGAGGCTGTGGGTCAGGACGAGGCTGCCGAGATACGGCACGTCGATGGCGTATTTCATCGTGGCGGTTGCGTCGTCGGGGATGCCGAACAGGGTGAGCGGCGCCGGGGCGGCGGTGTCGTAGCGGCCCTCGATGGCCGCGAGCTTGGCGGGCTGGTACGCGAGGGTGTTGAGGCCGTGCTGGTCGCCCAATAGGAACTGCAGCGGCACCAGGATGATCAGCAGATCGAGCGCCATGCTGATCATGAGCTTGGCCTCGTCCACCGACCTCTCCCGGCGCAGCAGAAAGGCGCCGACGCCCATCACCACGAAGGCGGTGGTGATGTAGAATGCATTGACGTTGTGGGTGAGGCGGTACGGAAACGACGGACTGAAGACGATCGCGATCCAGTCGGTGGGGAAGAAGCGGCCGTCGACCATCTCGTAGCCGGCCGGGGTCTGCATCCAGCTGTTGGTGGAGAGAATCCAGAACGAGGAAAACAGTGTTCCCACAGCCACCATGATTGCCGCGAAGAAATGCAGCCAGCGCGGCACCAGCCGCCGGCCGAACAGCAGCACGCCGAGAAAGGAGGCTTCGAGGAAGAACGCCATCAGGCCTTCATAGGCCAGCAGCGGCGATATCACGTTGGCGGTGATGTCGGAGAAACGGCTCCAATTGGTGCCGAACTGGAACGGCATGGTGATGCCGGAGACCACGCCCATGCCGAACGAGACGGCGAACAGCTTGGTCCAGAACCCGGAGAGCCGAAACCAGACCGGCCGTTCGGTGAAGAAATAGAGGCCTTCGAGCACCGCGATGTAGGACGCCAGCCCGACCGTGAACGCCGGCAGCAGGATGTGCCAGGAAATCACCCATACCCATTGCAAGCGCGACAGCAGTACTGGATCGAGCGTCATGGATACCTCGCCGATTCAACGCTCCAGCCGGGCGCCGGCTGTGATGGTAGCTAAAATTTCTCGGGCTGACCAATCAGGATCACGGTCGTCCTCCAATGATGACTTACAAACCCGAACGACAACGTTGCGCCCAATTTGGGCGCATGATAGCAATCGTCGATGCGAATTATCGCCCGGCGCACCTTGCGAGCGTTTGTCGAGGGTCGATCGGGACATAAGGACCATTCGGCCCTGAAGGCGGCGCTGGATGCCTGGTTCGACGAAGTCGAAAAGGCCAAGTGGACAGGTCCAGCGGACGTAAAGCGTCTGTACGCGACAGCCAGTATCGTTTCTGCGGATCGGATCGTATTCAACATTAAGGGGAACGACTACCGCCTGGTCGTAGCGGTCGACTTCGAGAAGGGCATCGTGTGGATCAAATGGATCGGCACGCGCAAAAAATACGATAGTATCGATGTGAAACAGGTGAAACATGCGCGCTGACGTAAAGCCGATCCGTTCGAATGCGGACTACGAGGCGGCACTTAAGGAGATCGAGCGCCTGTGGGGCGCAAAATCTGGAACGCGGAACGGCGACCGGCTGGACGTGCTGGCGACGTTGATCGACGCCTATGAGGCGGAGCACTTTCCGCTCGATCCGCCGGACCCGATCGAGGCCATTAAGTTCCGCATGGAGCAACAGAAACTGACTCGACGCGATCTCGAAGAGGTCATCGGCACCAGAACGCGAATCGCCGAGGTCTTGAGCGGAAAGCGTGGATTGTCGATCGGCATGATCCGACGCCTTCACGAGCGGCTCGGTATTTCCGCGGACGTGCTGATCCGGCCGAGCCGGAAGCGCGCCGCTTGAAGTTGGCTAAGCCCTTCCCTACCCGCCCGCCACCGGGTCTTCGCTGAGCACGCGGCCGAGCCAGCGGGGATCGAGACGGTCGAGGTCCTTCGACATCCGCACGATCTCGGCGCAGACTTTCGCCGGGGCTCGGCGCGACAGCTCCTGCATGAAACGCGCCTCATGCTCGGCGCCGGTGAAGGGGTCGGACGCACTGCCCTTGGGGGCGCGCACCAGCAGCGACAGGCTGCGGCCGTCGCGCAATGTCAGGCTCACCTTCGCGGCCGTCGACAGAGCGTTGCTGGCCGCCTCGACCTCGTCGTCGAGATCGAGGGTGGTGCGCTCCTCGAGATCATAAAGGCTCTTGTCGCTGAGCCCGGCCTCGTAGTCGGCGACCCCCAACGCCGGTATCCGTCCCGGCGGCAGCGCGACCTTGGCGGCGAGTGCGACGCTGAACGGCAGGCACATCTGTGCCGCCTGCAGGTCGGCCGGATGCTTGTTGGTCAGGCGGCCCTGGATGATGCGGGGGATGCCGAGATGCATGGTCGCAATGTCGGCGGCGCCAAAGCCGTGCCGGCGCCGCAGCGCCAGCATGGCGTCGATGCCGGCGGCGACGCGCGCCGCCGCCGCATGGGACTTCACCAGCACGTCCATCAGGTGGAAGCGGGTGCCGAGCCCGTCTTCGATGAGCGCGGGGTTCCACCCGTCCGCGTAAGCGCGAGCAAAGCCGCCGGCGCCTTCGAGGATGTCGGCGGGACCGGTAAAGCCGTGCTGGGCGAGCAGCGCCGCCGCGACCCCGCTCTGCGCCGCATGGGCCGCCTGGATGCGTTTTGCCGACGAGCCCGAATAGTAGAATTGGGCGATGCCGCTGGGGTAACCGCCGGCAAGCCCGATCGCCTCCACGATGCGCTGCGCGGCATCGGCGCCGCGGAACAGGAGACGTCCCGCCGCCGCCGCGGTGCCGAAGCCGTCGCAGGTCCCGGTGCTCTGGAAGCCGCGCTTGAAGTGGCTGGGCTGGACCGCAAGGCCGATCCGGATCGTCGTCTCATAGCCCGCGACCACCGCCGCCAGCACCTCCGGCCCGGCGACGCCGGCATGCTCGGCGACCGCGAGCGCCGCCGCCCAGGCGGCGACGCCGGGATGCAGCATCGCGCCCACATGGGTGTCGTCGCCATCGAAGCTGCTGCCGAACGTGACGTTCATGAAGGTGGCATGCTCGGGATTGAGCGCCTCGGGTGAAAACAGCACGCGCGACGCACCCGGCAATGCCACCACCGCGATGTAGCCGCGCGCCCATTCGCTCCACGGCAGCCGCGCTCCGATCGACGCCACGCGCAGATAGTCGAGCAGGAGCCAGCCGAGCTTCTCGCGCACCTCGGCGGGCAGCCGCTTGGGGTCGAGGCCGGCGGCAAACGCGGCAAGCGCCCGGGTCGGTCGATGTTCGTCCATTCTCTTCAGCCCCGTTGACGGAATTCAATCGCCCGAATTCATTTGGCCGCGGCGAACAGGCCGGACAGCTTGGCGTATTTGGCGTCGTCCTCGACGATCACGCGGCGGAACTCGTCGGGCGTGCTGACGACGATGTCGGACCCGTCGCGGACGAGGATGTCCCTCACCGAAGGGTCCTGCATGGAGGCGTGCACTGCCTCCCATAGCTTGGCGACGATCGGTTGGGGCGTCGCGGCCGGCGCCAGCAGCCCGATCCACGACGACGCCTCGTAGCCGGGCACGCCGGCTTCGGCTACGGTCGGAACCTCCGGCAGGGCCGGCGAACGCTCTCTCGATCCGATTGCGAGCGCCCGGAGGCTGCCGCCGCGGATATGCGGGAGCAGACCCGCCACGAAGCCCCACATCGCGCCGACCTGGTTGGAGATCACGGCAGGGATCGCGGCGCCGGTGCCGGGAAACGGCACGTGGACGATGTCGAGGCCAGTCATCTGCTTGAAGATCTCGCCGGCGAGATGGTTCGGCCCGCCGGCGCCCGACGAGGCATAGAACAGCTGCCCCGGCCGCGCCCGGGCGAGCGCGATGTAGTCCGCGAGCGTGGCGGCGGGGACCGAGGGGTTCACCACCAGGACCACGGGATTGCGGGTGAGCAGCGACACCGGCGCGAAGTCCTTGAGCGGGTCGTAGCTCATGGCCACGCTCATATGAGGGGCGATGACGATCGAGGATTCCGTGGTCATCAGCAGGGTATGGCCGTCCGGATCGGCCTTGGCCACCGCGGCCGCCCCGATCCGTCCCGCCGCACCGGCGCGGTTGTCGACGAAAAACGATTGCCCGAGACGCTGCTGGAGATGCGGCGTGAGCATGCGCGCGATCAGGTCGGCGCCGCCGCCCGGGGCGAACGGCACCACGATCCGCACCGGACGCACGGGATAGGCAACTTGCGCCGCGCCCGGGGTGGGCACCAGCGCGGCCATCGCGGCGAGCCCGGCCCAGGATGCAATGGTTCCGGCCGCGGCGCGGCGCGTCGGCGCGCCCGTCGCGCCTGCCGCGCCGGCGTCACATCGGTTCGTAAATCGCGGGTTGCGCATGATCAGCTTCCGGCCTGCGTCGGCGCGGCGGCCTTGCGCGCCGGGTGGCGGCCCTGCGCCACCGCGTCGATGAAGCGCAAGGCGTGCTGCGCGCAGACATAGGGGGCGGAGGCCGCGATGTGGAAGCTGTCGCCGGGAAGCACGATGACGCCGGCATCGGGGATGCGCGCGGCATGGCGCTCCACGGTTGCGATCGACTGCAAGCCGCTCTCCTGCGTCGTCACCATCAGGGTCGGAACCCCGATCCGCGGCAGCATGGCGTCGAGATCCATGTCGATTCGGGCCGACGCGGCGCCGTAGGCGGCCCGCATATTGGTCTTGCCCATGAGTTCGTCGGTCCACCAGCGCAGCTGCGCCTCTGACGCATCGCTGCCGAGCCGGGCGCGCTGGGTCTCGGCCGCCCATTGCCGCACGCCTTTGGTGCGGATGGCATCGGCATTGCCGCTGCCGCTGCCGCGGAACGGCGACCCGAACAGGCAGAGCGACTTGAGGCGATGGGAGCTGCCGGCGGCAAACTGCATGCAGGCCGAGCCGCCATATTTGGCGCCGATCAGATGGCACAGGTCGATGGCGAGGGCATCGAGAAACCGCCCGATGTCCGCCGCGAGCTCACCGGCGCTCCAGCCATATCCCGGCGGCTCGGTGGAGGCGCCGAAGCCCGGCAGATCGGGACGCACGACCCGGTATCTGCCGGCGAGATGGGGGACCCAGGGGTTCCAGGCGCGCGAGGACTCCGAATTGCCGTGGATCATCACCACGGTCTCGGGCGTGGTCCAGGGCGGGCCGAACCAATGGTCCTCATAGGCCATCCATACTCCGGGCCTGATCTCGGCCTTTTGCATCGGTGCTTCCTCCCGCTGCTGCTTACTCCCTCTCCCGCTTGCGGGGGAGGGTTGGGTGGGGGCATGCTAACCCTCGTCGCCCGTCATCGCTCCAGCCCCCTCCCCAACCCTTCCCCGCAAGCGGGAGAGGGAGAGGGAGAAGAGGACGGCTCCCGACAACCTCATCACTTCAGCCAGAGCGCTCCTCCGCGGCCGGCCTGCGTCACGAGCACATCCGGCCGTCTTGCTATAATGGTAATGCCAATTGAATTCACGCTTGGATTCGGGGGCCCGATGACGAACGAAAAGGAACGCGTCGCGCTCGGCTCGATCGCCGCTTCGGGGGCGCTGACGCTCGGCAAGGCCGTGGTCGGCGTCACCACCGGTTCGCTCGCGATCCTGTCGGAGGCCGCCCACTCGCTGATCGACCTTGCGGCGACGGTGATGACCTATTTCGCGGTACGCATGGCCGACAAGCCGGCGGACCGCGACCACCAATACGGCCACGGCAAGATCGAGAACATCGCCGCCCTCGCCGAGACCGCGCTGCTGTTCATCCTGTCGGGCGTGGTGATGTGGGAATCGGCCCAACGGCTGATCGGCGATCATCCTCACGCAGTCGAGGCCACCGCCGTCGCATTCGCGGTGATCGCCGCCTCGATCGGCGTCGACTTCTACCGCGCCCGCGTGCTCAACCGCGTCGCCGTCGACACCGCGAGCCCGGCATTGGAGGCCGATGCGCTGCATTTCAGCTCGGACATGTGGTCGTCGGCAGCGGTCCTGCTCGGACTCGCCGGCGTGCGGCTCGGTTACCCCTGGGCGGATTCGGCCGCCGCCATGGTGGTGGCGGTGTTCGTCTGCCTCGCCGGCTGGCGGCTCGGGCGCCGCACCATCGATGCCCTCACCGACACCGCGCCCGAAGGCGTCGCCGACCGTATCACCGCCATCGCCAAAAAGGTGGGCAACGTCGCCTCGGTGGAGCGGGTGCGAACCCGGCAGGTAGGCGGCACCGTGATCGGCGAGATCGACGTGGGCGCGAGCCGCACGCTGCCGCTCGACCGCGTCGAGTTGATGAAGGAGGACATCGAGGCCGCGGTCAGGACGGCGCTGCCCCATGCCGAGATCGGCGTCAACGTGATGCCGCGCGCCCTCGACGACGAGACCGTGATGGAGCGCGTGATGGTGATCGCGCGCAACCGCGGCCTGCCCGTGCATCACGTCACCGTCCACGCAATTCCCGAGGGGCTCACCATCTCGCTCGATCTCGAGGTCGACGGCCGGCTGTCGCTCGCCGCCGCCCACGACATCGCCGACGGCCTGGAAGCGGCGATCCGCAAGGAGATCGCCCCGGTGGTCGAGGTGGAGACCCATATCGAGCCGCTGCTTATGGAAGGTACCGCCGGCAGCGACGCCGCCGCGGCCGATGTCGCCGCGGTCCAGACCACGCTCGCGGAACTCGCGGCCGCGACCACGGCGCTGCGCAACGTGCACGAGGTGCGCATGCGCGACACCGACGACGGCCGGATCGTCATCTTCCATTGCGATGTCGATCCGGCCCGCACCGTCAGCGAGGTCCACGAGTTCGTCGACGAGCTGGAGCGTGGCCTGCGCCGCCGTTTTCCCGCCGTCACCCGCGTCATCGGCCACGCCGAGCCGCGGGGGTGAGCGGGCCGTCAAATTCCGAACCGGCGGGTGGGGGATTCATTTTTCTGCAAAACAACCCCATGCAAAGTAGGATTTTTCGCCTCGACGCACGCTATACGGTATGATTGCACTGTTTATTCGGGAGCGTGACGGTGCGGACAAATCAGCTGGAGGAGCACGCGACGAATGAACAAGCACAAGGCCGAAACGCTGGTCCGCACCGGCCCCGGCACCGCAATGGGCAAGCTCATGCGTCGTTACTGGGTGCCGGTCCTGCTCTCGCGCGAAATCGAGGAACCGGACTGCCCCCAGGTGCGCGTGCAGATCCTGGGCGAAAAACTCCTCGCGTTCCGCGACACTGACGGGCAGATCGGGCTCATAGACGAATTCTGTTCGCACCGCGGAGTCTCGCTCTACTTTGGCCGCAACGAGGAGAACGGCATCCGCTGCGCTTATCATGGCCTGAAATTTTCGCGCCATGGCGAATGCGTCGACGTCCCCTCGGCACCGCAAACCTGCAAGAACATGGGAATCAAGGCGTATCCGTGCATGGAGCGCGCCGGCATTGTTTGGGCGTACATGGGCCCCAATGACAGGAAACCGGCCGCTCCGGAGGTCGAGTGGTGCACCCTGCCGGCCAACCACGTGTTCGTCTCCAAGCGAGTGCAGGAGTGCAATTATCTACAGGCCATGGAAGGTGGCATCGATACCAGCCACGTGTCCTATGTGCACCGTTTCGAGGTGGATGAAGACCCGATGCACCAGGGCACCAAGGCCAACGAGTACATCAAGGCGGACGGCAATGTGATTTTCCAAATCGAGAAATCGGACTTCGGGTTGACCCTCTACGGCCGCCGCAATGGCGAGCCGGATTCCTACTACTGGCGCATCACCCAGTGGCTGTTTCCCTGGTTTACGCTGATCCCGCCGTTCGGGGACCATGCGCTCGGCGGCCATGTCTGGGTGCCTATCGACGACGAACACTGCTGGGCGTGGAGCATCAATTTCCATCCGCACAAGCCGCTGTCGGTGGAGGAGCGCCGTCATATGGAGCAGGGTAAAGGCATCCACTGCGAGTACGAACCGGGCAGCTTCCGACCGAAGGCGAACAAAGCCAACGATTACCTGCTCGACCGGCGGGCGCAAAAGGAGAAGCGCGCCTACAGTGGGGTTTTCGGCATCGCCATACAGGATGCGTCGCTCCAGGAGAGCATGGGCCCTATCCAGGACCATGAGGCTGAGAAGCTGCTGCCCACGGACCGCGCCATCGTCATAGCGCGTCGAATGCTGTTCGAGGCCGCCACCGGTCTCGAAACGGGTGCCGAGCCCCCCGCGTTGGACGCCTGCAAACAGCGCGTGCGCGCCGCCGGGGTGCTGCTGGACCGACAGATGAAGCCGCAGGACTGGGCCAAGCTGCACCTCGCAGACGGCTTCAAGGAACCGGTCTATTCGATCTGAAGTGATGGGTTCAGATGGAATTCATTCGATCTGCTTGATACCGGCATCTTTGATCAGGCGCGCCCAATAAGGCGCCTCCGCCCTGATTACATCTGCGAGCTCGGCCGGCGTATTGCCGAGCGGCACGATCCCCAGCGCGCCGAGCTTGTCGCGCATGTCCGGCGACGCCATGATCTTCACCGTCTCGCGGTTCAGCTTTTCGATGACGGCAGCCGAGGTTCCCGCGGGCACGAACATGCCCCACCATGTCGTGACGTCGAAGCCCGGAAAGCCGGATTCGTCCATGGTCGGCACATCGGGGAGGAACGGCGCGCGCTTTAGCGATGTGACCGCGAGGGCGCGCACTTTTCCCTCCAGTATTATCGAGAGAGTGCCTGTCGGTGGGATGAAGCTCATCGTAATTCGACCGCCTATAATATCGGTGATGACGAGCGAGGAGCCGCGGAAAGGCACTTGCTGCACATCGACATGCGCCATGGCCTTGAAAAGCTCGGCAGCGAGGTGCAACGAGGTGCCTATGCCCGAATGTCCATAGGTGAGTTGGCCAGGCTTCGCGCGGGCCAATGCCGCGAGTTCCATGACGTTTCTCGCCGGCACGTCATTGTTGACCACGAGCACATCGGTATAGCCGTAGACCTGCGTCACCGGCGCCAAATCCTTCAGGGGATCATACGGCAGCCTCTTATAGAGGTTGCCATCGACCACGATGTTGCCGGCCGGCATCACGCCGATCGTATAGCCATCGGGACTGGCCTTCGCGACGTGATCTGCGGCAATATGGCCGCTCGCGCCGGTCACGTTCTCGACGATGACTACCTTGCCCAGCGCCTCCCCGAGCTTGTCGGCCAGAAGCCGAGCCGCGGTATCGACGCCGGGCGCAAATCCGAACAGCAGCCGGATATTGCGATCCGGATAGTTCGATTGGGCGAGTGCCGGAACCGTTCCACTGGCCAGCAGTGCAGCAACAACAGCAAGACGAATTGATCTCATGATGAGGGTCCGTCCGGTGAACGAGCTGCATATTAGGTTAGTGGCGTTCCTTCAGATGTGTGCACTCAACAGCAGGCCGTGCAGGCAACTCCCAGGTAAAGCTACTCTGATTACCGGTGCATGTGGAAGGGGCCAGCCGGCACAAGTCCGGACTCCCAGGCCCCTCGCCGGCTCGCAAAAGCGCGCCGGCGTCTCCTCGCGCGCGGGGAGAGGTTGCGCCTTCAATGCCCCTTCGCGTTGAACGCGACGATCGACATCGCCCGCACGTTGCGCCCCGTCACCATGTCCTTGGTCGCGGCGGCGAATTTCTTGAAGTGATCGGTGGCACGATGCGTGTTCAGCGCGGCCTCGTTATCGTAGACCTCATAGAGGAAAACGTGGTTCGGATCCTTGGCCAGCGTGGTGATGTTGAACTCCCGGCAGCCGGGTTCCTTCACCGCCGCGGTGCCGTTCTCCTTGACGGCCTCGAGGAACTTCGCCGTGTCGGCCGGATTGATGTCGAGGTCGACGGCGTTGATATAGACGCCACCGGCCTCGGCGGCCGCTTCGCGGCCCGGCAATTGGAACAGCGCGGCTCCGGCGAGCAGCAGCGCGGCGGCGGCAGCGGACAGGTAAACCGATTTCCTCATGTGAATTCCTCCATTCGGCCGAACTGTGGTTGATTTTCCGGGAGCGTCGGTCAGCCTCCGACGCGGCGCAGTGCCGGCGGCACAGCTTGGAACGGAGTCTAGCCGAACTGCCCCTGCCCTGCCACCCCGTCGCGCCTGCGCTGACCGGTCGACCGCCACGGCGAAAATAACGTAGATTGAATGCAAGACGTCACAGCGCGGATCATTACGACATGCGGAATTGCACCTTCGCCGGCGCCATATGGCTGGCCATGGCGTGCACCGGCGGCGCCGGCGCGCAGAGCTATCCGACGCGGCCCATCACCATGGTGGTGCCGTTCGCCGCCGGAGGGCCGACCGACACCATCACCCGCATCGTCGCCGAGCGCATGCGCGTCTCGCTCGGCCAGACCGTCATCATCGAGAACGTGACGGGGGCGGACGGCAGCATCGGCGTCGGGCGGGTGGCGCGCGCCGCGGCGGACGGCTACACGCTCAGCGTCGGCCAATGGAGCACCCATGTGCTCAACGGCGCGGCCTACGCGCTGCCATACGACCTCCTGAAGGATTTCGAGCCGGTCGCGCTGATCGCGACCAATCCCGAGGTGATCGTCAGCAACACCGCGGTTCCCGCCAAGGACCTGCGCGAACTGATCGCCTGGCTCAAGCCCAACCAGGGCAACGTGTCGGTGGGAATGGCTTCGATGTCCCACCGTGTCGCCGCGGTGTACTTCCAGAACAGCACCGGCGCCCGTTTCCTGTTCGTGCCCTATCGCGGCGCCGGGCCGGCGATGCAGGACCTGGTGGCGCGCCAGATCGACATGATGTTCGATCAGGCCGCCAATTCCCTTCCGCAGCTGCGCAACGGAACCATCAAGGCCTATGCCGTCACCGCCAAGGAGCGCCTCGCCTCGGCGCCGGACATTCCGACCGTCGACGAGGCCGGCCTGCCGGGCTTTTACATCGCGGTGTGGACGGCACTGTGGGCACCCGCGGGAACGCCCAAGCCCGTGATCGAAAAGCTCAACTCCGCCGTGGTCGAGGCACTGGCCAATCCCGCGGTGCGCGCCCGCCTCGCCGATCTCGGCCAGGACATCCCGCCGCGCGACCAGCAGACGCCGGCCGCGCTCGGCGCGCTGCAGAAGGCGGAGATCGAAAAGTGGTGGCCGATCATCAAAGCCGCAAACATCAGGCCGGAATGAGGTTCGATCCGGACATGCGTCTGAAAAGTACGAAACTCGTGCACGCTTTGGCCGCCGCCGCCCTCATGCTGCTCGCGCCGCCGGCGCCGGCAGCGGCGCAGACCGCGCAGGTGTCGGTCGGCATCACGCGGACCGCCACCGATGTCGGCTGGTTCATTGCCGATAAGAAGGGATATTTCCGTCGCGAAGGCATCGAGGTGAAGCTGATCCCGTTCAATTCAGCCGCCCAGATGATCGTTCCGCTCGGCTCCGGCCAGCTCGATGTCGGCGGTGGCACGGTCGCGGCCGGCCTTTACAATGCGATCGGGCGCGGCATCGGCCTGAAGATCGTGGCGGACAAAGGGTCGGTCGCGGACGGCTACGAATATTCGATGCTGCTGGTGCGCAAGGACCTGGTCGACAGCGGCCGTTACAAGACGCTGCGGGATCTCAAGGGCATGAAGATCGCCGTGGCGGCGCAAGGCGCCGGTTCGGAATCGTCGATGAACGAGGCGCTCAAGAAGGGCGGCCTGTCCTATGGCGACGTCGACGTCGTCTATCTCGGCTTTCCCGAGCACCTCCTCGCCTACCGGAACAAGGCGATCGATGCCAGCATCACGGCGGAGCCGGCCGCCACGCGGGCGATGCGCGAGGGCCTGGCGGTTCGCGGCAGCAGCCAAGTGATCTATCCGGGCCAGCAGACGGCGGTGGTCCTCTATTCCGCCGATTTCATCGCCAATCGGCGCGAGCTCGCGGAGAAATTCATGTATGCCTACATCAAGGCGCTGCGCGAATACGACGGCGCGCTGCGCGACGGCAGGCTGGCGGGGCCGAATGCGGCGGAGATCATCGCGATCCTCACCGAATACACCGACATCAAGGACCCCAACGTCTACCGCGAGATGACGCCTTTCGCGGCCAACCCCGACGGGCTCGTCAATGTCACGAGCCTCAAGAACGACCTCGAGTTCTACCGGCAGCGCAAGTATCTCGTGAAGGACCGCGTCGACGTCGATTCGGTGGTCGACTATTCATTCGCCCGCGCGGCGCTGGATCGCTTGGGGCCGTACCGGAAATCCGCGCCGTGAGGCATCGCAAGGAATGCCAGGCTAACCGATCGCGGCGCGCCCGGCGCTACAGCTCCACATGTTCGCGCGTCTCCGCGTCCACGCCGGCCAGCGCACTCGCCTCCGGGACGTTTTCCAGGAAGCCCCAGCTCTTCATCCAGTCGAACGTGCTTTGCATCTCGTCGGCCGGGATCGGCGCCGGGTCGACCACATAAATGCGGCTTTCGCGCAGGTCGTCGATGGTGAGCGCGGCTATCTCGGGATCTCTGTCCCTGTAGTAATCGATGAAGTAGTGGAGGTACGAGCGCTTGTTCGCATTGATGCGCCGCACCGCCTCGCGCACCGCCCGATTGAACGCGGCATAGGTCTCGTCATCGACGCGGTCGGACGCCACCTCGGTGCCGTGATGAAAGGCCGAGATCACGAGGCGGCAGCCTTTCTTCTCGGCAAGCGAGATATGGGGCTCGGTCAGCGTGGTGGCCTCGATCTCACCGGCCATGAGCAGACTGAGCCGTTCGGCCGAACCGTTGGGGACGCGCCCGAGTTTGATCCGGTCGCGCGGAACGAACCCCTCCAGCATCTGAACCGTCAGATAGTGGCAGCCGAAGTAAAACGGGACGCCGATCAGGCGGCCGGCGAGCTGCTGCGGGGTCTGCACCGGCGAATCCGACCGGACCACCAGCGCCCCGAAGGTCACGATCGAACGGCGGCCCAACATGCGGCCGCCGACCTTGGTGGTCTCGACGCGGGCGTAGTTGCCCCACTCGCAGGCGTTGTAGAGGTCCGCCTTGCCTTCCTCGAGCAGCTTGCCATGGCTCGCAAAGGGATTGACGCCTTTGTGGCTGGTCACGTTCAGCTGCGGGGTCTTGTCGACCCCGGCGTCGCGATCGACCCATTCGATGGTGAGGCCTTCCTTCTCGAACAGGCCTTCGTCATAGGCGACGAGCTCAGCGAGGCCCTGGAAAGGCGCGGTCGTTTCCAAGACCAGCTTTTTGTTCATGGATCGATCTCCGTGCTCACGTGCCGCAAATCAGGATAGGACGCATCGCCCTTGCGGTCCAGGCTGCCGTAGACCCACGCAACTGCGCCAGTCCGCCCAAACGCGGGAGCCGAAGGAGTTCATGATCTACCCTCCGGCTGGAGATATGCGCTCGTTTCCGCCGGATAACCAGTTGTTCAACGGCGACTGTTCGGCACGATCGAAAGCCCAAGAAAGCCATCGACTCAATCCGGCCAAGCACGCACCAATTTGAAGACGTCAGGAGTGCCGAGCCCGGTGGGAAAATCCCAGCCGATCCCCGCTTTGAAGGCGGGCTTGTACGATGTCGTGGACGTCGAAAGCACGCCAAGGGTTCCCCCAGGTGCGTAGCAATTGGGGCTTCCTGCCGCACAGGGAGCGTCGTTGTCCCCCTGAGTCACGTCATTGAAAATGCAAGAAGCCTTCGGGCCCCCGGCTCGCGAGGAGTTGCATTCGTTGGCAATCGAGGACAACCCCGCGAGTAGGTAATACGCCGGAGTCGGCAACCCCTGAGGGCCGCCGGCGTGCTGGTTGACCAGCGTCTGTATTCCCGCCCAGATGGGCGAAGCAAAGGAGGTCCCGTCAAACTCCGGCCAATCGGTAGGTGTGCTGCTGCAATTGCTGGGAGAATAGCACAGCCGGTAGGCGTGGCCCCATACCCCGTTGCCGGCAGGATCATTTATCCCATTGAAGACACCACCGGACGAGAATAACGAGACGTCATTAAGCAGTCGATACGTAGTGCCTCTCGGAACGAATAGAACCTGCCACGGGGGCACTGAATATAAAGTGCTCGTGCCGGCGCTTGTCCCCGGGAAAGTGTGGAGAAAATGAGTATTGCCTGGTGAGTTGTTGCAAAATCCGCCGACGCCATACGTAGTCGAAAACCCGAAGACACTGGCGATCAGCGCGCTGCCGCAGGAGCTGTTCCAGGGTAGCTCCGGAACATAGGATCTCGCAGATGACCAGTTCAAATAATTGCTGGTCGACCTGTTGGTCGCATCCCAGTAATTTGCGACTCGGTTCAAGTAACTGTCTAGGAAATCGGTGCCTCCCACGGCGACGTTCCACCAGGTGGAGGCGAACCCATTGACCGAGAGGCCCAGCGTAGAAAACTTAGCGCCGTTACCATCGCAGACGTATCCGAGGGAGTCACCCGAAGAGACGAAGACGCTGATACCCATCGCGGCCGCCGCCACGTACAGATTGTTGACGGTCGTGTTCGCTGTTGACCCCAGATGAGCCTCACACTCCCCATAGCTGATGCTGATGACGCCGGGCGGTGTGGGCAGTGCGAGGGTGCCGGTCAAGGCTGCGATTATGCCACCGGGAAAACCCGCGTCGCAGGATACGAGTAGTATGTCGGCGTCAGGTGCCGCCGCGCTTGAATACTCGACATCGACGTCTGCTTCATCTTTCGCGCCGTTTACGCTATGACTACAGCCGTTTGGATGAAGCGCAGTGAGGGTCGCGGCGCCGGAGAATGGTGGAGAATTGAGATTGAATGTGTTTCGGAAGGTGGTCCAGTCCGAGGTACTGAGGGTGCCCGCGGTGCTGCCAGGGGTGTCCGACTCCGACATAATTCCAATGGTCTGGCCCTTCCCGGTGATTCCCAAGCCGAACAGAGGCGCCCAATTGTATATCGTGTAGAGGTCCCCGGGCACGATGTCATGCACGGTCGCGCTCAGGGTGACATCGGTCGAACCCTGGACCCTCTGGGTCAAACCGGGTTTCGGCTGGAAGTCGTGCAGCGCGACAGGCCCGACGACTGCATCGGCAAGGGCCACCGGTATCTGCGGGTCGTTCATGTTCGCGATGTAGCTTTCGCCGTTGACATTGAGTTGGTGGATCGGCGTTCCAAACGCTGAACGAACTTGTCCGGCCGTGCCGGAGAAATCCATGACATCTGCGGTCGGATAGACCGCGTTGACCTGGAAGCCCTGCGACTGCAGCCAGCCGGTAATGGTCTGCACATCCTGAGAATTTGGGCCGTAGGCGGCGGCAAACTGCGCTGGGGTGAGGAATTGGCGGTAGTTCGGCGAGGACGGATTGGAAACGTCGGCTGCTACTTGCTCGAGCTGCTGCTGCTGCGCAGTGGAACGTTTGAGCTGCAACAGCATGTGGGCCATTGCAAAGTTGTCGGACACCATGCCGACGTCGTTGGCCTGATTTGCTTCCGGCCGCGTGTTGCCGAAAAGTGTGATCCGCTGTCCGTTGTCTACTGGCTGCCCAATCAGAGGCACCGATTGCGCGCGTGATGGAGATGAAAACAGCGCGGCGAAGCCGAGCATGATCGCGCCACTCAACAACGCTCTGCTGACGATGTGAGTCATGGTCCCCCCGATAAGAGCCCACTGCGCCCATTAACGAACCATCATTGGCAGCTAAATTGCAAGACTTCATCGGTTCAGCTGGACGCATTCTATGAAATTCGCGGAGGTGTGATAGACGCGCAACAGAGCCTTGGGCGCCCGGCGTGGAAATCAGCGGCGATTCTCGGTCAGCGGACGGGACGCGCACATCCCTCAGTTGGCGCAATCGCGCGAAACGGGGATCAGCTTCCGGCAGGCCTATGAATCCGCCAGCGAACCGCTTAGATCATGGCAAGTTTTCCATGATCCGGTGTCAAGAGCATGCGCACAGAACAGGCCGTCCCCGTCCGTCTCGCCGACTATCGCCCGCCGGATTGGCTGGTCGAGACGGTCGACCTCGACGTCTCCCTCGACCCCACCCGCACGCGGGTGCGCGCCAGGCTCAAGCTCACGCCCAATCCCAAGGCCGCAGCGCCGGCCGCCGTGGTGCTCGACGGCGACGAGCTGGTGCTGCGATCTGTCGCGCTCGACGGCGAGGTGCTGGACGCCAACGCCTTCGTCGCCACTCCGGAGCGCCTCACCATCCTGCAGCCGCCGAACCGGCCGTTCGTGCTGGAGACCGAGACCGAGCTCGACCCCACCGCCAACACCAAGCTGATGGGCCTCTACCGCTCCGGCAAGGCCTATACGACCCAATGCGAAGCGGAGGGGTTCCGCCGCATCACCTATTTCCCCGACCGGCCCGACGTCATGGCGGTGTTCACCACGCGGGTCGAGGCGGACAAGGCCGAGGCGCCGGTGCTGCTGGCGAATGGCAACCTGATCGACGCCGGCGACGTCCCAGGCACCACGCGCCATTACGCGGTGTGGCACGATCCGTTCAAGAAGCCGAGCTATCTGTTCGCACTGGTCGGCGGCGTTCTCGGCGTGGTGGAGGACAGCTTCACCACCATGTCCGGCCGCGAGGTCGCGCTCAAGATTTTCGTCGAGCCGGGCAAGGAGGGCCGCGCCGGCTATGCGATGGGTGCGCTCAAGCGCGCCATGCGCTGGGACGAACAGGCGTTCGGGCGCGAATACGATCTCGACATCTTCATGATCGTCGCGGTGTCCTATTTCAACATGGGGGCGATGGAGAACAAGGGCCTAAACATCTTCAACGACAAGAACGTGCTGGCGTCGCAAGAAACCGCCACCGACATGGATTTCAACAGCGTCGAGGCGATCATCGCCCACGAATATTTCCACAACTGGACCGGCAACCGGATCACCTGCCGCGACTGGTTCCAGCTCTGCCTCAAGGAAGGCCTGACCGTGTTCCGCGACCAGGAATTTTCCTCCGACATCCGCTCGCGCCCGGTCAAGCGCATCGCCGACGTGCGCGCGCTGCGCGGCCACCAGTTCGTCGAGGATGCCGGCCCGCTGTCCCATCCGGTGCGGCCCGAGGCCTATCGCGAGATCAGCAACTTCTACACCTCGACGATCTACGAGAAAGGCGCCGAGGTGGTGCGGATGCTCAAGACCCTGCTGGGCCCCGACGATTTCCGCGCCGGCATGGACCTTTATTTCGAGCGCCATGACGGCCGCGCCGCGACCGTCGACGAGTTCATCGACTGCTTCGCCGACGTCGCCGATTACGACCTCACCCAGTTCATGCGCTGGTACCGCCAGGCCGGCACGCCGGAGCTGGTGGTCCAGGCCAAACACGATGCCGGCGCCAGGACCTGCACCCTCGAAATCACCCAGATGCTGCCGCCGACGCCGGGGCAGCCGGTCAAGGAGCCCCTCGTCATCCCGCTGGCGATCGGATTCCTCGGGCCCGACGGAAGCGACCGCCCGGTGATCCTCGCAGGCGCGGGGGCGCTCGAGCGCGGCGTGATCACCCTGACCCGGGCCAAGCAGAGCTTCGTCTTCACCGGCCTCGACGAGCGTCCGGTGATGTCGCTCAACCGCGGCTTCTCGGCCCCGGTCAAGCTGACGGCCAATTTGCGCGACGGCGATCTCGCCTTCCTCGCCGCCCATGACAGCGACAGCTTCAACCGCTGGCAGGCGGTGCAGACGCTCGCGACCGGGCTCCTGATCGAGAACGTCGCGGCGCACCGCCGCGGCGCGCCCAAGCGCGGCGCCGACGAGCTGATCGCCGCGCTGGCGGCGATCCTCGGCGATCAGCGCCTCGAACCGGCCTATGTCGCCCAGGCGATGGCGCTGCCGACCGATGGCGACATCGCCCGCGAGATCGGGACCGATGTCGATCCCGATGCCGTCTTCGCCGCGCGCCGCGATTTGCGCGCCGCCGTCGGCCATGCGCTGGCGGACGCGCTCGAAGCCACCTACCGGCGCATGACCGGCACCGGGCCCTACAGCCCCGATGCGGCAAGCGCCGGCCGCCGCGCCCTGAAGAACCTCGCGCTCGACCTCCTCGCCGCCGGCGATCCCGGCACCGGTGTCGCGCGCGCCGCACAGCAATACCGCGACGCCGACAACATGACCGACCGCATGGCCGCGCTCGCCGTGCTGTCGCTGCACGCGGCGCCGGAACGCCAGGCGGCGCTGGATGATTTCTACCAGCGTTATGACGGCGATGCCCTGATCATCGACAAATGGTTCGCGCTGCAGGCGGCGATCCCCGAGCCGGAAACCCTCGACCGGGTGCGCGCGCTCACCGCCCATCCCGCGTTCTCGCTCGCCAACCCCAATCGGGTCCGCGCCCTGATCGGCAATTTCGCCCAGGCGAACCCGACCCAGTTCAATCGCGCCGACGGTGCCGGCTACGCCTTCCACGCCGACACCATGATCGCGCTCGACGCCATCAATCCGCAGGTCGCCGCGCGGCTGATGACGGCGTTCCGCAGCTGGCGCGCGCTCGAGCCGGTCCGCCGCGGCCACGCGCAGGCCACGCTCGAGCGGGTCGCCGCGGCGCCCGCCCTGTCGCGCGACGTGAACGACATCGTGGCGCGTTCGCTCGGAACCGGCTGAAATCCTGTCAAGACCCTTGCGGCGGGGCGGGCCGGCCCGCGTGGAACTTCCGAAACGGCCGCGGAATCGGGGTTTCTCGTCCCCGGTCCGGCTCATAATTATTTAACGATTTGGATTCGCGGACTCTCGACAAAGATTCGCGATTCGATTCTTATACTGGTGATTCGGGGATGATTGGGGACATCCTTCCCCGCAGAACTGGCCTCGGGGGCACATGCGATGGCGCCGGCTCATGTTGCGCGCGCGTCGACCAATACGGATTCGATCAAGGGCCTGGCTCAATCGCTCGCTAAGCCGGCCTATCGACGACTGCTCGTTGCCGAGCCCGCGCTGCGGCGCGCCGTTCCGCTGCTGATCATCACGTTTCTCGTCACCATGGCGGTCGGCACCGGCGTGCAGGTGCTCGATCATCACCGCGAAGCGACCGCCGGCGCCGTCGACGAGATCGAGCTGTTCGCCGATTTCCTCGCCAGCCGCCTCGATGGCGAGGCGGCGCGGCCCAAGAACCTTCGCCGCGGCGCGCAAGAGATCGTCACCCAGGCGATCGGACGCCGCGGCGGCAACCGCACCGTCCTGGTCGCGGACGCCGCGGGCATCATCGTCGCCGCCGAGCCGGCGCGCGGCGCGGTCGGCCATGCGCTCCTCGACGTGCTCGGACCCGACCAGCCCCTGACCACGTTCGGCGCCACCGCCGGGGCACTGGAAACTGCCCTGACCGACGGCACCATGGCCATTGCGACGGTACGCGACCTGCGATCGCCGCCCGGCCAGCTCGCGGTCATCGACGCGAAGCCGCAGGCGATTTCGGTGTGGCGTTCCGACACCGCATTGGCGGTGACGCTCTCCACCACCACCGGCTTCGTGGTTCTCATCCTCGGCTTCGCCTTCCACTGGCAGGCGACCCGCGCGCGCGAAGCCGACGTCATCCACGAGACCGTGCGCCGCCGGGTCGACACCGCGCTCAACCGCGGCCGCTGCGGCCTGTGGGACTGGGACCTCGCGCGCGGCCGGGTGTTCTGGTCGCATTCGATGTTCGCGATCCTCGGACAGGAGCCGCGCGACAAGCTGCTCGACTTCGGCGAGCTCAACGACCTCGTGCATCCCGACGACGTCTCGCTCTACGATCTCGCCGTCCAGATCGCGGAAGGCCGCACCCAGTCGGTCGACCGCGACTTCCGTATGCGCCACGCCGCGGGCCACTGGGTGTGGCTGCGCGCGCGCTGCGAGATCACGCGCCAACCCGACGACACCGGCTTCCACCTCCTCGGCATCGCCGTCGACATCACCGAGCAGAAGGCGATGGCGGAACAGACCGCCGCGGCCGACGTGCGGCTGCGCGACGCCATCGAGACCATCCCGGAGGCCTTCGTGCTGTGGGATGCCGACAACCGGCTGGTGCTGTGCAACTCGAACTTCCAGGCGCTTCACGACCTGCCCGACGAGGCGATCGCCGCCGGGATGCCCTATGACGAGATCGTCGCCGCCGGACGCCAGCCGCAGCTGCGCACCCAGGCGGCCAGCGACCACGAGACTGCGAGCGATCCCGGCGCGCGCACCTTCGAGGCCCAGCTCGACGACGGACGCTGGCTGCACATCAGCGAGCGGCGCACCAAGGACGGCGGCTATGTTTCGGTCGGCACCGACATCACCGCCATCAAGCGCCACGAAGCCCGTCTTATCGAAAGCGAGCAGCGCCTGATCGCGACCATCGCCGACCTGCGCAGCTCCCAGCAGGCGCTCGAGTTCCAGGCCCAGCAGCTCGCCGACCTCGCGGAGAAGTACGGCGAGGAGAAGACCCGCGCCGAGGATGCCAACCAGGCCAAGTCCAAGTTCCTCGCCAATATGAGCCACGAGCTGCGCACGCCGCTCAACGCCATCATCGGCTTTTCCGAGATCATGGAAGCCGGCATGTTCGGCCCGCTCGGCGCCGCCAAATACGACGAGTACTGTCGCGACATCAGGCGCAGCGGCCAGTTCCTGCTGGAGGTGATCAACGACGTGCTCGACATGTCGAAGATCGAAGCCGGGCGCATCAAGCTCGATTTCGAGGAGGTCGAGATCGAGCAGGTGGTCGCCGACGCCATGCGCGTCGTGTCCGGCCGCGCCCAGGCCAAGCGGCTGGCGCTGGTGTGCGACCTCGCCCCCGGCATCAGGCTGCGGGCGGACCGGCGCGCGATCAAGCAGATCGCGCTCAACCTGTTGTCGAACGCGGTGAAATTCACCCCCGACGGCGGCCGCGTGCGGGTGCGTACCCGCGCCTGGGGTGGCTCGGTCGCGCTGGTGTTCGAGGACACCGGAATCGGCATCCCGCACCAGGCGCTCAACAAGCTCGGCCGCCCGTTCGAGCAGGTTGAGAGTCTCCTGACCAAGACCCACCAGGGCTCCGGCCTCGGGCTCGCCATCGCCAAATCCCTGACCGAGCTGCACGGCGGCGCCATGCGCATCCGCTCCACCCTCGACAAGGGCACCACGGTGGTGCTGCGGTTCCCGCGGGTGCGGGGATAGAGGGAGATCGTGCGGAGCGTCGCGAGAAAGTGAGCCCTTAGCAGCGGCGAGCCTGCGACGCGGTCACTTCCGCGATTGCCCGAAGTAACTCAAATCCGGCGGCGGTTGATTCTTCCAGGCCGGCATCAGCTTGCCATTGTCGGAGTTGACGACATAGGCCTCATCGCCGATCTTGATCCAGACGTTGTCGAGCGGGCAGGTCTCCAGCGTCCATACCGGGCGAGGGTCCTTCTTGCGGACGGCCTTCTGGAGTTTGGTGTAGGGCCGCGTCAGGGCGTGATCTATCACGGTGATGTCGTCATAGATCGTGTTGGGGTCGGCCTTGTCGAGATAGAAACGCTCCTTGATGACGGTCTGGTTGTCCTCGTGAAATGGAATGCCTGAAGCTTCATAAGCGCGGGGACCCCGCAAGTATCGGGTCTCGACTTCGAGCGCGGTGTACTTGCCGCCGCCGGTCTCGTCGATCCACTTGCCGATCGAGTAGCCCACGAGCGTGGGCTCGGCATCCGCGGGCCAATCGCGGCCGTCGGTATAGATCCGCCGATACACATCGTTGTTATGGCTCATCAGGATGTAGGTCGTCTCCGGCGTGATGATGATCTCCATTGGATTATAAAGGTTCATCAGCGCCGGCATGCCTTCCGGAA
>Ga0302324_100005726_pt1 | contig 27026 bp, 29 predicted proteins | sample Palsa_T0_1_FD_201949 | JGI IMG/M metagenome (GOLD analysis project Ga0302324, IMG submission 201949) | Peat permafrost microbial communities from Stordalen Mire near Abisko, Sweden - Palsa_T0_1 | ecosystem: Environmental > Terrestrial > Soil > Palsa > Peat permafrost | place: Sweden: Abisko...
GCACGATCTCGAAGTGCGTGCGCGCCTCGCGCGGCTCGTCGGACTCGATCGACATCAGCGTACGGTCGCGCCGGTCGCGGCCGATCGGCGCCTCGATGGTTCCCGTCCGGGCCGCCGGCACCCCCCCCACGAGCGCGAGGTACTCCCGACTCAATCGACGCGAGGCGAGCAGCGACTTCAGCGCGCGATGCACGTCCTCGTGCTTGGCCACGACGAGCAGCCCCGAAGTGTCACGGTCGAGGCGGTGGACGATCCCCGCCCGCCAGGGCTCGTCGCCCCCCGCCGCCTGTCCCGCGAGCGCCTGCGAGAGCGTTCCCGAGCGGTGGCCACGCGCCGGATGGACGACGATTCCGGCCGGCTTGTCGACGACGATCAGGTGCTCGTCCTCGTAGGCGATCCCGAATGGGACTTCCACCGCCGCGGCATCGGCGGTCGGTTCGGCCTCGTCGATGTCGATCAACTCGCCGGCGCACACTTGGTGGCGCTTGCGTCGCAGGCGCCCGTTTACGCGTACCCGACCCCCGTCGATCAACCGCGCCGCGCGTGCGCGCGACCCCAGCGGCCCGGCGAGAAACTGGTCGAGCCGCGTCCCGGCTGCGCCGGGCGGGACCTCGATCCGGCGGCGCGCCACGGGTGCGGGAGGTTCGCCGCCGGCGAACTCGGGCCCTTCCGGGCCCTTATGGGCGCGAAGCGCCCCCAGCTCAGTCATCGACGGTCTCGCGCGGCTCGGGGCGCGGGGCGAACTCGATTGTGTACAGCAGCGCCAGCACGCCGAAGGTGATCGCCATGTCGGCGACGTTGAACGCGGGCCAGTGCGGCAGCTTGATGAAGTCGGTCACGGCGCCTTCGCGGATGCGATCGATCAGGTTTCCGATCGCGCCGCCGAGCAGGAGGCCGGTGGGGAGCCACAGCAGCCGCCGTGCAGGCCGGAGCGCGAAGTAGCCGGCGAGGCCGGCCAGCGCGACGAGGGTGATCACCAGCACGAGCGTCCCGCCCCCGGAGAACAGGCTGAAGGCCACACCGGTGTTGCGCACGTGCACGAGCTCGATGCCGGGGATGACCTTCTTGACCTGCCCGGCGGCGATCCCGTGGGCCGCGGCGTGCTTCGTGACCTGGTCCACGACGATCACGAGCGCGAGCACCACGATGGCCCGGGCGTAGCCGACGGCGCGGCCGGCGCTCGAATGGTTGGTTCGGGTCGCGATCGCCATCCCGCAAGCGTAGGTCACGGCCGCTCAGCGAAAGCAGTGGGCGCGTCAGCCGCGGATGGCACTGACCAGGATCGACCGCACGACATAGAGCACGATGATCGCCACCATCGGGCTGAGATCGATCTGGCCGATCGTAGGAATGAAGCGGCGGAAGATGCGCAGGTACGGCTCCGAGACGTCGCGCAGGAAGCCGAGGATGGCGTCCGACACGCGCGAGTACGGCGGTCGCACGCCCAGCGTGAACATGATGTTCAGGAGGATGTAGATGAACAGGAGGACGATGTAGACCGTGAACAGCCCCGACAGGTAGTTGGCGATGTCGTAACGGGCGGTGGCGGCGAACGGGATCATCGTCCAGCCCCGAGGACCACGGCGTCGATGGCATCCTGGAAGGCGGCCCGCACTCCGGCACGCTCGAGGGCCGCGAGACCACGCGCGGTCGAACCACCCGGCGAGGTGACCTCACGGCGCACCGCGAGGGTGTCGTACCCGCGGGCGGCGAGCAGAGCCGCGGTTCCCGCCATCGTCTCGGCCACGAGCTCGGCGGCGAGGTCGGCCCGCAGACCGTGGCGAACGGCCGCGTCGACCTGTGCCTCAGCCAGGAGGGCCTGGTAGGCGGGCCCCACGCCCGCGACGGCGGTGGCAGCTTCGAACCATCCATCGTCCACCCTGACCACCGTGCCGAGCCGGCTGAACAAGGCGACGACGTCTGCCTCGATCGCCGGGTCTACGCCGGCGGCCGGCGTGTAGCAGACGATTCCCCGCCGCACCTCGACCGGGGTGTTGGGCATCAGGCGAAACACCGGCGTGCCGGGATACGCGTCCTCGAGCGCCGCCGTCCCGGTGGCGCCCAGCACCGAGGCCACCGCCTTCGCGGCCTCCGCGATCTCCCCGGCCACGGCCTTCAGGCCGGCCGGCTTGTGGCACAGGACGACCAGGTCCGCGCGCTCGGCGACCTCGAGGTTGGTGGCGAATGCCTCCCCGCCGAGCTCGACGACGAGCGCGGCGGCCCGACCCGACCCGGCATCGGAGCACAGCACCGGCTCGCCCCAACCACGCGCGAGGGCGCGCGCCATGTTGCCCGATCCGATCAAGCCGACTCGCATGCGATGAAATCTACTGGTGGGCGAGGCCGGGATCGCTAAGGGTGGGCTAGGCCGGGACCGCGGACGCTGAGTGGACCTACCGGCGGGCGACGCGATCGTCAGCTCTGATTGAAGAAGCCCTTCTCCAGCAGGCGCGCGCGCTCCTCGGCGGAGACCTCGACGTTGCGCGGAGTGAGCAAGAAGACCTTGTCCGCGATCCGCTGCATGCCGCCGTCGAGGGCATACGTCAGCCCGCTCGAGAAGTCGATCAGACGCTTGGAGAGATCAGTGTCGATGCCCTGCAGGTTCAGGATCACGGGAATCGAGTCCTTGAACTTGTCGGCCACGTCCTGTGCGTCGTTGAAGCTCTTTGGGACCACGAGATGCACACGCACGTCTCCTCCGCCACGGTCGCCCGGGCCACGGTCGCCGGCACCACGTCCGTTCGTGCCGCGGCTCGCGCTAACCGACCGCAGCACATTGGTTCGCCGCTCCGCTGCTGGATCGTCCGCGAAGATGTCGTCGATCTCGTCGCGCCGCCGGCGGGCGCTGAGCCGGCGGACGTTCGGTCGCTCCCGATATCGATCCTCGAGCTGGGTCTCGGGCTCGGCGTAGGGCTCGGGCTCTAGCTCGTCTTCGTACTGGTCGTCTTCAGCCAGTCCGAAGTAGACCATCGTACGGTGCCATGTGTCGCGGAAAGCCATTTTGCTGGTGTTTTCGGGGAAGTCGGTGGTTTCCCTTCCAACGATTATGGCGCGCGCGGCGCATATAGGCACGCGCCGAGGCGCACGATCGTGGCGCCTTCCTCAACCGCGACGGGATAATCCTGGCTCGTGCCCATCGACAGGTGAGGGAGCCCGTGGCTGCCGGCGAGCTCGCGCAGCGCGGCGAAGTGCGGACGGTTGTCCTCCGGCGAGCGTGCGAGCGGGGGCATCGTCATCAACCCGACCACCGCCACCGGGCAGCGATCGAGGAACGAAGTCAGCTCGTTGGGCGCGACTCCTCCCTTGCCCGGCTCCCCGGCGACATTGACCTCGACCAGCACCTCGGTTCCGGGGCGCGCGTGGCGCTCGAGCTGCGCCAGGACCGAGTCGGTGGCGACCGACTGGATGTAGCGGACATGGGGCAGGATCTGCCTGACCTTGCGGCTCTGGAGCTGGCCGATGAAGTCCCACACGAACAGCCCGGGGTGCGAGCCGGCCTTCTGCTCGAGGTCCTGCGCACGGTTCTCGCCGACGAGCTCGATCCCGGCCTCCGCGAGCACGTCGAGCTCAGCAGACGGGACGTACTTGACCGCGGCGAGGATCTCGACGCCGGCCGGATCCCGCCCTGCGCCCTCCGCCGCGCGCGCGATCTCCTCGCGCGCCCGCTCCAGGTTGGAGCGCACCGACTCGGCCCTGAGCCCTTCGAAGATCAGACCCGCCACGCAAGTCCCGCCTGACGGCCCGTCACGCCCTGGTCGCGCCGGTGGGAGAAGAACAGCGACGGGTCGGAGCAGATCGTGCACAGGCCGACGTCGTGGACCACCTGGACGCCGGCGTGCTCGAGCTCGCGCGCGGCGATCGCCTTCAGGTCGAGATTGTGTCCGCGCCGCGCTCGCGTACCATGGCCGGAGAACGCGGCGTGCACCTCCTCGCCGACCTCGTAGCAGCATGGCCCCGCTCCGGGGCCGATCGCCGCGCTCAGCGGCCCATGCACGCCGACCTCGCGCAGGCGCTCGACCCCCGCCGCGATGATCCCCGCCGCGAGCCCCCGCCAGCCGGCGTGGATCATCGCCACGGCGCCCTCGCCCGCGACGGCCACCGGGAGGCAGTCGGCGACCATCACGGTCGCCGCCACGCCCGGAAGCGCGGTGACCTGACCGTCGGCCTGCTCGCGAGGGTCGGGGGGACCGGGATCGCTCGCCGCGATGGCGATGTGGCGACCGTGAACCTGATGTCCCCACGCGAGCGTGACGCCGAGGCTGTCCTGCACCGCGCCGCGGTTTCTGAGTACATCCTCCGGCTGCGGGCCGAACGTCGTGCCCATGTTGAGTCCGGCGTACGGGCCCGTCGACGATCCGCCCCGGCGCGTCGTGAACAGCGCCCTCGCACCCGCGAGCTCAACCGCGATGTGGTCGCCGGCGGGACAGAACGGCGCCGGCAGATCGCGCAGCGGGCTCGGCTCCGGATCCATCGCGAGCATGATCAGCTCGAGGCGTCTGGCTTGCGGGCGCGGATGATCGCGGCCGAGGCGTGCTCATGGACCCGGTGCGTCGGGCGGACCTCGATCTCGCCGAAGCCGGCCTGCTCGAGGGTGGCGCGGAACTCGGTCTCGGTGAGCGCGCCGGCGATACAGCCGGTCCAGGCCTCCATGTCGGCCTTTGTCGGCTCGTCCATGTCGGGGTCGGCGATCACGTCTGAGATGGCGAATCTCCCGCCTGGGCGCAGCACCCGCGCGGCCTCGGCGATCGTCCTGGGCTTATCGCCGGACAGGTTGATCACGCAGTTCGAAATGACGACGTCGACGCTGGCGTCCGCGAGCGGCATGTCCTCGAGGTAGCCCTTGACGAACTCGACGTTCTCCACGCCGGCCTGCCGGGCGTTGGCGCGGGCGAGGTCCAGCATCTCGTCGGTCATATCGAGTCCGATCGCCTTCCCGTTCGGCGCGACGCGGCGGGCGCTGATCAGCACGTCGGCACCGGCCCCCGATCCGAGATCGAGGACCGTCTCGCCGTCACGCAGGTCCGCTACCGCGGTCGGCACCCCGCAGCCCAGGGACGCGTCGATCGCCGCGCCCGGCGCTTCGTCGCGGCTGCCCTCGTCATACAGGGCGGCGCCGAATACCCCTGTCTCGGCGGCGGGGCTACAGCTGACCGCCCGCGGGCCGCAGCAGCCGGCCTCGGCCTCGAGGGCGCCGTCGGCGGCGGCACGGGCCGCGCTCGCGTATCGCCGGCGGACGCTTTCGCGGATCTCGGTCAGCTCAGCCATTGCCATAGCTCCTTCAAAGTGTCGGGGATCACGTAGTAGTACGCCTGGAGGTCGACACTCAACGATCCATATATATCGATTCAAGTGACTTCTGTCAATGTATGGTGGCGGCGAACGCAGGGCTCTTGTCATGCCACGCTCTAAGAGCGAGGCGCTCCCCAGCCCTCACTTCCGAGCGGCGCGCAGGGCCTCGGCCAGCTCGGCGTCGCGGCCGGCGACGCGGCCGTCGAGCTTGGCCGCCAGCGCCGCCCGAAGCCCCCGTCCCACGGCCGGTCCCTCGGGGACGCCGGCGGCGAGCAGCTCGTTGCCGTCGATCTCCAGGCGCACGTGGCGCAGGCGCTCCAGCCACTCCCTGGCGGGTTCCGCCGGACCGAGCGCGCCGGCGAGCGCGGCCAGCTCGACGCTTGCGCCGGGAAGTGCGGCCGCTACCTCCGACGGCCGCGTCGCCGCGGCGAGCGCGGCAGCGGCCCGGTCCGCTCCACTCGCTGCGGCGACGATGCGATCTCGCGAGCCGGCATCGAACGCAAGCTCATCGAGCAGCGCCGCCAGGTCCGCGCGTGGAACGGCGGCGGCGGCGATGGCCAGCACGAGCAGGTCGCGGCGGCCGTCCGGGGGCAGCAGCGCGAGCGCAGCTCGCGCGAGCTGCGCATCGGCTAGTCCGAGACGGGGATCGACGGCGCGGTCGACTCCGAGCTCGCGCAGCGCGGCGAAGGCCGCCACCGGATCATCCTCTCGCGCGAGCAGGCGCAGGTCCGAGCCGATCCTGGCCCCGGAGACGGTGTCGAGCGCGCCGGCGGCCACCGCCGACCGAGCGAGCGCGAGGGTCCGAGGCTCGACCTCGAACCCGAGCCGGCTCGCATACCGCGCGAGCCGGATCAACCGGGTGGGGTCGTCGATGAAGCTCCGATCGTGGAGGACTCGCAGCCGGCCCGCGCTCAGATCCGCGAGCGCGTTCGGCGCGGCGGTCAGCTCGCCGGCGCGCGAGCCGCCGAGGGTGATGGCGATCGCGTTGACGGTGAAGTCGCGGCGCAGCAGGTCCTCGCGCAGCGTCGCGGGCGAGACGTCGGGCAGCGCGCCGGGCTCGGCATAGGTCTCCCGCCGCGCCATCGCGAAGTCGTAACCGCGCCCGTCCAAGGTCACCGTCGCGGTCCCGAAGCGCTCGTGGCTCAGGTAGCGGCCTCCGAGCCGGGCGGCCAGCGCGGCGACGTCTCCCTCGGCGACGAGGTCGAGGTCGCCCCCCTCGCCGCCGCGCAGCAGCAGATCGCGCACGGCGCCGCCGACCAGGTGGACGCCCGGCTCGTCTCCGACCGCGGCGAGCAGGGGCGCCGCCGCCGGGAGCGCCCGCACCCGCCTGATCAGATCCTCGGGACCAGGTGTCTGCATGCGCGCATCTTGGCCTGCCGGGAAGACGACCGTTGCGCGCCGATGGCGGCGACCGCCCGCTGGGACCATTACCATGCCGCCGCATGAGTCCCGGTTCGCGGCGCCGGGGGCGGCGCGGACCGCTCCTTGTCACGGCTGTGCTGCTGTTGGCGTGCGTCGCTGCCGTCATCGTCGTGCTGGAGCACAAGCCAGGCAACGTGTCGCATCCACACGTCGAGTTCACGACCACGACCACGACGCGTAAGCCGAAGGCGACGGTCCCGGACTTCCTCTGGCCCAGGTACGGCTATGACGCGGCGCGCACGCGCCTGTTCCCGGCAGGATCGAACCTCGAGCCGCCGTTCCGGCACACCTGGACCTATCGCGGCTCCGCGCTGCTCGAGTTCCCCCCGGTGATCAGCGGCAACACGCTGTTCGTGCTCGACGACTCGGGCCAGGTGGTGGCGATCGACAAGCTCCACGGCCGCGTCATCTGGCACCGCAAGGTCGGGACCCTGGCCGCGGCCTCGCCGGCGCTCGGCAACGGGCTCGTGTTCGCGCCGCTTCTCTCGACGGTCCCGGGTGCCACGACGCCCGACCAGGGCCGGTTCGTCGCGCTGTCCCAGCGGACCGGCAGGATCGTCTGGCAGAAAAGCATTCCGCCGGGCAGCGAGTCCTCGCCGATCGCCTGGGGGCAGACGCTCTACTTCGGCGACCAGGACGGGACCGTCTATGCAATCCACGCGAGCACGGGACATGTCCTGTGGACGTACCACGCAGCCGGGGCGGTCAAGGGCGGCATCGCCTACGCAAACGGGATTCTCTACTTCGCCGACTACGACGGCCGCGCGTATGCCGTTCGCGCCAGGAACGGCCACCAGATCTGGGCGGTCACCACCGACGGCGCCGATTTCGGATTCGGCTCGGGGAACTTCTACTCGACCCCGGCGGTCGCCTTCGGACGTGTCTACATCGGGAACACCGACGGATACGTGTACTCGTTCGCGGCGGCGACCGGGCAGCTCGCGTGGTCGACGAAGACCGGGGCCTACGTCTACTCCTCGCCCGCCGTGGCCAACATCCCCGGCCTCGGGCCGACCGTCTACATCGGGTCCTACGACGGGAACCTGTATGCCTTCAACGCCCAGTCCGGCGCCGTGCGATGGGCGCATAACGCCGGCGGCAGGATCTCCGGCTCGCCCACGATCGTCGGCGATGTCGTCTACTACTCAAACCTCGCCGCGAAGACGACGACCGGGCTCAACGTCCGCACCGGACAGGTCGTGTTCTCGTTCCCGTCGGGATCGTTCAACCCGGTGATCGCCGACCCGACCGCGCTGTATCTGACCGGCTATGCGGACCTGTTCCAGCTGGTCCCGCGGCGTCGAGCCGCGGCCAAGACCGCGCGTCACACGAAGACCGCGCCTCACACCAAGACCGCGCCTCACTGACCAAGACCGCGCGTCACAGCGAGGCCGCGCGTCACTGAGGCCCCGCCTCCAGGCGTCTGCGAAACGAGTCGGCCCCCTCGACGACGGCGCCGGCCGCCCGCGCCCGATCGGCGAGCAGGCGATCGGAGGTGACGACCCACACCTGCTCGGGCCGCACCTCGGCCTGCAGTCGCCGGACGATCTCGTCGTCGGCGGCGTTGGCGCGCGGCCGCGGAGCGTGCGCGATCTCGATCATGGTCGAGCGGATCGGCGGCGAAGGCGGCCGCTCGAAGACGACGGTGACGTCCTCACCGCTGTCGGCAACCCAGCGCTCCAACAGGTCGACGAGCCGGGCCATCGCGGCGTCGCGGTCGCGCCACCACTTGTCTGGCCGCGAGCCGATCACGTTCATCCCATCGATGAGCCAGCGCACGCAGAAGAGCGTAGGGCGGTGCGCGTGCTGGTGGTCTACCCGCTCTTGGCCCAGGCGCCCGGCAGCGCGGCGGTGGCGAACGACTTCGCCGACGCCGCGTGGGCCAGCGGCGTCAACGCGAACAGGTCCTCGATCGAGCGCAGTACCGAGTAGGGCGTGTATTGGGTCTTGGTCATGCTGCCGGCCTTGGCGTATCGGGAGATCACGAGTGCGCCGGTGCGGATCGGACGGTCGAACGGCACGCCCGAGGCGAGCCGCGTCGCCGCGGAGGTGAAGACGATCATCAGCGCGCCGTTCTTGCGGTACGCGGGCGATTTCAGCACCAACGGGACCCACGTCTTGAGGAATGCGTCGGCGCCCGCGAGGCCGCTCGGGGTCACGCCGGGACATGGCGTGTCGGATCCGTCGTCGCACAGGCCTGGGGCGATGTAGACGAGGTTCGGGGTGCCCGCGGCGGAGCGGAGGCCGCCGGTCAGCTTTGTGAGCGGGAGATCGTCGCTCGAGCAGTCGCCGAGATCCAGCAGTGAGTGGAAGTACACGAACGGGTTCTGGCTCGTCGCATAGTCGTCTTCGGTGACCGGCGTGGTCGTATCGCCGGCCGCGGTTGTCGTGGTGGCGGGCGTGGTCGTGGTGGCGGGCGTCGTCGTGGTGATGGGCGTGGTCGGCGTCGCGGGCGTGGCCGTGGTGACGGGCGTGGTCGGGGTGGCGGGCGTGGTGGTCTCGCCGGCGGGGGTGGTCACCGTGTCGGGCGTCAGGGTGGGGTCGACGGCGTCTGAGTTCGGGTGCTGGCAGCTCTGGTCAGCCGCCGGCTCCCCGGTCCCCATGTCCTCGAAGTAGCCCTTCCAGCCGGTGTCCGCAGCATCGAGCTGGTCGCCGACGGTCACGATCGTGTTCGGGTACACGCAGCCCCTTCCGGGCACCTCGCCGGCTTTGCTGGGTGCGGCTCCGACGGGGAACGCGGAGTAGGTCGTGCAGTCGCGCTCGGTGTCGAAGTTGGGCGCCTGGCCGCTGACCATCGCGAGGTAGTCGGGTAGGTCAGTGCTGCCGAGCGTCTCGTACCCCGTCAGGAGGTCTCCCTTCGGGCGCAGCTCGCGATCGAGGTACCGCATGACGGAGCCCGATCCGAACGCGGCCCGGTAGCTCGGCGTGGTCAGCGCGATGATGAAGACGTGCTTGACCTTCGACGGCACCGGGGTGCTCGCCGGTGTGGTGGTCGTCTTAGCGGCGGTGGTCGTCGTCGTGGTGTTGGCCGCGGGGGTGTCGGTCGGGCTCGCGGCGGCGGCGTCGGAGGCCGGCGACGGATCGCTGGTCGCCGCGGGGGCGGGCGCAGCCGGCCGCCGAGGCAGGACCACGTGCGAGATCCGGGGACGGTGGAGCACCGCCAGGGCCTGCGATTGCGCGGCGCTCCTGCCGAGCGCGGTGGCGATCACCAAGCCGGTGGCGAGGATCGACACGGCCAGGATCCCGCCGAGCTCCATCCAGGTCAGCCTGACGGCCCGGAGTCTGCTGAGCCGGCGCCTCATCCTTTCTCGAGCGCATGCGCGCACTGGGAGCAATACGCCGCCCCCGGGAGGTGGGGAGCGCCGCAGGAGGGGCAGTGGCCGGCGACCGGATGGCCCGTCGTTGCCGAATCGGCTCGCTCCTCCTTCAGCCGGCCCTCGAGCTCCGCGAGCTCGATATCGACTTCTTGGAGCGCGGCGGCCTTGGCAATCAGGACCTCCATGCGGACGTGGTCGCGAATCGCCATCTCGTAGAACAGGCCGCCGAGCTCTGACTGCATGATCGTCATTCGCTCGATCAGCCGATCGCGCCGGCTTACGAGCTCGGAGGCGGGCTCGACCGCGGGTACCGCCTCATTCCCGGGCTTTGGCGTGCTCCCGGCCTTTGGCACGCTCCCGGGCTTTTCCCGCTTGAGGGTCGGCAGGTTCACGGTATCGAGACCGAGCCAGGCAGGCTGTTCTGGGCCTGGACGTAGTTGCTGCCGGTCGCGTGGCTGTCCTTGGCGACCTCGTTCGCCCCCTGGGCGAGCTGCGACTTGCTGGCGGAGGTGTTGATCTGATTCGCGCTCTTCGAGCTCGCGCTCTTCGCGCTCGACCCGGCGATCGCTCGCACGGCGATCGCGATCGCGCCGGGGAAATGCCGCTTCAGCTTCGCGAGCGCCGCATCCGCCTCGGTCTTGGTCTTGAACTGCCCCGAATACATGACGTAGCCCGCTCCGGATGGCTTCGGGGTGACGCTGAACGCCTTCTCGCCGATCACCCCGACCCCGGTCGCGCCCTTGGCCCTGGCCGCCTGCTCGGCCTTCGCGACCGCCGCCTGGTCGGTTCCCCGGGCAGGCAGCGTCCGGAGCTCGACCGCGAATCCGCTGTGCAGCGAGAAGGTGCTGGCGACCGCTGGCGTGGTGAGGCTCGCCTGCGTGGTGCTCGCGGCCGCTCCTGTGCCCCCCGTGACCCTGACGACCGGTGCCTTCTGCGCCCGCAGCGCGGCGATCAGCTTCGCGTCGCCACCGGAGTTCGCCCGCCCGACGATCACTCCAAGGGCGACGGCCAGCGGGATCGCCGCAATCACCAGGGCGGTGCCGAGACCCGGCGCGCGGCGGCTGCGGGCAGCGCCCGGGCGAGACGCCTTGGCGACGCGCGAGCGACTCGTGGCGAGGGCCAGGTAGCGGGCGACGGGGTCCTCAGCGCGGCCCCGGCGCGAACCGCAGACAACGCAGTAGCGCTGGCGCTCATCGACCGGCGACGAGCACTGATCGCAGCGCCCATAGACGCTCTCTGCCGGCTCGGATGCGATCGGGGTCTGTGCTTTTTCCATTGTCGCGCCGCCTACTGGAACATCGTCGGTAAGGCTTCGAGCTTGACCGAGGTCGCGGGCCGGTCGCCCAGCAGCGTCAGCTCGAGGGTCTCGCTGCTCCCCGTCCCCAGATGGCTGATCGTCGCACGACCGGCAGCCACATCGCGTCCGCGCCGAAGCCCGATGGCGTAGACCTGGAGCTGGTACTGGGGCACCGCCGAGACATTCGTCACCTTGACCCCCAGCCGCGACGTACTCGCCGTGGTCCTCGCCGACCCGGTCGCGGCGACCTCGATCCGCGGCAGCGTGTGGACCGACGTCGGCGGCACGGAAGCGCGCGCCCCGACCACCGCGAACGGCGTCGCCGCCGCGGGCAGCTCCCGAGCGGTGGTGAACACCCAGGTCACCGAGCCGCGGGCGGCGATCGACGCCAGGTGCGTCTCGAAGTAGAAGACGTTGGCCGCCGCGTTGAGGCGTACGTGCCGCCCGCCCCGCGCGACGATCCCGACCGAGATCGGGAGGTCGTTCAGCGGATGCGTCGCATTGCTGCGCAGGTGGACCGCGATCGCGGTGCCGCCTCGTCCCCGCAGCAAGGTGACGCCGGCGACGCGGACGTCCGGATTACGGTGCCGGACGACCGTCGGCGCCGCGCTCGCGAGCACGCGCAGCGACTTCAGGCGCGCCCGCGCAGCCTCCTGCTGGGTGGAGTCGCAGCCGGTGAGCACGGTGAGCGCGAGCGCCGTCATCAGGCAGCTAGCCGAACGCGCCGCTGACATAGTCTTTCGTCCGCTGCTCGCGCGGCGCCGAGAACAGCTGTGGCGCGCTCGCGTACTCGACCAGCTCGCCGAGGTACATGAAGGCGACGTAGTCGGCGACCCTGAACGCCTGTTGCAGATTGTGGGTGACGATCACGACGGCCACGTCCTCGCGCAGCTTCACGATCAGATCCTCGATCACCTGCGTGGACCGCGGGTCCAGCGCCGAGCACGGCTCGTCGAGCAGCAGCACCTCCGGGTTGGCCACGAGTGCGCGGGCGATGCAGAGCCGCTGCTGCTGGCCGCCCGAGAGCCTCAGCGCGGCGTGATCGAGGTCGTCGCGGACCTCCTCGAGCAGGCCCGCCCGAGCCAGGGCCTCCTCGACCGCGCCCTGCAGCACCCGCTTCTTCGGCCGTCTGGACGCCTGCTCGCGCAGCACGTAGGCGACGTTGTCGAACACGCTCATCGGGAACGGGTTCGGCTGCTGAAAGACCATCGTCACGCGCCGGCGCAACGCGGTCGGCTCGATTGTCGCGATGTCGACGCCGTCGAGCGTGATCCGGCCCTCCGAGGACGCCGTCTTGGTCAGCTCGGTCAGTCGGTTCAGCGAGCGCAGCAGCGTCGTCTTGCCGCACCCGGACGGGCCGATCAGCGCCAGCACCTCGCCCTGCTTGATCGGGAACGAGACCGAGTCGACCGCGCGTTTGCGACCGTAGTCCACCGAGAGGGCCTCGACCTGCATGCGATCGATCGCGATCGTCGCCGGCGCGACCCGGGGGCGAGTGGCGGTGAACATCGAACCGTGGTTGCCGTTGCCGTTGGCGTTGCCGGCCCCGTTGCCGTTGCTGGCCCCGTTCCCGTTGCCGTTGCTGGCCCCGTTCCCGTTCGAACGACCCATGGCGTCTCGCCACGTCGGCTTGCTGACTTCGGATTCGGTGCCGCTCAGGCGGCGAATCGGCGGGGGAGTCAAGAACTCCATCTGAGGTCCCTTCCACGTCGGCCGACGATGTCGACGCCGAGATTGAGTGCGAGCACTAGGAGCAGGAGCACGAACGCCGCGGCGTACGCCTTCCCGGGCTGGTCACCGTCACCGGTGGGGGCGTTGTAGTACACGTAGCTGGTCAAGGTGCTTCCCGTCCCACGCAGCAGGCTGAGGATCGGGGCCGATCCCGACGGGTCATTGGTCACTGTGTTCCCGAGCAGTAGGACGACGATCGCCGTGTCCCCGATCACGCGCCCGAGCCCGAGCATCGAGCCCGTCATTACCGACGGGCGGGCCGCCGGCAGGAGCACGCGCCTGGTCGTGGTCGCTTTCGTCTTGCCGACCGCGTAGGAGGCCTCGCGCACATGGCTCGGGATCGCCTGCAGGCCCTCGCGCACGCTGGTGACGACCAGCGGCAGCGCGAGCAGCGAGAGCATCGCCGCCGCGGCGAAGAACGACCGCCCGAACACCACCGTGCCCGACGTGCGACTGAGGAAACCAAGCCAGGGCGCCTCGAAGAGCAAGGTGCCGAACAGCGCGAGCAGGATCGAGGGAGTCCCGGCCAGCATCTCGACCGTGGACTCGACGACCCGCGCAAGCGCCGCGGGACGACCGAACTCGCTCAGCCAGACCGCGATCGCGACCCCGAGCGGCACCGCGATCGCCATCGACATCACCGCGATCACGACGGTGTCCATCAACGGGTCGAAGAACCCTCCAGTCTGGTTCTCGCTGAAGCCCGCGGTCGGGTTGGTCACGAGCAGAGAGGGGCGCAGATACCTGATCCCCTGGACGAACAGGTAGAGGACGATCGCCGCTGTGATCGCGCAGAACAGCACCCCGAGAAACCACGCGAATGCGAGCCCGAGACGATCGGTCAGACGCCACGACGCGCTCGACTCATGTCGCCGGGGTGCCGCCGGCGGCAGCGGAGGGGCGGCAACGGCCTGCGTGGAGGTCATGCCAGCACCCCGTAGCGTCGCAGCGGCTGCTTGGCCGCCCATCCGGCGAAGGACAGCATCGCGGCCGAGAACAGCAGGACCGCCCCCAGCGCGTAGAGGGTGTGTCGCATCGGCGGCGAGGTCAGCTGGTCGATGTTGTCGATGATCGTCGCCGCGATCGGGCGCGAGGGCTCGTAGATGAACACGAGCCCGTCGGCGGGGTTGGGGGCGAAGCCGACGGATCCCGAGATCATCGAGAGCATCACGGCCTCGCCGATGCCGCGCGCCGTCGCGAGCACCGTGCCGGCGATCAGCGCCGGCCGCGCCGTCCTGACGCCAACCTTCCAGATCGTCCGCCATGGGTTTACGCCGAGGGCCAGCGATCCCTCGAGCCAGCCGCGCGGCACCGCTCGAATCCCGTCGACGAAGATCGCGATCATCAATGGGGCGATCATCACCGCGAGGATCACGACCGCCGCGAGCAGGCTATAGCCGTCGAGGGTGATGATCGGTGTGACCGACGCCTTGGCGTGCTCGCTGATCAGATTGTTGTTGATGAAGGGCACGAGCACGAGCACTCCGATAAGCCCGTAGACGACCGACGGGACCATCGCCAGCAGCCGCACCACCGGTCCGAGCACGGCCCGCATCCAGCCGGGGGCGAACTCGACGATGAACACGGCCACGAACAACGAGCACACCAAGGCGAGGATCACCGCGCCCCCGACGATCAGGATCGTGCTCCAGATCAGCGGCCAGGCATGGAACGTGTAAACGGCGCGCGTGGCGTTGTCGCCAGAGGTGTAGATGGCATCGATCTGGTTATCGACATTGCCGCCCGTGCCGAACCAATGCAGGCCATTGTGGGCGAACGACGGCCACGCTTCGTGGAGCACGAACACGAACATCGCGAGGACCAGACCCACCACGACGCAGACCAGCGCGCCGAGCATGAGCTCGGCGCGCCGGTCGGGGTCAACGGGTCTTTCGTCGTCGATCAGAACGTCGTCGTGCACACTCGGTCCGCGTTTCTATCTACTTGATGTTCTTGTTCTGGTACGTCGCCACCGCGCCGGCCGCGTTGATCACCTTGGCCGCGGCCTTGGTGCGGATCCAGGTCGCGAATGCCACCGCCGCCTTGCTCGGCTTCTTTCTCGGCACCACGAACCAGATGTACCGGCTGAGCAGGTACTTGCCAGACTTGATCTGCGGCGCCGCGCACGGAACGCCGTTCAGCTCCAGGCGCTTGACGCCGCTGCCCTTGCCCGAGTGGGCGAGCCCGACGTAGCCGATGCCGGCGGAGGTCGTCTTGACCGCGACGGCCACGTCGCCATCCGTGCTCTTCTGGGCGACGCTTCCTGCCTGAGTTTGGCCCTTCAGGATCGCGCTCTGGAAGAACGTGTACGTGCCCGCGCTCGAGCCGCGACCGAATGGCGCGATCGTGGTCGTGAGTCCCGATCCCGGCAACGAGGTCCAGCTCGTCAGGTTGCCGAGGAAGATATTCGCGACCTGCGTGGTGGTCAGGGTCTTGAGATGGTTCGCCGGATTCACGGCGATGCAGATACCATCCTTGAACACCTTGTCGTACGTCAGGCCCGAGTCGGTCGGCAACGGCGCGCGAGTGTTGATCGCGAACTGGCTGCGGCCCTGCTGGACGTCCTTGGCCCCGGCGTTGCCGCCGTCGGGCGAGTAGATGAAATGCACCTTCGGCTGCACCTTGTGGTACGCCGCGAACAGCGCGGTGAGGATCGGTTGCTCCGCGCTGGAGCCCGATCCGATCAGCGTGGTCGTCGCGCCCGCGGTCGCGGGAATCGCCAGCGCCGGAACGACGGCTGCGACGGCCGCCATTGCCCTTGTCCGTGAGGTCAACTCAGCTCCTTTTCTAGCTTCCGATAGCGGCTCATTGCCACAATGTCGATCCGAATTACGGAATCACTGTACCAAGGAACACAGTTTCTCGATGCATCTAGTTGGCAATGGTCAGAATCCCACCCGTCCGGCCAGGGTGAGCACGCAGGCGGCGCGAGTTAGTGCCGCCCGATCACACGCTCACGGGTGGTCTGCGCTACGCTCTGCGCGCAAACCAGCCGATCGCTCGTGAGATGCTCGGCGGACTGCCCACCGGCGGATCGCGTACGCAGGGCTCCGAGCAGGTACCTCTGGCAGCACCGAGCGGCCAGGGATAGTGGTCTGGTGCCTCAATACACGCATGCAGGTAATGCGTTAGAATGCGGGGTCTATGCGTTGTCGTAGCGGAAGTCATTGCCCCAATTCGGCCGAGCCGGGCCGTCGGTTCTGCGCGGATCATGCCGCGGAGCTCGATCGCATGCGCGAGGAGCTCAAGGACGCGGCCGCCGCGCGCATCGGTCGAGGCCGCCCCAAGCGGTCCTCGACCTGTTGCCGACCTGGGTGTTACGAGCCGCGTGTCCCGCCCGCCGCGTACTGTGACGCGTGCTCGGCCGCGGGATACGTCGAAGAAGCTGCGTAGCACTCGAAGCCGCCGGTGGAGACCGGCAAACCACTCCCGGATGAACCGGCAGCACGCCCGGTGCCGTCTTGCCTGGGCGCTTTCGGTCGCGAGGGCTACTCCACCGGCCGCACGGCTATACCCGCGGCCGCCAGGCGCTCCTTGACCTCGGCGATCGAGTGCTGGCCATAGTGGAAGATCGACGCGCAGAGGACGGCGTCCGCCCCGGCCGCGATCGCGTCGACGAGGTCCTCGACCCCGCCGGCGCCGCCCGACGCGATCACCGGCACGCTGACCGCGTCCGCGACCGCGCGGGTCAGGGGCAGGTCGTACCCCGCGTTGGTCCCGTCGCGGTCCATGCTCGTGAGCAGGATCTCCCCCGCCCCGCGCTCGACTCCCTCCTTCGCCCATGCGACGGCGTCGCGGCCGGTGGGCCGGCGCCCCCCGGCCACATACGCCTCCCAGGTACCGTCGCCGCTCCCCTTGGCGTCGATCGCGAGCACGACGCACTGGGCGCCCAGCGCCTGTGCCAGCTCGTCGAGCAGCTCGGGGCGGGCCAGCGCCGCCGAATTCACCGAGATCTTGTCGGCGCCCGCGTCGAGCACCGCCTGGGCGTCAGCCACGGAGCGGATCCCGCCGCCGATGGTGAACGGGATGAACACGTCGTCGGCGGTGCGACGTGCGAGGTCGACGACCGTGTCGCGCTTGTCGGAGGTCGCGGTGATGTCGAGGAACACGAGCTCGTCGGCACCAGCCGCGTCGTAACGGCACGCGAGCTCCACCGGGTCGCCGGCATCGCGCAGGTCGAGGAACCCGACGCCCTTGACGACGCGGCCACCGTCTACGTCGAGACAGGGGATCACGCGCTTACAGTGCATGCCTCGCCCCCTTGCCCGCCTTCCCCAGGCCGCGCGCGGGCTCGTCCAGGGCCGCCTGCGCCTGCGCGACGGTGAAGCGACCCTCGTACAGCGCCTTGCCGACGATCACGCCGGCGAGATTGACCTGGCGCAGCCGCGCAAGGGCTTCGAGATCGGCGAGCGTGGCGATCCCTCCCGAGTACAGGAACCGCCCGCGCACCGCCGCCGCGATCCGCAGCACCTCGTCGAGGTCCGGCCCCGAGAGCATGCCGTCGCGCTCGATGCTCGAGTACACGAAGCTCCGCACCCCACGGTGTCCGAGGCGCTCGAACACGAGCTCGGCGGGGATCTCGGTCTGCTCCCGCCAACCGGCGGACGCGAGCCGGCCGTGGCGAGCGTCGACGGAGACCACGACGCGATCCGAGTGCTCGGCCACAACTTCGTCGAGGAAGTCCACATCCCTGTACGCGGCGGTGCCGAGCACGACGCGCGTGGCGCCGGCGCTGATCGCATCTCGGACCGCCGCCACCGAGCGCAGGCCGCCGCCGACCTGGATCGGGACGTCGACCGCATGCGCGATCCGCTCGATCTGGTCGAGGTTCGCCGGGGTCCCGTGGCGCGCGCCGTCGAGGTCGACAACGTGGAGTACGCGTGCCCCGGAGTTCACCCATCGCTGCGCGGCGTCGAGTGGGTCGGCGTCATAAACGGTCCGCGCCTCGAAGTCCCCGCGGGCGAGACGAACCGCTTTGCCCTCCAGGATGTCGATCGCCGGGTGGAGGATCACGCCGCCACGCCCTGTGCGTGCCCCGCGCACACCGACGCGAAGTTACGCAGCAGCGCGAGCCCGTGCGTGGAGGACTTCTCCGGGTGGAATTGGACGCCGAAGATCGAACCCCGCTGAACCGCGGTGACGAAGCGCTCGCCGTACTCGGCGCTCGCGAGCACGTCGTCCTCATCGGCGGGCCGGACGACCAGCGAGTGCACATGGTAGAAGTGAGCGCCGCCGCGGGGCAGGGACTCCGTCAGGGGCGAGGGACGCGTGAACTCGGCTCGGTTCCAACCGATGTGAGGCAGTCGCAGGCCGCCCGTGCGCAGCCTGGTGACCTGCCCGGCGATCAACCCGAGGCCGGCGGTCGGCTCGAACTCGACCGAGCGCTCGAACAGGACCTGCATCCCCAGGCAGATTCCGAGCACCGGCACGCCGGCCGCTGCGCGCTCGAGCACCTGCTCTGAGAGGCCGAGATCGCGCAGGTTGCGCATTGCGCGCGGGAACGCTCCCACGCCCGGCACGACCAGGCCGTCGGCCTTCTCGAGCACCGCCTGGTCGCGGGTGATCGTGGCCTGCGCGCCGACGTGCTCGAGGGCCTTCTCGACCGAGCGTCGGTTGCCCATCCCGTAGTCGACGACGGCGATCTGCGGTCCCGGGCTCATGCCGTCAGCGTGCCCTTCGTGCTCGGCACGCCGAGCTCGGTCGGGTCGAGCGCGACGGCGGCGCGGAGCGCTCGGGCAAATGCCTTGAATGCCGCTTCGATCATGTGATGTGCGTTACTGCCCGTCTCGACCACCAGGTGGAGCGTCAGCTTCGCGTTGAGCGCGAGCGCGCGGAAGAACTCCTCCGCCAGCTCGTGGTCGAAGTTGCCGATCGCTCCCGGCGGCAGGGCGGCGTCGAAGCAACAGTAGCCGCGCCCGGATATGTCGATCGTGCACGCCGCGCGAGACTCGTCCATGGGCACCGTCGCCTCACCGTAGCGCGTTATCCCCACCCGGTCGCCGAGCGCCCGGTCGATCGCCTGACCGAGGCAGATGCCGACGTCCTCGACCGTGTGATGAGCGCCGGTGTCGAGGTCTCCGGCGGCATGGACCTCGAGGTCGAGGCGGCCGTGGCGGGCAAGCAGGTCGAGCATGTGATTGAGGAACCCGACTCCGGTCTCGCGCTCCCCCGCGGCGGCGCCGTCGAGCGTGAGCGAAAGGTGGACCTCGGTTTCCCGCGTCCGGCGGTCGATAACGGCAGCGCGGCTCATGTCGAGCCATTCTGGCGAATACGCGCCTCCATCGACCGGGCGTGGAGCTCGAAGCCCTCCGCGCGGGCGACGGGCGCCGCGAGGCGAGCCAGTGCCTCGGCGGCGTCGCCGATCCGAACCTCGGAGAAGCGCCGGCGGAAGTGCGCCGGCGACAGCGCCGAGGCGAAGCGCGCCGCTCCCCCCGTCGGCAGGATGTGATTGGAGCCGGCGATGTAGTCGCCGAACGCGCATCCCCCGGCGGACCCCACGTACAGGCAGCCGACGCGCGAGACGCGCGGCGCCAGCGCCTCCGCGCCCGGGCCGATCAGCTCGAGATGCTCGGGCGCGAACGCCTCGGCGAGCGCGAGTCCCTGGTCGAGGGCCTCAACGCGCACGAGGCGGCGGATCGCCCCCGTGTCGGCCGCTCCCGAGATTCTCTCGTCGACCGCGCCCAGCAGCTCCCGCGAGTCGGAGATCCCCACCACCAGTGTCCCCGGGCCGTGCTCACCCTGCGCGAGCAGGTCGATCGCCACGAGGTCCGGATCGGCCTCGGCGTCCGCGATCACCACGAGGTCGCTCGGCCCGGCGAAGCCGTCGATCCCGACCTGCCCCAGGACCTGGTGCTTGGCCTCCTGAACGTACAGGTTGCCCGGCCCGACGATCACCTCGACGCCCGCGACCGATTCGGTCCCGTAGGCGAGCGCCGCGATCGCCTGCGCCCCACCCATCCGGTAGACCACGCTCGCGCCCGCGAGGCGACAGGCGGCCAGGATCACCGGATGGATGTCGCCGTCGCGGCCGGGGGGCGCGCACACCGCGACCTCATCGACCTGGGCCACGCGCGCTGTGACCACCCCCATGATCACCGTGCTTGGGTACGGTGCCCTACCCCCCGGTACGTACACGGCCGCGCTGCCCACGGGGACTCCTCGCAGGGCGATCTCGTAACCGTCGAGGGTCACCACGCGGTCGGCCGTGATGCCCGCCTCGGCCACCCGTCCGACGTTCTCGGCGGCGCGCTCGAGCCCTTGGCGGATCGCGGGGTCGAGGCGGTCGAGGGCGGCGTCTAGCTCGTCATCGGCCACGATCAGCGGACCCGGCTCGGCGCCGCCGGTATCGAAGCGCCGCGTGTACTCGCGCACGGCGCCGTCGCCGCCCGCGCGCACGCCGGCGAGGATCTCCGCGACCGCATCGCTTACCGATCCGGAGTCGGGGACCAGCGCACGCAGCTCGGCGGCGAGCCGCGCCGCATCTCCATTCAGGACGAGCGGCTCAGACGCCACGGATCCGCTCCAGCACGGCGTCGATCGCGCGGGCCTTCAGCTTGTGGGCGACTGGGTTGGCGATCAGCCGGGCGCTGCACTCGGCGATCTCCTCGCGCACCACGAGGCCGTTCTCGACCAGGGTCGTCCCCGTCGCCGTGAGATCGACGATCGCCTCGGCGAGACCGGTGATCGGCGCCAACTCGACCGAGCCCTTGACCTCGACGATCTCCGCCTGACGGCCGGTCTCGACGAAGTGACGGGCCGCGATCCGCGGGTACTTGGTGGCGATCCGGACGACTCCCAGCCGCCGCAGTACCTCGGCCGCGCGGTCCTCGCCCGCTTCGCTGGCCAGCACCATCCGGCAGTATCCGTACCCGAGGTCGACGAGCTCGTAGCACTCGCGCTCGGATTGCTCCATCAGCACGTCCTTGCCGGTGATCCCGAGGTCGGCGGCGCCCGCCTCGACGTAGGTGGGGACGTCGGAGGGCCGCATGGTGACGATGCCGGCCTCTTCGAACAGGAGCTTGCGGTCGTTCTCACGCACCTCGCGGGTGTCGACCCCGAGACGGTCGAGGAGCTCGAGGGTGTCGCCGAACAGGGCGCCGCGGGGCACGGCGATCCGGAGCCCGTTCATTGCCCCTCCTCGCCGGCGAGCGCAATGTGCAGCTTCTCGACCCCGAGCGCGAAGCCGACGGCGGGCAGCGGTCGCCCGAACTTGCCGAGCAGGTCGTCGTAGCGACCACCGCCGCCGATCGGGACCCCGAGTGCCGGGTCGTAGACCTGGAACACGGCGCCCGTGTAGTAGCCAAGGCTGCGGACCAGGCCAAGGTCGAAGATCACCCGGGCAGCGGCATCGGGCGGCAACAGGGCCTGGACGGAGCGCATCCCCTGCACCGCGGCGCCGAGCGGCGGGGGAACGTCCTCGAGGACCTCGGGCCCGCCGCGGATCTGCGGCACGCGCAGGAGGAGATCAGCCGAGTCATCATCGATTCCCAGCGCCGCGACCTCCCGCTCGACGCCGACGAAGTCTCCGGCCACCAGTTCCTCCACGAGCCGTCCCCGCCGCTCAGGCGGGACCCCGACCTGTTCGAGCAGCGCCGGGAACAGCGAGGAGTCGCCCAGGCCCACGCTGTAGGTCTTCAGGCCGGCGGCATCGAGCGCGGCGCACATCACGGTCAGCGCCTCGGCCGTGCCCTCCGGTGCGGGAGCGCCGACCAGCTCCACCCCCGCCTGCAGGAACTCGCGGGCCTGACCGCGCTGGGGACGCACGCGGCGGTAGGCGTGGGCGAAGTAGCAGAAGCGCAGTGGTGGCTCGGCGCCGGCGTAGCGGGTCGCCACCAGCCGGGCGATCGGCACGGTCATGTCCGAGCGCAGCGCGAGCACCTGTCCCTGCTCGTCGAACACTCGGTAGGCCGGGATGGCGGCGGAGAGATCTCCCCGCGCGAGCGTCGCCTCGTACTCGAGCGCGGGCGTGTAGACCTCGCCGTAGCCGGCAAGTTCGAACTCGGCGCGCAGGCGTTCGGTGATGGCGCGGAGCTCGCGCATCTCGTCGGGCAACACGTCGCGGGTGCCGCTGGGAATGCGATCGATCATCGGGGCTGAAGTGGGGGCGTCACGGGGGGTGCTCATGGGGAGCGCGGAGCTTACGGGTTGTGGCACACGGGTTAGAGCCTCCGCCGTCGGCCCCGCGAGAGGGCCAGTGCGTCCGCCGCCGGCCAATTGCGTCCGCGCCCTGCACCCCGCGAGAGCCCAACACCACAGAGCCCTGGCCGGCGGCGGACACGCTGGTCCGTCAGGGTAGGGCGGGGACGTCGTCGACGCGCTTGATCCGCGCCCCGAGCTCGCCCAGGCGCTCGTCGATCCGCTCGTACCCGCGGTCGATCTGGCCGATGTTGCCGATCTCGGTGATGCCGTCGGCGCACAGGGCCGCCATCAGGATCGCCATCCCCGCCCGGATGTCGGGCGATTCGACGCGCTCACCCCGCAAACGGCGGGGCCCGACCACGAGCGCGCGGTGCGGGTCGCAGACGGTGATCGCCGCGCCCATCCTCGAGAGCTTGTCGGCGAAGAACAGGCGGTTCTCGAACATCTTCTCGTGGATCAGGACCGACCCCTCGGACTGGGTGGCGAGCGCGAGCGCGACGCTCGTCAGATCTGCCGGGAACGCCGGCCACGGCCCGCTGTCGACCTTGGGCTGGATGCCGCCGGCGTCGTCGCGGATCACCAGCTTCTGAGCGCCGGGGACGATCACGTCGTTCCCCCGCAGCTCGCTGTGCAGCCCGAGGCGCTCGAACACAATCCTGATCATCCGCAGGTCCTGAGGCAATGTGTCCTTGACCACGAGCTCGCCGCCCGTGACCCCGGCCAGCGCCATGAACGAACCGATCTCGATGTGGTCGGGCGCGATCGTGTGCTCGCAGCCGCGAAGGCTCTTGGCGCCGTGGACGGTCATCACGTTCGACCCCACCCCGTCGATCTGCGCGCCCATCTGCTCGAGCATGCGGGCGAGGTCCTGCACGTGCGGCTCCGAGGCGGCGTTGCGGATCACCGTCGAGCCGGGCGTCAGCGCCGCGGTCATCAGGGCATTCTCGGTCGCCATCACCGACGGCTCGTCCATCAGGAAGTCGCATGGGCGCAGGCCGTAGGGGGCCTGGATGAGGATGTCGCGCGCATGCTCGACGGTGGCGCCGAACTCCTTGAACGCGTCGAGGTGAGGATCGAGCCGCCGGCGCCCGATCACGTCGCCGCCGGGTGGCGGCATCCGCGCGAGTCCGAACCGAGCGAGCAAGGGACCGGCGAGCAGGAAGGACGCCCGGATCCGCTCCGAGAGACCGCGGTCCACCTCGCAGTCCAGCGGGCCCGAGGAGTCGATCGCGACCGAGTTCGGACCGCGCCATTCGACCCGCGCGCCCAGGGTCTCGATCAGCTCCATCATCGTCTCGACATCCGCGATCCGGGGGACGTTCCTCAGCACCACCTCATCCTCGGTGAGCAGGCAGGCGGCGAGGATGGGCAGGGCGCCGTTCTTGTTCCCGGCGGGCACGATGGTGCCGGCCAGCGGCACGCCGCCGTTGATGATGAACTTCTCCATGGGGGGCGTTCGGCGACGGGTCCCGTGTGGACCGGTGGGCCCGAGGCGCTGAGCTAGGGTAACAGCCATGCAGCCGGAGATTTCGCGCACGGAGGCCTGGAACCTTCTTTGCGAGTGGACGCAGGGCGAATCCCTGCGTCGTCACGCGCTCGCGGTCGAGGCGGCGATGCGGGCGTATGCGCGCCGGTTCGGCGAGGACGAGGAGCTCTGGGGGGCCACCGGCCTACTGCACGATCTCGACTACGAGCGCTATCCGAGTCTCGAGGACGGCCATCCCAGGTACGCGATGCGAGAGCTCGAGGCGAGGGGATATCCGCCGGAACTGGTTCGCGCGGTGGCGTCGCACGCCGATTACCTCGGCGTGTCCCGCGATACGCCGATGGAAAAATCGCTGTTCGCGGTCGACGAGCTGTCGGGATTTGTGCTTGCATGCGCTTACGTCCGGCCCGACGGTCTCATGGGGATGACGCCAAAGTCGGTCAAGAAAAAGATGAAATCAGCGAGCTTCGCCGCCGCGGTCAGCCGCGATGATCTGCGGCGCGGGGCGGAGGATCTGGGGGTCGACTTCGACGCGCACGTCGAAGTCGTCATCGCTGCGCTCGAGGCGCGAGGCGCCGAACTCATGAGCGGCGGCAGAGGGGTCTCCTAGGTCGAACGGTGCTAGCGGCATACCGCTCGATTCTGCGGCTGCGGGGCGCCCCGCGGCTCATGATCACCGCCCTGCTTGCCCGGATCCCGGTCGGGATGAACGCGCTTGCCATCGTTTTGATGGTCCGCCGGGCGACCGGTTCGTACGTGGATGCGGGCATCGTCGACGCCGGGCTCGCGCTCGGCGCCGTGCTCATATCGCCGGGTCAGGGACGGCTGATCGACCGGTGCGGGCAAACGAAGGTCCTGATCCCGTCCGCCGTGGTCAGCTCGACGGCGCTGATCGGACTGGTGGTGGCGGTCCATCAGCACCTTGGCATCGCCGTGCTGACCCTGCTCGCCGCGGTCGGTGGCGGCGCGCTGCCCCCGATGTCGGCATCGATGCGGGCCCTGTGGGCGTTCATGATCCCCGAGCCCGAGCGGCGGGACACGGCGTTCGCGCTCGAATCGGTCGTGACCGAGGTGTACTTCATCCTCGGGCCGCTGATCACCGCCGCGATCGTCGCGGTGGCGAGCCCGTCGACGGCCGTGGTCACGTCCGCGTGCCTGACGGTGCTCGGAACGACGGCGTTCGCGACATCGCTGCCTTCCCGCAGATGGCGCGCGGCCAGGGCCAGGCGGACGCTGGCCGGCCCGCTCGCCGGGGCGGGGATGCGCACTCTGATCCTCTCTGTGGTGCCGATGGGGCTTGCGTTCGGGACCCTCGAGGTGGCCATGCCCGCGCTCGCGACGCGGCGCGGTGACCCGGCCGCGGCCGGCATCCTGCTCGGCGCGCTCGCCGTCGGAAGCCTGTTTGGCGGGCTCCTGTACGGAAGCCGGGTCTGGCGCCTCCCGGTCGCGCACCGCTACCTGATCCTGAACGCGCTGTTCGCGGCCGGGATGGCGCCGCTGATCGTGGCCGGCCCGATCCCCGTCATGGTCATCCTGATGGGCGTGGCAGGCCTCACGCTGGCGCCGGTGAGCGCTTGCGCGTTCGCCCTGATCGAGTACGTCGCGCCGCCGGGGACCACGATCGAGGCGTTCTCGTGGATCTTCACCGCGAACATGACCGGAGCCGCCGCCGGAGCCGCGGTCACCGGCACGGTGATCCAGCATTCGGGCATCCGGACCGCGCTCGTCGTACCGGTGTGCGGGGTGGCGCTCAGCTTCCTGCTCGCGTTTGCGCGGCGCCGGACCCTCGCGCCACTCGACGGCACGCCGGACGTGGCCGGCAGTGGGGTGGGGGGCGCGGGGTTGGCCGGGGCGGAGGTGGCGCGCGAGGCGCGCGCGACGCCGGTGGCGGAGCCGGCGGGCGAGCCACAGGTGGCGGAGCCGCAGGTGGCGGTGGCGGCGGGCGAGCCACAGGTGGCGGAGCCGCTGGCGGTGTCCGGCGCGATGGGTGCGGCGCCGGCGGCCTCCAGACCGACGCCGGAATCCTCCGTCGGACCGCAATCCGCGGTGACCGACCCGCCCGAGGCTCGCGCCTTCCCGGCGAAGCATCCGCGGTTCTTCGCCGCCGTGCTCGTCGTGACGGGGGCCCTGCTCGGATATCGTCGACGGGATGGCCGACGGGCCCTGCTCGGATATCGTGGTCGAGATGGCCGACCCGATCGAGATCGTCGTTCTCGATGGAGATGAGACCGGCCAGGAGCTGCTCGAGCAGGCGGTGCGCGTGCTCGAGCCGTCTCTGCTCCAGCTCGACCTCCGGCTAAAGCGCTTTGACCTCTCGCTGGAGAACAGGCGTGCGACCAATAACGAGGTCGTCCTCGAGGCCGCCGCGGCGATGCGGGCGGCCGGCCTCGGGCTCAAGGCGGCGACGATCACGCCGGAGGGCGCGGCCGACGTAGGCTCACCCAATCGAATCCTTCGCGAGGAGGTGAACGGAAAGATCATCGTCCGCACCGGGCGGAGGCTGCCCGGCGTGCCCACGATCGCCGGCGTGCACCACCCGATCTCCGTAGTTCGCATGGCGGTAGAGGGGGCTTACGGCTCCAAGCAGTGGCGGGAGGGCGAGCCCATGTCTCCGGATGAGGCCGCCTACTGCACCGAGCACATCACGCGCTCGACCTGTCACGCGGTCGCCGAGTACGCCTTTCGGTCCGCCGAGCAGGCGCAGGCACGCGTCTACGGCGGCCCGAAATGGACCGTATCGCCCGTGTACGAGGGCATGCTCAAGGAAGAGCTCGACGCCGCGTCCGCGCGCCATCCAGCCGTTTCCTACCGTCCGGTCCTGATCGACGCGACATATGCCGGCCTGCTCTCGGGCGCCACCGACGCTCCGCTGGTCATTCCGGCGCTCAACCGAGACGGCGACTGCCTGTCGGACATGGTCCTGCCGATGTTCGGATCGATCGCCGGTGCGGAGTCGGTCTTGCTCGCGTTCGACGACCAATACAACACGACGGTGGCGATGGCCGAGGCGCCCCACGGCACCGCCCCCGCCCTGCGGGGCAAGGACCTGGCCAACCCGTTGGCGATGATCCTGGCTTGCGGAGCGGTGCTCCGCCACGCCGCGGATCACCACGGGGCGAGCACCGCCCGCGCCGCCCGCGCCATCTACGAGTCAGCATTCGAGACGGTCGCCTCGGGCACGAAGACGCCGGACCTCGGCGGCGACGCCGGGACCACCGGGTTCACGACCGAGATCGTGAACCGGATCGCCGCCAAGCTCGAGGTCTGGTCCTCGCTCGGATCGGCCGCGTAGCGCGCCGCATCGACCCCGCGGTTCCGTCCGAGGCGCTGCGTAGGCTTACGAACA
>Ga0302324_100005734_pt1 | contig 27014 bp, 20 predicted proteins | sample Palsa_T0_1_FD_201949 | JGI IMG/M metagenome (GOLD analysis project Ga0302324, IMG submission 201949) | Peat permafrost microbial communities from Stordalen Mire near Abisko, Sweden - Palsa_T0_1 | ecosystem: Environmental > Terrestrial > Soil > Palsa > Peat permafrost | place: Sweden: Abisko...
TTCTCCGGGATCGTCAGCGTGATGCGCGCCGTCGATGCCGGGCTACCGAGTGGGGTCGACGTCGGCGCGGCGCCGAGCGGGGTGGCGTGGGTGCCGCCTCCGCCGCCGCCGCAGGCGGCGAGCATGGCGGCTGTGAGGGTGGCAGCGCCGAGGAGCGAGACGGTGAGTTTGGATCGCACGGTCGGCCTTTCTAGTGCCGGCTCTTGCCGGAGACGGTGAGGCTGGCGGCGTCGACGGCGACGCTGACCGTCGCGGTCGCGCTGCGGGAGTCGGTGATCGTCACCGTACAGGTGCCTGGATCGCCGCCACCCTGGACGCCGAAGGTCGCCGCCCCGGAGGGATTGGGCGTCGCGCTGGTCTGCGGTAGCTGCGCGACGTAGTTTTGCGCCGGCGCTGGGTTCGGCACGGGCGTCGTCTCGATGCACACGATCGCCGCGGTGTACGCGGCGGTATCACCGGTTTCGCTCACCACGACGTTCTGCGTGCTCGGCGCGTCGGCGTCGAAGAGCAACGCGGCCGGTGAGACGACCGGCGTCGGTACGGGTGTCGGCGTTGGCGTGGGCGTCGGCGTCGTCGTCGCGTAGAGCGCGATGATGATCGGCGTACTGGTCGTGATCGTCACCGTCCCCGACGTGCTGGCCGCAAAGCTCACCGTCGTTCCGCTGACCGTTGCGGGCCCGGCTGCCGGCGCGTCCCACGCACCATCGACGTAGGCGGCTAAATAGTACGAATCGCCTGGCGTGATCGAAGGCAGCGTGAAGCTGATCCCCGGCTCGCCGTTGAGCGTGACCGTTCCGCTTGCCGAGAACTCGATGTAGGCGATCGCGGTGAGCGAGACGGCGGCCGCTTGGCGCTGGGCTTGCGCCGCGCGAGCCGCGCTCAGCGCGCTCGCACCGTCCGGCGGCGTCGTGCTGATCGTCTCGGTGATCGTGACGGCGGAGCTGGCCGCCGGGAGCGTGGCGCTCGAGGTGATGCCGCTGATGCCGATCGTGGGCACCGTGACGGACGTGGTGGTGCTGGTTCCTACCGAGGCGGTATCGGAGATACCCGCCTCGTTGCGAGGAGGCGTCGTCGTGCCGCCGCAGGCGGCGAGCAAGGCCGTCAGGACGAGGCCGATGGCCAGCGTCGTACCGGAGGAAGAGCGAGAGAGCATCTGTAGAGCGCCTCCAGCGCGCCAACGACTCACCACCGCCGCGATGTGCCGCGTCGGGTGTCTGAAAAGCACTATGCCCACTTTCCGCTCGCAACCCTAGTACACGGAATATTTCGTCAGCTTATAGGGGCTCCAACACAGCGACCGGTAGCACGGTGAGCATCTCTGCCAGCGGCAGAACGGGACCGTTGCCGTTCCGCATCGGCCGCACCGTTGCGCCGGTGAGCAGATCGCGATAGTCTCCCGCCGCCGCTTCGCCGAGCCGGAGCGTGGTATCGGTCCACACCGCGCCAAGCGGCACGGCACCCGGCGCGAGCGTCTGGGGCAAGCGGGTTGCGACCACGAGCGTCGTCCCGCGGGCGAAGGCGACCACATGCTCGGCGCCCGCGCCGTTCGCGGTGAGTCCGAGGTAGGCGTCGTCGGGCCAGGCCAGTTCCGCGCGCCGTCGCAGCAGCGTCGTCAGCACGTAGAGTTTCAGGCGCCCATCGGGCCACGAACGCAGCAGATCCGCTACGACGTCGGCGCGGGGCGTCCCGGCAGCCAGCCGGTCGTCGATCTCGCGCAACGCGCGCGCACGCAGCGCGAAGTCGACCGGACGCCGGTTGTCGGGATCGACCAGCGCGAGGTCCCACAGCTCCGCGCCCTGGTACGTGTCGGGGACGCCGGGTGAGGTGACCTTCAGGACGACCTGCGTAAGCGTGTTCGTCAAGGCCGCCGGCGCCAACTCGCGCGCGAACGCGCGCACCGCAGCGAGGAAGGCGCCCGAGCGATCCGGATCGAGGACGCCCCGCACCAGCCGGTCGAGCGTGGCTTCGTACGCTTCGTTTGGATGCGCCCAACTCGTCTGCAGCTTCGCCTCGCGTGAGGCTTTGACGAGATACGCCGCGACGCGGTCGGCGAACGCGGCCAAGGCGGCAGCATCGAGCTCGCCGTCGAGCAACTCGATCGGCCAGGCGCCGACGATGGTCTGGTAGAGCAGATACTCCGTCGTATCCGCGGGCAGCTTCACGAGCGTCTGCGGCCGGTGGCGGCGGTTGAGGCGCGACCAGCGCGTCAGCGCCGCGCGCCACCGGGTGGGGATCTCGGAGAGCACGGAGAGTCGCGCCCGGACGTCTTCGCCGAGCTTCGCGTCGTGCGTCGCCGTCGTCAGCATCGCGTGTGGGCGGCGTGCGGCCCGGCGCGCGTTCTGGCGGTGGAACTCGGCCGCCGGTGTCCCGAACCGGCCCGGATCGCCGCCGACCTCGTTGAGCGCGAGCAGCCGCACCGAACGGTAGAAGGCGGTGTCCTCGACGCCTTTGGCCGCGACGGGCGCGGTCAATTGCTGGAAGTGCATGGCGAAGTCGAGGTAGTGCAGACGCATCTGGGGGTCGTCGCATTCGAGCAGCAGCACGCGCCGCAGGAAGTCGTACACGTCACGCTCGCCGGAGATGTCGAAGGTGGCGGCACGGCCGATCGCCCAGCTGACGTGACGGCGATCCTCCTCGCTGACGGCGTCGCCGCGCACGTAGGTCCGGTAGACCGGGAAGGCGACGATCGTGTTGAAGAGCGCGCGCGTCAGCGCGCCGAGCGTGAAGTCGCGGGTGCGCGGGTCGCGTTGCGCGATCCGGTCCAGGCGCAGTGCGATCACGTTGCGCTCGCCGGCCAAGGCGGTGACGAGGATCAGCCGCTTCGCCGTCCGCGCGACCTCCTCGAAGGTCGCCCGGTCGCCGGTGAAGCGCTGGTACACGCGGGTAAACGCCGTCTCGTTGCGCGTGTCGACGAACAGGCCGGTCACGGCGTTGAGGAACTCGTAGCCGGTCGTCCCGTCGACGTGCCAGCGCTGGCGCAGCTCCTCGTGGGCGGCCAGGATCTTCTCGACGACCAGGTACATCGGCTGGTGCAGCAGCTCGGCCCGCGAGTGCAACAGATCGCAGTAGCCGAGCGGATCGAACAGGCCGTCGACGTGGTCCAGCCGCAAGCCGTCGAGCAGGCCGCGTTCGATCAGCGAGAACACCAGCGCATGCGTGTCGGCGAACGTCTCGGCGTGTTCCATGCGCAGCGCGGCCAAACCGTTGATGTCGAAGAAGCGGCGGTAGTTGATCTCCTCGCCGGCGACACGCCAGGAGGTCGGCCGCCAGTGCTGCGCCTCGACCAGCCGTTCGACCAGCGCCTGGCCGGCCTCCGTCGCCCGGTCGGCGTCGAGCCGCTCGGCGTGCGCGCGCGCTCGTGCACCTTGCGTCTCGTCGAGGAGCCGCTGCAAGGAGGCGGCGGCGTCGCGCCGCTCGGTACGGCTCGGGATCTCGGCCAACGCGCCGAACAAGCGCGCGAAGGCCCGCAGATCGGCCGGCTCGGCGCGTTCGAGCACGAGCGCGTAACTCGGCGGCGTGAGCGGAAAGCGATGCTCGAAGTACTGCAGCGAGTACGCACCGTCCGCGTAACGCAGGCGCAGCTCGCCGGCGTCGAGCACTTCGCCGTAGCGGCGGCCCAGAAACGGCAGCATGACTTTGCCGCGCAACTGCGGGCGCAGCGGCTCCCAGTCGACGTCGAAGTAGTCGGCGTAGTGCGAGTGGGGCCCCCACGTCAGCAGGTCCAGCCACCACGCGTTGTCGCCGCCGCCGACGCCCATGTGGTTGGGGACGAAGTCCAGGATGTGCCCCATCCCATGCGCCCGCAGCGCCGCGACGAACGCCTCGAACTCCGCGGTGGTCCCGATCTCGGGGTTCAGCGCGCCGTGGTCGACGATGTCGTAGCCGTGCGTCGAGCCGGCGCGAGCCTTCAAGTACGGCGAGGCGTAGACGTGCGAGATCCCCAGCGACGCCAGGTACGGGACCAGCGCGGTCGCCTCCGCGAACCCGAAGCCGGCGTGCAGCTGCAGGCGATAGGTCGCGCGCGGCGTCACACCAGGTTCTCGCCCAGGGCGAAGAGCGGCGCCCCGTCGAGCTCCCAACGGACCGCCGAGCGGGCGCCGTCGATGCGGGCCGTCAGCACCAACTGCGCTCCGTCGCCGAAGCGCCAGCGGACGCGCAGCGTGCGCGGATCGAGCACCTCCCAGCCGGCACCGAACGCGCCGCGCGCCAGGTGCGGGAGGATCGCCTCGGCGCGCAACGCCAACAGCTCGCCGTGCAGCGCCAGCGCGGCGGCATGCGCCGCCTGGGTGCGCTCGCCCCAGCGCAACGTCGAGGCCTGCATCGTCGCCGGATCTTGCGGGTCGGGGATCCGTTCGCGCGTCGCCGGATCGGCGAAATGCGACCACGCCGCGAACTCGCGCCGGCGGCCCTCGGTCACCGTCGGACCGAGCTCCGGGCCGAAGTCGGTGAAGAACAGGAACGGCGTCGAGGCCGCCCATTCCTGGCCCATGAACAGCAGCGGGATCGCCGGCGCGAGCAGCAGGATCGCGGCCTCCGCCTGCACCGCCAGCGGCGGCGCGAGCGCGCTGAGCCGTTCTCCGAAGGCACGGTTTCCGATCTGATCGTGGTTCTGCAAGAAGTCGACGAACGCGGTCGCCGGCAGCTGTGCGCTCGGCTCGCCGCGTGGCGCGCCGCCGCGGAACGCCGACGCCTCGCCCTGATAGGCGAAGCCCTCGGCGAGCGCGCGGGCCAGGTGCCGTGCCGGGTCGTCGGCATAGTCGGCGTAGTACCCGTCGCGTTCGCCGGTCGCCAGCACGTGAAAAGCGTGGTGCGCATCGTCGTTCCACTGCGCGTCGTAGCGGTCGAGGAAACGGGCGGCGTTGGCATCGTTCTCGAGGACCAGGTGGACCTGCCGGTCGGTCTCGACGCCGGCCCGGATCCGCGCCGCCAGCTCGTCGAGGAACGGACGCGGCGAGTCGTCGTGGATCTCGTGCACCGCGTCGAAGCGCAGCCCGTCGAAGCGGTACTCGCTCAGCCAGAACAGCGCGTTGTGGACGAAGAACTCGCGCACGGTCGGGCTCAGCAGACCTTCGACGTCGATCGCCGCGCCCCACGGCGTGCGATGGCGCTCGGTGAAGAACGCGTCCGCGATGGCGTGCAGGTAATTGCCTTCGGGGCCGAAGTGGTTGTCGACGACGTCGAGGAAGACGCACAGGCCGCGCGCGTGCGCCGCGTCGATCAGCCCCTTGAGCTCGTCGGGCGTGCCGTAGGCGTGCTGCGGTGCGAACGGCAGCACGCCGTCGTAGCCCCAGTTGCGCGTCCCGGCGGGCTGCGCGAGCGGCATCAGCTCGATCGCCGTCACGCCGAGCGTGACCAGCGCGTCCAGCTTCTCGGTCGCCGCAACGTACGTCCCAGCCGGCGTGAACGTTCCGACGTGCAGCTCGTAGAGGACGATCTCGTGCCAGGGCCGGCCGCGCCAGCCCGGTTCGCGCCAGGTGTACGCCCGCGGATCGACCACGGCGCTCGGCGCGTGGACGCCGTCGGGCTGAAAGCGCGCCGCCGGATCGGGGACGCGGTACGGCAGATCGGGGAAGACGAAGGCGTAGCGCGCGCCGGCCCGCACACCCGGGACGACGCGTTCGAACCAGCCGCCCTCGCGCTGCGCCAGCGCGTGCTCGACGCCGTCGACGACGACGCGCGCGCCGCCGCGGGACGGTGCCCAGAGCCGAAAGGCCGTCCCGTCGGCGCGCATCTCGGCGCCGAACGGCATCGCGTGGGCGAAGCGGTCGATCACCGGCACTCCAGCCGCAGCGCATCGACGGCGGCGGCGAGCGTCGCCGGCCGGCGCGCGAGGGCGGTCCGCACGTCGTGCAGCGCGCCGCGGACGCGGAAGAAGGCGATCAGCGCGGCGCGCTGCGCGGTGTCGTGCGGGAGCGTCGGCAGGTCGTCAGCGGCCTGCGCGTAGCGCTCGAGGAAGGCGGTCAGCGCGCGGCCGATGAGGTCGCGCGTCGCGCTCCATCGCTCGGCCGCGTCGGCGGTCGGGTCGTGGGCGCTGGCCTGGACCGCGTCGCGCGCGACCAGATCGAACGAGCGCGCCAGCGAGGCGACGTCCTTGAGCGGCGAACTCCGATCGGCGACCGTCTCGCCGAAGCCGACGAAGACGGGCCGCCCATCGACCAGCAGGACGCGCCGCAGGTGCAACCGCCCGTGCGCGCGCGCAGCGTGCGCGTCGAGCTGACCCGGCAGCGCGTCGAGCAGGCCGGCGATGCGCTCACGTACCGCAAGGACGCCCTCGACGCCGGCGTGGGTGAGGGCGTCGAGATCGGCGCGCGCGTCGGCGCGCCAGCGCGCGAGGTCCTCGGGGAGGATCGGGTGGGTCCCAAAGCTCGCGTCGCTACCGGGGGTGGCGAGGGCGCGGTGCAGCGCCGCGAGCCCCTCGGCGACGACCTGCGCGCTGTGGATCAGGCGCTCGTCGGCGGTCCCGCTGCGCAGGATCTGGCGCAGCGAAGCATCGGCGTCGATCGGGTGCGGGATGTACGTCTGGGCGGTCGCCGCGATCCACGGCACGCCGTCGCTGTCGATGACGGCCGCGCTGCCGAGCAGCCGCGGAGCCGACGGATAGTCGCGCTCGCGCAGATGGCGCAGGAAGGCGACCGCGCTGTCCTCGCGCCGCGGCATCTGGCGGTAGAGCGTGAGCAGCCGTTCGTCATCGAGGATCCAGCGCTGTGCGCCGCTGCTCGAGCCGAGCCGCTGCGAGCTCTCGGCCTCGGGGATCGGCTCCGCCTCGAGCGCGAACTCCAACCGTCCCTCATCGCGCAGGACCGTCCCCGCGCGCATCGCGCGCTCGACCAGCGGTGCCGTCGTCGCGTCGGCGGTGGCGTCGACGATCCAGCCCTCGCGCGGGCCGCTGCGCGCGCGCGCGACCGCGTCCTCGCGGACCGGAGCGTCCCACACGAAGCGCAGCGGCAGCGAGACGCGCCGCGCTCCGTCGCCGATGACGGCGAAGGCCAGTGCTGGGTCGAGCTCCTCGGCGGTAAAGACGTCGCGCACGCGGCCGTGCTCGGTGGCGCCCAGCGCGAGCGGAACGACGTCGGCGTCGATCACCGCGCGGGCCCAGCGGTCGAAGCTCAGCCCGGCGCGCGGGACGACGACCGTCGGCAACTCGGGCAGCGCGCTCGAGCGGACGGCGCCGCCGGTCACCGCCGGATCGCCGACCAGGGAGAACCAGAAGAACCCGTAGGGGCCTAGCGTGATCGTGTACGGCGTCGTCGCGACCGGCGGGAACGCGCTCGAGCCGAGCATCTCGAACGGCGTGCGGCCCGCGAACTGCGCCAGGTCGAGCTGCACCGCTTGCGCGCTGTGGGCCAGGTTCGCCACCACCAGCAGCGTCTCGCCTTCGAACTCGCGCAGGTAGGCCAGCACGTGACGGTTGGTCGGATAGAGCAGCGTCAGCGTTCCGCGGCCGAAGGCGCGCGTCGCCGTGCGTACCGCGATGATGCGGCGCATCCAGTTCAACAGCGAGGTCGGCGTGCGCGCCTGGAGCTCGACGTTGACGGCCTGGTAGCCGTAGGTAGGATCGGTCACGACCGGCGCGTAGAGCCGGATCGGCTCGGCGCTCGAGAAGCCGCCGTTGCGGTCGGGCGACCATTGCATCGGCGTGCGCACGCCGTCGCGGTCCTTGAGGAACAGGTTGTCGCCCATCCCGATCTCGTCGCCGTAGTAGATCACCGGCGTCCCCGGCATCGACATCAGGAGCCCGTTGAGCAGCTCGATGCGGCGCCGGTCGTTCTCGAGCAGCGGCGCGAGCCGGCGCCGGATCCCGGCGTTCAAGCGCATCCGCGGCTCGATCGCGTAGACCGCGTTCATCCGCTCGCGTTCGCGGTCGCTGACCATCTCGAGCGTCAGCTCGTCGTGGTTGCGCAGGAAGACCGCCCACTGGCAGCCCTCGGGGATCGGCGGAGTCTGGCGCAAGATGTCGTGGATCGGGTAGCGGTCCTCGTCGGCGACCGACATGAACAGCCGCGGCATCAGCGGGAAGTGGAAGCACATGTGGCACTCGTCGCCCTCGCCGAAGTACGAGGAGAGATCCTCGGGCCACTGGTTCGCCTCGGCCAGGAAGATGCGGTCGGGGAACTCGTTCTCGAGCACCGCGCGCAGCACTTTGACGACGCCGTGGGTCTCGGGGAGGTTCTCGTTGTTCGTCCCCTCGCGCTCGCACAGGTAGGGCACAGCGTCGAGGCGGAAGCCGTCGATGCCGAGCTTCGACCAGAAGCGCATCACCTCGACGATCGCGCCGATGACCTCGGGGTTCTGGAAATTGAGGTCGGGCTGGTGCGCGAAGAAGCGGTGCCAGTAGTACTGTCCGGCGACCGGGTCCCAGGCCCAGTTCGACGTCTCGGTGTCGGTGAAGATGATGCGCGTTCCGGCCAGCGCGCGATCGTCGTCCGACCACACGTACCAGGCCCGCTCCGGCGAGCCGGCCGGCGCGCTGCGCGCGCGTTGGAACCACGGGTGCTGGTCGGAGGTGTGGTTGACGACCAGCTCGGCGATGACGCGGATGCCGCGGTCGTGTGCCTCATCGACCAGCCGCCGCACGTCGTCCAGCGTCCCGTAGGCGGAGTGGACGCCGAAGTAGTCGCTGACGTCGTAGCCGTCGTCGCGCAGCGGTGAGGGGAAGAACGGCAGCAGCCACAGCGCCGTGATGCCCAGCTCCGCCAGGTAGTCGAGGCGCGAGGTCAGACCGCGCACGTCGCCGACCCCGTCGCCGTTGGCGTCCGCAAAGGCCTTGACGTGGGTCTGGTACACGATGGCGTCGCGGTACCAAGACCGGTCCCCGTTGAGGCTCACGAGAGGGGTTGTACCCCGCCGAGCGATCGTTCTGTGCCGGAAATCTGGCTCTGGAGTAAGGAGGCTTACGGCGCGGTCGCGGTCCCGGCCGCTAGCATGGGCGCATCTCCACCCACCGCACCCTCGAGGTAACCCGATGCGATTCGTTCTTCCCACCCTGGGCCTGGCCGCAGTGCTGGCCGTCCCCGGGGTCTGCCTCGCCCAGTCGACGATGTCGCACGACGCGATGATGGCGCCGGCGCCGGCGACCACCATGGCGACGCTGATGTGTCGCAAGGCGACCGACAAGGACACCCACAGCGGCATGATGTCGATGCACGAGACGTTGGCGACGACCAGCGACGGCGATAAGCTGGTCTGCATGAGCACCGGCCAGATGCACGCTGCGATGAGCGCGACGACCACCAAGGCCAAGCAGGCCGCCGACGCCGACGCCGCGTCCCAGGTTTGGCAGGACTTCCTGCGCACAGCCATTCAGATCCCGTACTAAAAGCCCGCGCCGCCCTCGCGTCGGTGCGTGCCGGAGCGGGGATCAGACTGGAACATGGGCGGCAAGCGGGGGACGCGTACCAGCGTATCGGCACTCGTCCCGATCTACGGCGTCACGCTGGTGGACGTCCTGGGGACGATGATCATGGTCCCCCTCTTGCCGTACTTGGCGCAACGCTACGGCGCAAGCGGTCTGGTCGTCGGGACGATCCTGACGACCTCGGGCGTCGCCGGCGTCATCGCGGCGCCGATCTGGGGCAGCGTCAGCGACCGGCTCGGCCGCAAGCGCGTCGTCCTCATCTCGCAGTGCATCTCGCTGGTCGGGTACGTCGCGCTCGCGCTGGCCCAGTCGCTGCCGCTGATCTTCGTCGCGCGCGCGGTTGCCGGGTTCGGCAGCGGCGGGATCGGGGTGACGCAGTCGTACATCGCCGACGTCACCGCGGAGGAAGACCGCGACCGCGCCTACGCACTGTTCGGCGCCGTCTTCGGCGTGGGGATCGTGCTCGGCCCCGTGCTGGGCGGCGGGCTCATCCGCTTCGGCTTCGCCGCCCCGTTCGCAGCCGCCGCGCTGATCGAGTTCGTGACGATCGTGTTGACGCTGCGCTTTCTGCCGCAGCCGCCGCGCCGTGGCGGCGCGGCGCCGAGCCTGCGCAAGGCCGCGCTGCTCGTCACGCGCGATCCGGCCGTGCGCAGTTTGGTGGTGCGCCACACGCTGTTCATCTTCGCGGTCACCTCGTTCTTCGCGGTGTTCTCGCTCTATCTCGTGCGCCAGCTGAACGTCGGACCCGCGCTCTCCAGCGGATTGCTGGCCGGGGCTGGGTTCGTCGGCGGCCTGACGCTGGTCGTCGCGGTCGGGCCGCTGGCGCGCCGCTACGGTGACGCGATCGTCGCGCAGTGCGGCTTCGCCGCGCTCGTCGTCGCCTACGTCGCGTTAGCGTTCGTGCGCGAGCTGGGCCTGTTCGGTGCTGCCCTGGCCGTCTGGGCGATTGGTGCCGCGAGCGTCGAGCCGACGCTCACCGCGCTGCTCTCGCGCGCGGCGCCGGCGCCCGAGCGCGGCGCGATCATGGGCTTCAACGACGCCGCCAGCAACCTCGCGCTGATCGTCGCACCGCTGATCGGCGGCGAGGCGATCGACCTGAACCCGCACGCAGTCGGCATCGTGCCGGCGGCGGCCGCAACGCTAGCTTTCGGAATCGGCTTCGCGCGCCGCGGCGCCGACCGCTGAACGCCGGCGGGAGGGTTCTCGCGGCCGCGCCGCGCAGCACGCGGTACGGGTATGGATCTTCGCCGCATCGCGTTCGGGGCCGCAGCGGCAGCGCTGGTTGTGGCGCTGGCGGGCCCCTTCGCGCACAGTGGCGCGCAAGGCCCGGACGACGCGATGCTCGCGCGGGGCAAGATCGATCACGTCGTCGTGATCGTGATGGAGAATCGCACCTTCGACAACGTCTTCGGCGGCGACGGCGTCGTGCCGGGCCATCCCGCGCCGTACCCAGGCGCGGATGCGGTCGTTCCGACTCCGATCGCGAGCGCGATGCTCATCGCCGATTTCGACCAACGTCTCATCCCTTCGCCGGCGCCGGGCTCATCGCAGCCGCCGGGGCCGAACAACTGGCACGACACCTACGAGTGCGTCGCCTCCGGCGCCTTTTCGAATGCGGCCTGGCAGGCGAACGCGAGCTCACCGATGACCTGCTCGGGATTGGAGTTTACTTCACCGAACGGCCCGTTCTACTATCTCGACGTGCAGGATCGCGCGGTGTATTGGGCGATCGCGCGGCAATTCGAGATCGGCGACGCGTTCTTCGCGCCGGGCTCGACCGACTCGTATCCCGGCCATCAGTTCATCGTGGCCGGCCGCTCGAGCGACGCGGACGGCGACGAGATCGTCGATCAGCCGTTCTACGGGTACAGCCAGTACCCCGGGACGACCGGCTGTGCCGACGTCTTGAGCAGCTCGGCGCGTCCGGGCCCGACGCCGGCGATCCTGGTCCCCGCGCTGGGACCGCCGTCCTCGCCGTGGGCGGTTCCGACGATGCGTGGTTTCGAAGGCGAGTGCTATACCGCACAGACCTTTGCCGACAAGCTCGTCGAGCGGCAGCGCGCGAGTCCGCAGCCGGCGGCGACGCTGACCTGGACGCACTACGCGACGGCGACGTCCATTCCCAGTCCGTACCGGGGCGGCGGAGCGTTCAACGGGTTCATCAACAGCGCCGGCTGGTGGAATCACGTCTGGCCGCCGGCGAAACAGGTGATCACGGACGCTCGCCAGGGCCAGCTGCCGACCTTCGCGTGGGTCAAACCGCCGTGTGTCCCCGCTAGCGATCACCCCGGCACCGGAAACGGCGGCCCATCGTGGGTCGAAGACGTCGTCGACGCGATCGGCGGCCGGCCGGACGAGTGGGATCACACGGCGATCTTCGTGGTCTGGGATGACTGGGGCGGCTTCTACGACCACGTCGTGCCGCCGTCACCGCGCGCGTGGGACGGCCTGGGGCCCGGGCTGCGCACGCCCTTCCTGGTGATCTCGCCCTATGTGAAGCCCGGGAACGTCGCGCACGGTATCAGCGACTACGGTTCGATCCTGCGCTTCGTGGAACAGCTCTTCGACGTCGGCTCGTTGGGCGGGATCGACGCGCACTCCCCGGATCTGCGCGGGTTCTTCGACTTCTCGACGAGCCACACGTTCAGGCCGATCGTCGCGCAGCCGACGGTGTCGTGGACCACGCTGTGCCCGAAAGCCGACCCGCGCCAAGCGCTCGACTTCCGCGACTAGAGCAAGGTCCGGCGCAAATCGCCGAGCGACTCTTTGAGGGCGACGCAGAAGCGGACGGCGAGCGCGCCGTCGACGACGCGGTGGTCGTATGAGAGCGAGAGCGGTTGGATCAGGCGCGGAACGAACGCGCTGCCGTCCCAGACCGGCTTGATCTCGGCCCGCGCGGCGCCCAGGATCGCGACCTCGGGCGCGTTGACGATCGGCGTGAAGTAGGTTCCGCCGATCGAGCCGAGCGAGGAGATCGAGAAGGTCGAGCCGCTGATGTCGTTGGGGCCGAGCTTGCCGTCGCGCGCCTTGGCGGCGAGCTCGGCGGTCTCGCGCGCCAACTCGACGATCCCCTTGCGATCCGCGTCGCGGATGACCGGGACGACCAGCCCTTGCGGCGTGTCGGCCGCGAAACCGATGTGATAGTACTGCTTGAGGACCAGCTCGTCGCCGTCGAGCGAGGAGTTCACCACCGGGTAGCGCTTGAGCGCGGCGACCGCGGCCTTCATGAGGAACGCCAGCATCGTCAGCTTGACGTCCTTGCGCTCGGCGTTGATCTCTTTGCGGAACGCCTCGAGCTCGGTGACGTCGGCGTCTTCGTTCTGCGTGACGTGCGGGATCATCACCCAATTGCGCGCCAGTGCCGGACCGCTGAGCCGTTGGATGCGGGTCAGCGGGACGCGCTCGATCGGCCCGAACTTGGCGAAGTCGACGGTCGGCCACGGCGGCAGGTTCAGACCCAAACCGCCGCCGCCGGTTGACGGCGGCGCGGCGAGCGCGCCCTTCACGAAGCTCTGCACGTCGTCGCGCGTGATGCGGCCGTTCGGACCGCTGCCGCGCACGCGGCCCAAGTCGACGCCCAGCTCGCGCGCGAAGCGGCGGATCGCCGGCGAGGCGTGGACCGGGCCGATCGTCACGCTCGGCGCGGGGACGCCGTTGCCGGCCGCGGTTGGCCGCGGCGGCGCCGTCGTCGCGGGCGGCTCCGCCGTCGCAGGTGGGGCCGTCGCCGCGACCGCGGGTGCGGCGGCGGGCGGTGGCGCGGCCGCGGCGGGCGCCGGCGGCGTTGCGGAAGCAGCCGGCGCGTCGGCCGAGTCGACGGTCGCGATCACGGTCCCGGTCGAGACCCGTTGGCCGACCTTGACCTTGACCTCGCGGATCGTCCCGGCGGTCGAGGCCGGGACCTCCATCGTCGCCTTGTCGGACTCGAGCGTCACCAGCGCGGCGTCCTTGGCTACCGCCTCACCCGGCTGCACCAGGATCTCGATGACCGGGATGTCGTGGAAGTCGCCGAGATCCGGGACCTTCAACTCGAGTTGCGCCATCGTTAAACGGTCGTCGGCTCGGGCTTGGCGGGATCGAGACCGTACTTCGCCAGCGCTTCGGCGACGCGCGCGCGCTCGATCGTCCCTTCGTCGGCCAGCGCGCTGAGCGCGGCCAGCGCGACCCAGCGCCGGTCGATCTCGAAGAACGAGCGCAACTGCTTGCGTGTGTCGCTGCGGCCGAAGCCGTCGGTGCCGAGCGCGTGGAAGCGGCGGTTCTCGACGAACGGCCGGATCTGCTCGGCGAAGGTCTTGACGTAGTCGGTCGAGGCGACGATCGGTCCGTCGTGCCCGTCGAGCTGCTGCGCGACGAACGACCGTCGCTGCGTTTCGCCGGGGTGCAACAGGTTCCAGCGCGATGCCGACTCGCCGTCGCGGTGCAGCAGCGTGAAACTGGTCGCGCTCCACACGTCGGCTAAAACGCCGAAGTCGTCGCGCAACAAGTCGGCCGCCGCGATCACCTCGCGCAAGATCGAGCCCGAGCCCATCAGCTGAACGCGCGGCTGTCCCGGCTTCGCCGTCCCCGCGTCGCGGATGAGGTAGAGCCCGTGCAGGATCTGCTCCCTGACGCCCTCCGGCGCAGCCGGGTGCGGGTAGTTCTCGTTGAGCAGCGTGACGTAGTAGAAGACGTCTTCCTGCTCGGCCAGCATCCGCCGCACGCCGTCCTGCACGATCGTAGCGACCTCGTAGGCGAAGGTCGGGTCGTAGGGGACGCAGTTCGGGATCGCGGCCGCGAGCAAATGCGAGTGACCGTCCTCGTGCTGCAGCCCCTCGCCGTTGAGCGTCGTGCGGCCCGACGTCCCGCCGAGCAAGAAGCCGCGCGTGCGCATGTCGCCGGCCGCCCACGCGAAGTCGCCGATCCGTTGGAAGCCGAACATCGAGTAGAAGATGAAGAAGGGCAGCGTCTGCACGCCGTGGGTCGAGTACGACGTCCCCGCGGCGATCCAGGAGCACATCGAGCCGGCCTCGGTGATCCCTTCCTGGAGGATCTGGCCGGCCTTGTCCTCGCGGTACCACATCAACTGATCGGCGTCTTGCGGGCGGTAGAGCTGGCCCAGCCGCGAGTAGATCCCGAGCTGCCGGAACATCCCCTCCATGCCGAAGGTGCGCGACTCGTCGGCGACGATCGGCACCAGCCGCGGGCCGACCGTCTTGTCGCGCAGCAGCGTCGAGAGCGTGCGGACGAACGCCGTCGTCGTCGAGAACTCGCGCTCGCCGCTGTCCTCGTCGAGTGCCGCGAACGCCGCACGCTCGGGGACGGCCAGCGGTGCCTCGACGTTGCGCCGGCGGGTCGGAACCTGGCCGAGCTTGGCCACCCGCTCGCGCAGGTACTCGGCCTCGCGCGAGTCGGGCGGTGGCGTGATGAACGGCACCTTCTCGAGGTCGGCGTCGGAGATCGGGATCGAGAAACGATCGCGGAACGCGCGCAGCTGCTCGACCATCAGTTTCTTCTGCTGGTGGGCGATGTTCATCCCCTCGCCGGCCGAGCCCAGCCCGTAGCCCTTGATCGTCTTGGCGATGACCACCGTCGGCGAACCGGTGTGCTCGGCCGCCGCGTTGTAGGCGGCGTAGACCTTGAGCGGGTCGTGGCCGCCGCGGTTGAGCGCCCAGACCTCGTCGTCGGTGTAGCGGTCGACCAGCGCCCGCGTTTCAGGATAGCGGCCGAAGAAGTGCTCGCGCACGTACGCGCCGTCGCGCGACTTGAAGGTCTGGTAGTCACCGTCGAGCGTCTCACCCATCAGCCGCACCAGCGCACCGGTGTCGTCGGCGGCGAGCAGCGGATCCCAGCGCGAGCCCCAGATGACCTTGAGGACGTTCCAGCCGGCGCCGCGGAAGAGACCCTCGAGCTCCTGGATCACCTTGCCGTTACCGCGCACCGGGCCGTCGAGCCGCTGCAAGTTCGCGTTGATGACGAAGATCAGGTTGTCGAGCCCCTCGCGCGTCGCGAGCGAGAGCCCGGCCAGCGTCTCGGGCTCGTCGATCTCGCCGTCGCCGACGAAGGCCCAGACTTTGCGATCGCTCGGCGCGATCAAGCCGCGGTGCTCGAGATATTTCATGTAGCGCGCCTGGTAGACCGCCTGCAGCGGGCCCAGGCCCATCGAGACCGTCGCGAACTGCCAGTAGTCCGGCATCAGCCACGGATGCGGATACGACGGCAGCCCCTTGCCGTCGACCTCGCGCCGGAAGTTCTCGAGTTGCTCTTCGCTCAGCCGGCCTTCGAGGTACGAGCGCGCGTAGACGCCCGGCGAGGAGTGGCCTTGGAAGTAGACCAGGTCGCCGCCGCTGGCGTGCTGCGGCCCGCGCCAGAAATGGTTGAAGCCGACGTCGACCAACGTTGCGGCCGACGAGAACGAAGCCAGGTGACCGCCCAGGTCGCCGCCGTCCTTGTTCGCGCGCACGACCATCGCCAGCGCGTTCCAGCGGGTGTAGTGGCGCAGCCGCTCCTCGGTGGTGAGGTCGCCCGGATAGTGCGGCTGCTGCTCGACCGAGATCGTGTTGACGTAGGGCGTCGTCTGCGCCGCCGGCGTGCGCACGCCGCGGATCGCCGCGTGCTCGACCAGCGCCTGGACCAGCTCGCTGGCCCGGCCGCCGCCCTCCTCCTCGATCACGCCGTCGAGCGCGTCGAGCCACTCGCGGGTCTCCGCAGGGTCCGGCTCCGGCGCCGGCTTGGCAGCCAGGCCGTTGGTGGCGGGAGGGGCGGGCAGGTCGATCATGACGGGCTCCGGGGGCTCGTGCGTTGGCTTCATTGTAACGTGGCTTTCGGGGCTCTCGGTCCGCCAATCGTGGCTCTTTCCCATCCAATTAGGGCCTTTTAGGGCAAAGATAGAGGGATTGGAGGGAGCCACATGGCGAATGGATCGGCCATGCGGACGGGCTGGTCCGAGTTCTCGCTCGATCTCGACCGCGGCAGCATCGTACCGATCTATCGCCAGATCTACGAGCGGCTGCGCGAGCAGATCCTGGCCGGTGCCCTCCCCGAGGGCACCCGGCTCCCGCCCGAGCGCGCGCTCGCCGAACGGCTGGACGTCAATCGCTCGACGATCGTCCACGCCTACCGGGACCTCGCCGCCGACGGGCTGATCGAACAGCGGGTCGGTTCCGGTTCGCGGGTCGCCTCGACGCTGCGCGGCGGGCAACCCGACCGCTCGTCGACCGTCCCGTGGTGGGTGACGCTGCCGCCGTGGCGGGTCGGGCAGTTCCCGGCGGTGCTCGGCGAGCTGGCCGCGATCGAGCACGGCGACCTGATCGCCTTCGTGCAGGGCGTCCCGCCGCCCGAACCCTCGCCGCTGGCCGATCTGGCGCGCTCCTTCGCGCGAGTCGGCGGCGACGTCAACTTCGTCTTGACCTACGGCGACTCCGAGGGCTACGGGCCGTTGCGAGAAGCGATCGCGCTGCGGATGCGCGCGCGCGGCTGCGCCGTCGACCCGCGCGACGTGCTGATGCTGACCGGCTCGACCCAGGGGATCACCCTGGTCGCGCAGTCGTTGGCCGAACCCGGCGACGAGATCGTCGTCGAGGCGCCGACCTATCCTGGCGCGCTGCAGATCTTCCAGATCGCCGGGCTGCGCGCGATCTCGGTCCCGGTCGACGAGGACGGGATGCGCGTCGACCACGTCGAGGCGATCCTGCGCACCCGTCGGCCGCGCTTCGTCTACACGATGCCGGCGATCCACAACCCGACCGGCGTGACGATGAACGCCGACCGGCGCGACCGGCTGGTGACGCTCTCCAAGCGCTACGGCGTCCCGCTGGTCGAAGACGATCCCTACGGCGAGCTGGTCGCTCCGCGGCAGGCCCCGTTGCGCGCGCGCGATGCGGAATCGGTCATCTACCTCTCGTCGTTCTCGAAGACGATCGCGCCCTCGCTGCGGCTGGGCTGGATCGTCGCGCCGCGCACGATCTACGAGCGGTTGCTGCTGCGCAAGCAGTCCTACGACATGGCCTCCTCGATGTACATCCAGGCCGGCGTGCGCGACTACCTCGAGGCGGCCTACGACCCGCACGTCGTGGCGCTGCGCGAGGAGCTGGTCGAACGGCGGGCGCTCGCGTACGCGGCGATCGATCGGCACTGGCCGGCCGGGCTGCGCGCGAGCCGCGAGGGCGACGGCTACTACCTGTGGGCGACGGCGCCGCGCGAGATCCGCGCGCGCGTCCTGCTGGCGAGCGCCGAGCGCCTCGGCGTCTCGTTCTTGTTCGGCGAGGCGTTCTACGCGCAGTCGGGCGGCGACCACAACTTCCGTCTGGCGATCACGCCCGTGCCGCGTTCGGCGATCGAAGAGGGGATCCGACGCATCGGCGAGGCCGCCCGCTGAACGCCGCGTTTCCCTCGGCCGCGCTGCTGGCATGGTACGCGCGGCACGGCCGCACGCACCTGCCCTGGCGGCAGACCCGCGATCCGTACCGGATCCTGGTCAGCGAGTTGATGCTGCAGCAGACGCAGGTCGAGCGCGTCATCCCGCTCTACGAGGCGTTCGTCGCGCGCTTTCCGAGCTTCGCCGTGCTGGCCGCCGCCGAAGCCGGCGACGTCGTGCGCGCCTGGCGCGGTTTGGGCTACAATAGCCGGGCGGTCCGGCTGCATGCGCTGGCGTGCACCGTCGCCGAGCGGTACGGCGGCGCGCTGCCCGACGATCTTGCGGCGTTGCGCGCGCTGCCGGGGATCGGCGCTTACACCGCGGCCGCCGTGCGCGCGTTCGCCTTCGAGCGCGACGAGGCGGCGATCGACGTCAACCTGCGGCGGGTCATGCACCGCGTCGCGTACGGCCTCGAGCATCCGCCGCTGGCCGACGAGCGCAGCCTCGATGCGCTGGCGCGCGCCAGCGTTCCACCCGGCGCGGCACACGATTGGAACTCGGCGCTGATGGACCTGGGCGCGACGCTCTGCACCGCCCGGGCGGCGAAGTGCTTGGTCTGCCCGCTGCGCGCGGACTGCGCGGCGGCTCCGGTCGATCCAGCGATCCTCGCCGAGCGCGCGCGGCGGCACGCGCCGCCGCGAACGCCGCAAAGTACGCTTCCGTTCGAACGCACGACCCGCTTCTTGCGCGGGCGAATCATCGATCGCTTGCGCGACGTCGCAAGCGGCCAGACGCTCGCGCTCGCTGCGTTGCAAGACGATCTCGCGGCCTACGTGCCGGCCGATCGCTTGCCGGAGATCCCGGCCGTCGTCGACGCGCTGGTGCGCGACGGCATCGTCGCGCGCGACGCCGCGTCCGTTCGTCTGCGCTAGCTCCGACCCGCGCACCAATCCATTTCTCATCCGCGGTTGCGTTTGCGTGTGGCCGCCGCGCGGGTAGACGCACCGCATGCATCGACTCCGTCTCGCCCTCTTGCTCGCGCTGCCTGCCATGCTCGCCTTGTCGGCGTGCGGCGGCAACGGTTCCAGCGTCATCGGTACCGGCATCTCCGCCCAAGACGCGCAAGTGCGCTTCCTGAACGGCGCACCCGACGTCGCGAGCTTCGACTATCGCTTCTGGCCCAGCAGCGGGACGCGGCCGTCATCGCCGGCCGGCACGAGCTTCGCGTACGGCGCGATCACCAGCTTCGCGGCCTTCTCGGTCGGGACGTACGACTTCGAGGTCGATCAGGACGGGACCAGCACGACGATCATCCCGGTCTGCAGCATCCCGACGCTCAACGGCGGCACGAATTACACGATCGTCGTCGCCGGAACCGGCGGCACGCACACGTGCCTCGTCTTCAACGACGAGAACTACACCAACACCGGCGCGGTGCGCCTGCACCACGCCTCCCCCGCCCTGAACGCTGCCGGGACGAGCACGATCGTGTGGGGCGGCGCGGCCGGGCTGGCGCCCTCCAGTACCCTGATCTCCGCGGCGACGTTCTCGAACACGGCGCAGGTGCAACCGGTCGTCCCCGTCGGCGACGTGACCGGGACGCCGGTGACCTACTCGGTCGGCGCCTCGCCCGGCGGCGCGAATCCGGCCGCCGGCGCGACCTTCTCGCCGACCTACGCCCTCGCGTCGACGAGCCTGATCCAGGGTGGGACGAGCGCCAGCCAACCCGACACGAGCGGCGTGATCCCGTACGCGAACTTCCCCGGCGTCTCGCTGTTCGCCATCGACTGCAGCGGCACGGCGCCGACCGGCGCCTCGGCCTGCATCGCCGGCGCGACCGTGCTGGGCGTCTTCGACAACAAGTAGAGCCCTTACACTACCTGAAAGCCGCCGGCGACCTCGAGGACGCTGCCGGTCACGTAGCGGTTCTCGACCACGAAGGCGATCGCGTGCGCGACCTCTGGGGCCTCGCCGACGCGTCCCAGCGGCGTGCTCGCCGCGTAGGCGGCGAAGATCTCGCCCCGCGCGTCCTCGGGGACACCGTTCCACCAGGGCGTGTCGATGATGCCGGGTGAGATCGCGTTCACCCGGCGCGGTGCGAGCTCGCGGGCGAGAATCGGGACCATCGTCTCGAGGGCGCCGTTGATCGCCGCGAGCCCCGACGTCCCGGGCATGGCCGTTCGCGCGGAGACCGCGGTGATCAGCGTGATCGAGGCGTCGGGTGCCAGCCCGTCGAGCGCCGCTTGCAGCGTGGTCAGATGGACCCAGAACTTCTGCTCGAAGCCGGCGCGCAGTTCGTCGAGCGCGAGGCCGGCAAAGGGTCCGCCACCCTTGCCGCCCGACGCGGCGACGACCAGGTCGTCGATCGGCGCGTGCGCCTGAAGGAGGGTGCGCAACGCGTCATGGTCACCGCCGTCGGCGCGGCCGACGACCAGGCTGCCGGCGGCGCCGGTCTCGGCGGCGCGGGCGAGCGCGTCGAGCTTGGCCGGGTCGCGACCGATCGCCAAGACCGCGTGGCCGCGCGCGCGCAGCAGTTCCGCGGTCGCAAGACCGATGCCCGAGGTTGCGCCGACGACCGCGATGCGCCGGCGAGGGTGGAGAGTCTGTTCCATGCGTGTAAGGATAGGTGCATGGCTAGCCCCGCGCCGTACCGCACCGATCCTGGTACTGCCAGTGCAACCTTCGCATCGCCGCCGCCGGACGCGCGGCGTGAGTTGGCGGTGTTCCTGACCGGCCGGCGCGCGCGCCTCGCACCGGGCGACGTCGGCATGGTCGACGGCCGCCGGCGGCGCGTGCCGGGGCTACGTCGCGAAGAGGTCGCGGTGCTGGCGCACGTGAGCGAGACCTGGTATGCGCGCCTCGAGCAGGGCCGACCGATCAACGTCTCGCCGAACGTGCTGGGCAGCATCGCCGACGCGCTGCGCCTGGACGCGCCCGAGCGCGAATATCTCTTCACGCTGGCCGGTGTGACGCCGCAGCGTCCCGACCCGCGCGCGCTCGCGTTGCCGGCCTCGTTGCAAGACTTGCTCGACGAGCTGCGCTACGTGCCGGCGGTCGTGTACGGACCGCGCTGGGACGTGCTGCTCTGGAACCGCGCCTACGCGCTGGTCTTCGGCGACCTCGCCGGCGCGAGCGAACTCGAACGCAACGTCGTCTACCAGCTCTTCCTCGATCCTAACCGGCGCCGGCTGTTCCCCGAATGGGAACAGCTCGCGCGCCGCGTCGTCGAACAGTTTCGCCTCAGCGCCGGGCGGCACGCCGGCGAGCCGTCCTTCGCCGCGCTGATCGCGCACCTGCGCGAGCGCAGTCCGGAGTTCCGCGCGCGCTGGGACGAGCACCGGGTCTGGCACCAAACCGAAGGCGAGAAGCTCGTCGATCATCCGGTCGCCGGCCGCCTCGTCTTCGACCACGCGTCGTTCTCGCTCCCCGAAGCACCGGATGCGGTGCTGCTGACGTACACCACGCGGCCCGGGAGCCCGAGCGCGCTCGCGCTCCGCGCGCTCCTGGGCGCGCCGCGCGCCGGCGTTCAGCCGAACCAGGAGGGCAGGCCGGCGTAGCGCTCTTCCTGCCAGGGGTCGGCGTCGTTGTGGTAACCGCGCACTTCCCAGAAGCCCTTCTGGTCGGTATCGCGGAACTCGATCCCGTGCACCCACTTGGCGCTCTTCCAGAAATACTTCTTGGGGACGAGCAGCCGCACCGGGCCGCCGTGGATCGGCTCGATCGGCCGGCCGTCGAACTCGTATGCGACGAGTACGTCGTCGCCGAGCATCTCCGCCAGCGGTACGTTCGTCGTGTAGGCGTTGTCGGCGTGTTGCACGACGAACGCCGCCGACGGCAGCGGCTTCGCGCGCTCGACGAGCGACGCGAAGCGGACGCCGGTCCAGCTGGTGTTCTTCTTGGTCCAGCGGGTCACGCAGTGGATGTCGCCGTGCCACTGCGTCGCCGGCAGCGCGCGCAGCTCGGCGAACGAGAGCTCGAAGGGCGCCTCGACCTGGCCGAAGAGCCGAAGCCGCCAGGTCGCCGGATCGATCGCCGGGACGTCGCCGACGTGCAGGACCGGGAAGCCCTCGGTCACGGTCTGGCCGGGCGGGACGGTCGGATCCTTCTGTTTGAGGAAAGGCATGTCGAGGATAGGATTCGACCGGGACGGGCGAAGGTTCCGCCCGTGGCGATCCCGTTCCCCAAGCGCAAGGTCAGCCGCGCCGTCGCGCTCGAGGAGCTGGCGATCCTCGAGCGGACCTACCCGCACGCGGTCACCGCGCTCGAGTACACCAACCCGTTCCAGCTGCTGATCGCGGTGATCCTGAGCGCCCAGACCACCGACGCGCGCGTCAACCTGACCACGCCGACCCTGTTCGCGAAGTATCCCGACGCGGAGGCGCTGGCGCGCGCGCACACCGCCGACGTCGAGCGGATCATCAAGTCGTGCGGCTTCTTCCGCATGAAGGCGAAGAACATCATCGCCGCCTCGCAGGCGCTGGTCGCCGAGCACGGCGGCCAGGTCCCCGAGGACCGCGAGGCGCTCGAAGCACTGCCCGGTGTCGGTCGCAAGACGGCGAGCGTCGTGATGTCGGTCGCCTTCGCGGAGGCGGCCTTCGCGGTCGACACGCACGTCTTCCGGGTCTCGCACCGGCTGGGTTTGACGTTGGCGACGACGCCGCGCGGCGTCGAGGAGGACGTGACGGCGCTGGTCCCGCGCGCGCAGTGGCGCTTCGCTCACCACTGGTTGATCCTGCACGGCCGCGAGATCTGCAAGGCACCGGTCCCGCACTGCGGCACCTGTCCGGTCACGATGTGCCCGTCGCGCTCGCTGGTCGCGCGGGCGCTGGCTGAGAAGGTCGCGACTAGAAGCGCATCGGCCCCGGCTCGTCGAGGTGCGCGGGCCGCGGCAGCTCGGCCTCGGCGGAGATCGTCTTGAGCAACCCCGAGCCGGTCAGCGCGTCGCCGTAGCCGGCCTCGGTCGAGAGGCGCGAGAGGTTCATCAGCGCCGGCGTTGCGCTCTCGATGAACTGGTACTCGCCGTCCAGGCCGGCGCCGCTGACGACGACCAATTGCCGCCGCGGATCGAGGTCGAGCGCGATCCGCAGCTCCCGGAAGCGCAGCCGCAGCCTCGGCGGGTTCTCGAGGCGCACGACCGTCACGCCGCTGCGCCGGCCCAGGATCGAGTTGAGCCGCTTCGCGCCGATCGCGACGACCTCGGAGAGCGCGGCGAAGCGGGCCGCGGCGTCGCCGGCGGCGTCGCCGCCCGGACCGGGGGGCACCTGGTCGGTCGCCGAATCGATCGCCGCTCCGAGCTCGCGCCGCGCCCGTATCTTCTGCGCCATTGCGACGATCGGGTTCTGCTCGTGTTCATCCATCGGGGGTCGTCCGTTGCTCGCTCGGTTCGTCGCTGCCCTGCTCGTCGCGCCGTCGCTGGCGCTCGCCCCGCTCGCGGCCCGGGCCGCCGAGCAGCTTACGATCGACCAGATCGTCGCGCCGAACCCGGTCACTGGCCGGCCGCCGGCCGGCTTCAGCTGGGCGCCTGACGGTTCGCGCTACGTCTACACCGTTCCGGCGGCGCGCCCGCACGACCCGCCGACCCTGTGGGTCCACGACCAGCGCAGCGGCACGGACCGGCGGCTGTTCGCCGCCCGAGCCTCGCAGCGCGGGACCCGCTCGCGCGCGATCGCGCAGATCGTCTGGTCGCCCGACGCGCGCCGCATCGCCTATGTCGACGGCGACGCGCTCGAGGTCGCCGACGCCGACGGCCGGCAGGCGCGGCGGCTGGTCCGGGACGCCGACGACCCGCAGTGGTCGCCCGACGGGACGCGTATCGCCTACGTCCATGCCGGCGACCTGGCGGTCGTGCAGGTCGCGACGCGGCGCGTCACCCGGTTGACCACCGGCGGCTCGGCGCGCGTCCTCAACGGCGATCCCGATTGGCTCTCCAGCGAAGAGATGGACGTCGCGCATGCCTACGTCTGGTCGCCGACCGGCGACGCGATCGCGTTCTTGCGCTTCGACGAGTCGCAAGTCACCGTGTATCCGATCCAGCAGTACCTGGTCGTACCGGACAACACGGTCGAGCAGCAGCGCTACCCGCTGGCCGGGGAGAAGAACCCGCGCGTCTCGCTGCGCGTCGTCGACCTGCGCGGCGGGGCAGTGCGCACGCTGTACGACGGGGCGCCGCACGACGAGTATCTGGTCTCCTTCGTGTGGACGCCCGACGGCCGCGCGGTCGTCGACGAGATCCTCGACCGCGCGCAGCGGCAGCTGCGGCTGGTCGCGTTTCCGCGCGACGGCGCCGCGCCGCGCACGCTGCTGCGCGAGGCCGATCCGCACTTCCTCGAAGTCGCGCCGCCGCCGCGCTTCCTGCGCGACGGACGCCATTTCGTTTGGATCTCGCGGCGCGACGGCGTGCAAGGCGCGTACCTGGTCGACGCGCGGACCGGCGCGGCGCGCCGGCTCAGCGGGACGATCCCGGTCGGCGCGATCGAACAGGTCGATCAGGCGCACGGGGCGGTCTACGTCGACGCGCTCGCGCCGACGCGCCGCGAACACGCGTTGCTGCGCTTGGCGCTGTGGGGCGGAGCGGCACCGGTCGACCTGACGCCCGAGCGCGGCTCGCACGCGATCGCGATGCCCGAGCGCGGCTCGCACGCGATCGCGATGCCCGAGCGCGGCGACGTCTTCATCGACACCTGGTCGGCGCTCGACCGCGCACCGGTCGTGCTGCGCCGCAACCTCGCCGGCGCGCGCCGGACGATCTTCGCGACTCCCTCGCTGGCGCGCTTCGCATTGGGCACGACTCGGCTCCTGCAGATCCCCTCGCGGCGCGGGCCGCTCGACGCCTGGATGATCGTGCCGCCCGGCTTCGATCCTTCGCGCCGCTACCCGGTGATCGTCAAGGTCTACGGCGGTCCACTCCCGCTGACGTGGGGCGTCCCCTCCGACGACCGCTGGCCGGGCCTGTTCGACCAGCTGCTGGCCGAGCACGGCTTCGTCGTCTTCACCGTCGACGGACCGGCTTCACGCAACGACCGCAGCGCGAACGCCGCGCTCTTCTCGCACCGCATGGGGATGATCGCGATCGAAGGGCCGCTCGCCGCGGCCGCCTGGCTGCGCCGCCAGCCGTACGTCGACGGCGCGCGGTTGGGCCTGTTCGGCTGGAGCTACGGCGGCTACCTGACCGCTTACACGCTGACGCACGCGCCGGGTGTGTTTCGCAGCGGGATCGCCGGCGCGCCGCCGGCCGACTGGCACTACTACGACTCAGCCTACACCGAGCGCTACATGGGTCTGCCGAAGGCGGACCCGGCGGCCTACGAGCGGGCCGCGGTCCTGCCCGCGGCCGGCCGGCTCAGCTCCGACCTGCTGCTGATCCAGGGCAGCTCGGACGACAACGTCCACCTGATGAACTCGCTCGCGCTGGTCGATGCGTTCATGCGCGCCGGGAAGCAAGTCGACTATTTCGTCGTGCCGGGGATGCGACACGGGCCCAGCGGCGTCGCCCAAGCGCGCTACGTCGACGCGAAGCTCCTGGCTTGGTGGGAACGCACGCTGCGGTGAGCTGGGAGCAGACCGCGGTCGCGACGGCACCGGTCCCGGCCGCGCGGCTTTGGGCGGTGCTGCTCGACGGCCGGCGTTGGGCGCGCTGGAATCCCGGCATCGAGTGGATGCTGGTCGAAGGCGAGCTCGCACCCGGGAGCGTCGTGACGACCAAGCCGAAGGGCGCGCCGCAGACCGCGTTGCGGATCGAGGCCGTCGAGCCGCCGCATCGACTGGCGCTGCTGCTCTCCATCGGCCCGCTCGCCGCGCTGCGGCTGCGGTGGGAGCTGAGCGAGCGCGACGGCGCGACCGAGATCGCCCAGACGGTCGCGACGAGCGGCCCGCTGGCGGGGCCGCTGCTGGGACGAGCCGCCCTCCGGATCGCCGGCGGGATGGCCGCCAACCTCGAACGGCTCGCCGCGCTGGCGCACGCGCCCCAGGCCTGAAGACGAAGAAAGCGCGGTCGTTGCCGGCCGCGCTTTCTCTCGAATGATTACGTAAAGACTTGGTATCGAATGATCGAAAGAAGAAGGTTACTTCTTCTTTTTCTTCGAGGCGGGCTTCTTCTTCGCAGCCTTTTTCTTAGCAGCCATGGTATTCGTCACCCCCTTTCGCGTACGACGCGACCCCGTCCCTAAGGACGGGATCTGCGCTTCCGACACCAGGTCGGTGTCCGCGCCTTCACCCCCGCCGGGGGTCGCACCTTCCGTCCTCCCTCCTACAATGCTTCGGCGAGCGGGTCATGGAAAGGCCGACGCGCGCATGGCGATCATCGAAGCCGTCGACCTGCGGAAGGTCTTTCGCTCGGTCGTCCGACAACCCGGGCTCGGCGGCGCCATCAAGGCGCTGTTCTCCCGCGAGGTCGAGGAGACGGTCGCGGTCGACGCGGTCACCTTCACGCTCGAGCCCGGCGAGCTGGTCGGCTATCTGGGGCCCAACGGCGCCGGCAAGTCGACCACGATCAAGATGCTGACCGGGATCCTGGTCCCGACCTCGGGGACGCTGCGCGTCGCCGGGCTGGTCCCCGCCGCGCGGCGGCAGGACAACGCCCAGAACATCGGCGTCGTCTTCGGTCAGCGCAGCCAGCTCTACTGGGACCTGCCGCTGCGTGAGTCCTTCGCGCTGCTGCGCGCGATCTACGACATCCCCTCTGAACGCTACCGTACCAACATGAAGGCCTTCGCCGAGCTGCTCGACCTCGAGCGCTTCCTCGATACCCCCGTTCGGCAGCTGTCGCTCGGCGAACGGATGCGGGGCGACTTCGCCGCCGCGATGCTGCACGATCCGCGGATCGTCTACCTCGACGAGCCGACGATTGGCCTGGACGTCATCGCAAAGGAAGCGATCCGCACCTTCGTCGCCGAGATCAACCGCGAGCGCGGGACGACGGTCATCCTGACGACCCACGACCTGGCCGACGTCGAGCGGTTGGCGCGGCGGGTGATCCTGATCGACAAAGGCGCCGTCATCTACGACGGCCCGCTCGCCCGGCTGCGCGAGGAGTACGGCACGCATCGGACGCTGGTCGTCACGCTGGCCCGGCCGTACGAGGGGATCGAGGTCTCCGGCGCGACGGTCGAAAGCCGCGAGGGGCTGGTGGTGCGGTTGCGCTTCGAACGCCGGCAGACGTCGGCCGAGGCGCTGATCCGCCGGGTCATGAACGACTTCGAGATCAGCGATCTGCAGATCATCGAGCCCGACATCGACAGCATCGTCCGCCGCATCTACATCGAAGGCTACGCGGACGGCGCGGCGGGGGCGCCGTCGTGACCGGCAGCCTGCCGCGCCGGCGGTTCCGGCTCG
>Ga0302324_100005735_pt1 | contig 27012 bp, 17 predicted proteins | sample Palsa_T0_1_FD_201949 | JGI IMG/M metagenome (GOLD analysis project Ga0302324, IMG submission 201949) | Peat permafrost microbial communities from Stordalen Mire near Abisko, Sweden - Palsa_T0_1 | ecosystem: Environmental > Terrestrial > Soil > Palsa > Peat permafrost | place: Sweden: Abisko...
GGCCCATCACCGACCCGCGACCGGGTCGTCGCCGCCTACCAGCCTTCGCTGACCATGAAAGGTGATCCGGCCAAAGGGCACGTCACCTTCACCGCGCGCTGCACGGTGTGCCACCGCTTCCACGGCGAAGGCAATCTGGTCGGCCCGGAACTCGACGCGTCCGCTGCCGCCGGCCGCGAAAAGCTCATGGGCAATATCCTCGATCCGTCGCGGGAGATCACGCAGGGCTTTAGCCAGGCGATCGTCGAGACCAAGAGCGGCGAGCGCATCGCCGGCATCGTCGCTTCGGAAACCGACAGCGCCGTGGCCTTGAAGATCCCCGGCGGTTTCCTCCGGAATATTCCGCGCGGTGACATCGCGCAAATCGAACACTCCGATCGCTCGCTCATGCCAGAGGGCATCGAGACCGGCCTCACTCCTCAGGACCTGGCCGACCTCCTCGAATTCCTCTCCAGTCCCAAATAACCCGGCCGCGAGGTCCGCTTCTTAAGCGTAATCTTAATTCCCGGCGATAGGCACCGGCCCCGGAATCGGTAACCACGCGCGCTATTCATGAGGCGGCATCGCCGCAACCGCAGGGGTAGTCCACGAAATACACGAAAAACACGAAAAGAAAGGGGCCCGCGAATCACACAGATCACGCGAATAGAATCGCCGCGCAGAAATCTTCCCGAAAAAAAGAAGAATCGAAGCGATAGCGACACGATTGCGCCGCCTCCCATGAACCGCCGCTATTTCCTCACTCTCCTCGCCGTGACCTGCGCGGCCGCGCGGGCGCGGGCGCGCGCGGAAAACGCCGCGCGTCATCCGCTGATGACTTTTCCGGACGACAGCGGCGCCTGGCAACCCGTGCGGACGCCCGCGGATTGGGCCCGGCGCCGGCGTGCGATTCTCGCGGCGATGCAGGAAATCATGGGGCCAGTGCCCGGCGCCGAAAAACGCTGCCCGCTTGATCTCCAGATCCACGAAGAGGCCGACGCGGGCCGTTTCATCCGCCGCAGGATCAGTTACGCCAGCGAGCCCGGTTCACGCGTGCCTGGTTATCTGCTCGTTCCCAAGCGCGTTCTCGATAAATCCGAAACCAAAGCCACCGCCATCCTTTGCCTTCATCCCACCGATAACAAAGACGGCTGCAAAACGGTCGTCGGCCTCGGCACTGCGGTAAACCGGCAGTACGCGAAGGAATTGGCGGAGCGCGATTTTGTGACGCTCGCGCCGGCTTATCCCTTGCTCGCCGACTACCAACCCGATTGGGCCGCTCTCGGCTACGTGAGCGGCACGATGAAAGCGATCTGGGACAACATTCGCGGACTCGATCTGCTCGATTCACTGCCCTACGTTCGCCGTGGTCACTACGCCGCGATCGGGCACTCCCTGGGCGGCCACAATTCGGTCTATACCGCCGTCTTCGACGAGCGGATCAAGGCGGTGGTTTCCAGTTGCGGCCTCGACTCCTTTGCCGACTACAAGGGCGGCGACATTACCGACTGGACCGGACCACGCTACATGCCGCGCCTCGCCGCCTACAAAGGCCGGGCCGCCGAGACGCCCTTCGATTTTGACGAACTCCTCGCCGCACTAGCCCCGCGCCCGGTGATGATCAGCGCTCCGTTGCGCGACGCGAATTTCCGCGCCGATAGCGTGGACCGGATCACCACGGCGGCGCGTGCCGTCTATGCGCTCCACGGCGTGCCGGACGCGCTTGTCGTCGAGCATCCGGACTGCGAACACGATTTTCCCGACGCCGCCCGCGAAAAGGCTTATGCCTTCCTCACCAAGGCGCTGGCCCGGCTTTGAGGGCACTCCCAGGGAGGCCCGCGAATCACGCGAATGACATGAGGCGGCTTCGCCGCAACGAGAGGGGAAAAACCACGAAGCCGAAGCGCAGCGAGACGCCCATGGTGGAATGGGGGCAATACACTAAATACACGAAAGAGGAGGGCCCGCGAATCACGCGGATAACGCGAATAGAGTCGCTGCGCGGGGATCTTCCCAAAAAAAGAAGAAGTGAGCGAATGGTTTCACGAATAGGAGAATCCCTATTCGTACCTGTATTCTGTGGAACTTTCCCGGTTGCGCGAGTTTCGAGATTCGCGAATTGGATTTCGCTCCGCGACTGCGGGGCCGCGGAGCTTATTGGATGTTGGGTGTTGGGTGTTGGATGTTGCGGCGAAGCCGCCTCCCCCCCTATCCCCCATTTTCCTGCACCCACTGCGCCGCGCGGCTGTAGAGTTCCGCGGCGTTGCGCAACTGGAGCTTTTCCTTGATGCGCGCCCGATAGGTATCGATCGTCGTTTCGCCCAGGTGCAGTTGCTCGGCGATCTCGCGGCCGTTGTAGCCCCGGCCGATGAGTTGAAATACCTCCAGTTCCCGGTCGGCCAGCAGGCTCATCCGCGAGGTGGTCCCGACGGCCTTCGGGTTGGTCATCTTTTCGAGCATGAGCGTGGTCATGGCCTCCCCGAGGTAAATCTTTCCCGCGAGCACCTGCCGAATTGCCTCGGTCAACGTCGAAGACGCTTCGCTCTTGGAGATGTAGCCCTTGGCGCCCGCGCGCAAGACGCGCTCCGCATACAGCGCCTCGTCGTGCATCGAGAGCACCAGAACCGGAACCTGCAGACCATGGGCTTTCAGATCCTTGATCAATTCCAGTCCGCTCGATCCACGCAGGGTGATATCCACAATCGCGATGTCCGGAGAAGTCTGCTGAATCACTTGCAAGCCTTCCTGGATATTGTCGGCCTCCCCGCAAATGGCGAAGCCGGGTTCTCGCGAAAGCATCTGGCCGAGCCATTCGCGGAACATCAGGTGATCCTCGATGAGAACGACCTTGACGGCTTTGGAATTGGCTTTGAGCGCTGTTTTTGTGGGCGTCATGGAAGGGGGCATTTCAAACGGAGCAGGTATCGAACGAACGCGCTGCGCCTTGATCAACATCGTGATTCGTAAAGCGCTGGGGGATCATCGCGAGCTACGGGTGTTCAAGGGAGAGTGGGGAGACGACGTGGGCCGTCATTGCGCGCAATCGCGCATGGCGAAGCGCCCGGCCGCACGATCTTTACGACAATCCGCAAAAAAGCGAAAACGATTTTGACGTCGCGATTTATCGATTCGTGCTAAAGGCGATGCGCGCATGCCCTCAAGCCCTTCGCCGCCCACCATCATTCCGCCCACCGATCCATCCAACCCGCTCCCACGCATTTTGTTGGGCGGCCTTTGCCAGCGACGCGTCTGCCTCCTGCCCACGTGGCGCGGCTGGATTCTTATTCTGCTGGTCGTGAGCCTGCTCCTCACGGTCGCCAGCCGCCGGTTGTGCGCCTTCCTGACGGTGAATAAACCTGTTCCCGGGGGAGTCCTGGTCATCGAAGGTTGGGTGCCGCCCTATGTGGCGCGCCTGGCGATCGAGGAATTTCATCGCCATTCCTACGCCGGCGTTTATGTGACCGGCCAACCGATGACGGAAGGCGATGCGTATTTCCCCGAGTACGACAATATGGCCAACCTCACCGCCGCCAAGGTCGTAAAAATGGGATTGCCTTCCGGCAGCGTCCACGCGGTGCCGGCGCCCGCGGTCGGACGCGACCGCACCTACACCATGGCGGTCGCGCTCAAGCAAAGACTCGAGGCGGATCGCGTTTCCACCGCCCAACTCAATGTCTTCTCGCTGGGGCCGCATGCGCGTCGGAGCCGGTTGCTCTACGAGCACGCGTTCGGTCCGCACTCGCGGATCGGGATGGTGGGCGTCACCGCGTCCGATTTCGATCCAGATCGTTGGTGGACCACGAGCTACGGGTTCCGCATGGTCGTTGACGAATTCATTGCCTACCTCTACGCCCGGTTTCTCTTTTACCCCGGCGGGTGACCTGCTTCCCGCATTTGCGTGATAGGCGCAGGACACCGCTTCGGTTAGTTTCCCGCCCATGAAGTTCCCTCCAGCCCGCCGCATCGTGAACGCCTTTCTTGGCGTCCTGCTGCCGTGGTCGCTGGGAGCGGCGGAGGCCCCACGCGAGGACCCCGCCGCCTGGTGGTCCGTGCAGCCGATCGTGCGTCCGCCGTTGCCGCGGGACGACGAGTCTTCCTCCGGCGGGGAAAACCCGGTCGATCGTTTTGTCGTCGCGAAGTTGCGTGAGAAAGGCCTTCAGCTCTCTTCCGAAGCAGACCGGCGCACGCTCATCCGGCGGTTGAGTTTCGATCTGCTGGGACTGCCGCCAACACCCGAGGAAGTGGCGGCGTTTGTCGCGGACCAGCGTCCGGACGCCTATGAACAGCTCGTCGATCGTCTGTTGGCATCGCCCCAATACGGGGAACGTTGGGCGCAGCACTGGCTGGACATTGCGCACTATGCCGACACGCATGGTTTCGAGCGCGACCAGCGCCGCGACCAGGCATGGCGGTATCGCGATTACGTCATCGCTGCGCTCAACTCGGACAAGCCGTACGATCAATTTCTGCGCGAGCAAATCGCCGGTGACGTGCTGGCGCCGAATGATCCCGCGGCGATCGTCGCGACCGGTTTTCTCGCGGCGGGACCGTGGGATTTCGTCGGCCAGGTCGAAACAAAGAGCGAAATGCTCAAACACGCGGCCCGGGCGGGCGACCTGGATGACATGGTCACGCAAGTGATCACGGCCACGGTAGGGATGACCATCAACTGTGCACGCTGTCACGATCACAAGCTCGATCCGATTTCGCAGAAGGAGTACTATGGCCTGTGGTCGGTCTTCGCCGGGGTCCACCGTGGCGATCGTGACGTGAGTCCACAGGAAGCACAGGTGCACGCGGCCAGCCTGGCGGCGTGGGACCGGGAACGCGCCGAAATCGAGCGGGCGATCAGCCATTTGGCCGGGGCGCCTCTCGACCTGGCGGACATCGTCGGCGGCGGCAATGGATGGGGCACCGGCCACGCCGGGGCCGGCGTCGATCCGCGATCCGGCAAGGTCCAGGTGAGCAAGCTGGGCCTGCTCGACGACGTGGTGGCCGATCACTTTTCACGCGGGCCATCGGAATTCGTCGACGGAGTGGTCATTCCCAACGGCAGCCCCGACGGCAGCGCCGCCGTGCCCGTCAGTTCCACGGGGCTGGTGGTCAAGGACGTGCCGGCGACCTCCGCGAAGGCCTGGGATGCCATTCGCAATGGACCGGTGAATGCGCAGGCTTCGACGAAACTTGGCGACGTGGACTACGCCGCCGGCGGCCACTCCCTGCTCGGTCTGCACGCCAATGCGGCCATCACCTTCGACCTGGCCGCGATTCGGAAGGCCTCGGGCGCCGGCACTTTGCGCTTCCGGGCGATCGTCGGCTACGGCGGGCGTGACAGTGCCGGACGGGCTGATTTTCACGTTTTTGTGGATGGCGAGCTCCGCGATCGGCACATGGGACTGAGCAATCGTGACGCCGGGGTGCCGGTGGACGTGGCCCTGCCGGTAACGGCCAGGTTCCTTACCCTCATGAGCACCGACGGTGGCAATGGCATCGGGCATGACCAGATTTTCTTCGGTGATCCGAAACTCTCCGCGGAAGACGCGACTCAACTCGGGGAAGCGGACCGGAAGGAGCTTGATCGGCTCCGGGGGCGGCGTGCCGAACTGGATCGGCAGATCAAGGCCTTTCCCGCGCCGGCAAAAGTGTATGCCGTCAAGAGCGGTGATCCGGAAGAGGTGCACGTGCTCAAACGCGGAAACCCGGAGACGCCGGAAGAGATCGCCACACCGGTGGCCATCCATTGGGTGAAGGGATTGCCGCCGGACTTGGGCGGACTCGAGCTTTCGGAGGGCCAGCGGCGCGTCGCGCTCGCGAAATGGATCACCGACCCGCGCAATCCCCTGACGCGCCGGGTAATCGTGAACCGGCTTTGGCATTACCACTTCGGCCAGGGAATTGTGAATACACCGAGTGATTTCGGCCATGGCGGCGACCGGCCCTCGCATCCCGAGTTGCTCGACTGGCTGGCGGATGAACTGCTCCGCCGCGATTGGTCGTTGAAGGCCATGCAGCGGCTCATCGTCACCAGCCGCACGTATCGGCAATCGTCACAATTCGATGCCCGAGCCGCCGCCGTGGATGCGCAGGACCGCCTGCTTTGGCGGGCGAACCCGAGCCGCCTGGATGCGGAATCGCTGCGCGACGCCGTGCTGGCGGTGAGCGGCAAGCTGAACACGGCGAGGGGTGGGCCAGGGTACCGCGATTTCGATTACACCGAGGCTTACGCACCGATCTATCGTTACAAGACCGCGGACAGCCCGGACTTGTGGCGGCGCAGCATTTACCGTTTCGTGGTGCGAACGACACCGCCGCAATTCCTGACCACGCTGGATTGCCCAAACCCGGCAAACCTCACGCCCGTGCGGGTGACGACGACGACGGCCTTGCAAGCACTTGCCCTGCTCAACAACGACTTTATGCTGCGCCAGGCGGGCTACTTTGCGGAGCGGCTGGAGCGCGAGGCCGGGGCGGAGCGCTCCGCGCAGATCCGGCGCGCCTTCGAACTGGCCTTTCTCCGCCCGGCGTCGGACGCCGAAGAGGTGGCGGCCGGGAAGTTTTGCGCGGAGAACGGCCTCGCGGCGCTCTGCCGCCTGCTGCTCAATGCGAACGAATTCGTCTATCTCGACTGAGCCATGAACCCGTATTCCTGCCGCCGCCGGCAGCCAGGTGTCAACCGGCGCGACTTTCTCTGGCAATTGGGTGGCGGCTTGGGCGGTGTGGCCTTGAGTGCGATGCTGGCAGAGGCGCATGCGGCCGACGCGATATCCGGGCCCAGGCCGGCGAATCTGCTCGCACCGAAACCACCGCACTTTGCCCCGAAAGCGAAGGCGGTAATCCAGATTTTCTGCCCCGGCGGGCTCAGCCACATCGATTCGTGGGACTACAAACCGGAGTTGGCGCGCCGCAACGGGCAGCCCTTCGACGCGGATGGCAAACTTCAGTTCTTCGCGTCCAAACCCGGCTCGTGCCAGGGCAGTTACTGGCCGTTCCGGCAGCACGGTCAGTGCGGCCGGTGGATGAGCGCGCTTTTTCCGCAATTGGCAGCGTGCGTCGACGAGATCGCGTTCCTTCATTCCATGCAGAGCAAAAGCGCGTTGCACGGCCCGGCCATGTTCATGGCAAATACCGGCTTCATTCTGCCGGGATTCCCGTCGATGGGCGCCTGGGTGACGTACGGGCTCGGGAGTGTGTCGGAAAATCTCCCCGCCTTCGTGGTCCTGCCCGATCCGCGCGGGCTGCCGCCGGGTGGGGTCATCAATTGGGGTGCGGGTTTTCTCCCGGCGGTCTACCAGGGGACCGCGCTGAACACCGACGCGAATGCCGATGCGATTGCCGACCTTTTTCCGCCGAAATCCTTCACGGAAACCCTGGCGCACGGTGAGCAGGACGGCCGCGCCTTCCTCCGTGAAATGAATATGCGCCACGCCGCCGAACGCCCTGGCAACACCGAGCTGGAAGCGCGCATCGCCGCCTATGAACTGGCGGCGCGCTTGCAACTGAGCGCGCCGGAAGTGACCGACCTGCGCGGCGAAAGCGACGTCATGCGGAAGCTTTATCAGCTCGAACACGAGGACTGGGGACCGTTTGGCCGCCAATGCCTGCTGGCGCGGCGCCTGGTCGAGCGCGGCGTCCGCTTCGTGCAAATCTACTGCGGCGCGGAAAACACGACGGCGAAAAAGATTCGTCCGAATTGGGATTCGCATGAGGATCTCGTGCGCGATCATGGATATTGGGGGCCGATTCTTGACCACGGCGCGGCGGCGTTGCTCCAGGACCTGCGGCAGCGTGGCTTACTCGATTCCACGCTGGTGATTTGCACCACGGAGTTCGGCCGTCAGCCCGCGGCGCAAGGCAAGGCGGGACGCGATCATAACCCGGGCGCCTTTACGGCCTGGCTGGCGGGCGGGGGAATCAAAGGGGGTGTGGGCTATGGGGCGACGGATGAATTGGGCTTCAAGGCGGCCGAGCATCCGACCTACTGCTACGACCTGCACGCGACTGCGCTCCAACTCCTCGGCCTGGACCACGAGAAGCTGAGCTTTTACCACAATGGAATCCGCCGCCGGCTGACGGATGTCCATGGGGAGGTAATCGACGAGGTGCTCGCGTGATAGTTTTAAGTGTTAAGTGTTAAGTGACACCCCATCGCGTCAGCTAATGCCTAAGCCTTCCGGGCCAAACGACGCTTCGGCTTCCCCCTCCGGTCTTAACACTTAAAACTTAACACTTAAAACTACCCCGTATTTGCATGATGCGAGGAAGGTATCGAGTCGGCTATCATTCGAGACGTGAACTTCCTTTCCCCCTGTTGCCTCGCGACCGCTCTCTTCGGCCTGGTCTGGACGGCTTCGTCGGGAATGGCAGCCGACGAACATTGGTTCGAGCCGGTGGCGCGGACGTTGAGCCCCGCCTACCGCAGGCTGGGGGAGCAGGAGCAAGCCCTCCGCACGGAACTGGCCTCGCTGCCGGAGGCGCCGGTTTCGCAGCAGAGCGAGCATATCGGCTGGCACAGCCGTTTCGCGGGCGGTCCGAATGTCACGAAATGGCTCCAGGTGGACCTGGGCCGCACCCAGCCATTCGACGCGGTCGTTCTCGTCCCGGTCGACGTCGCTTACGGCACCCATCCGGGTCCGGGCTTTGGCTTTCCCTTGCGCTTTCGCGTGGAGACGTCGGATGACGCGGCGTTTTCCGAACCGCGCCTGATCGCGGCCTTCGACGACGCCGATTTTTCCAATCCGGGAAACGCCCCGATCTTTCTTCCGGCGCCCGGCGCGGCGGGGAGATTCGTTCGCATCACCGCTACGCGCCTCTGGCCTCGCGGCGACCTCGCGCTCTTCGCCTTGGGGGAAGTTTTCGTCCTGCATGGTGGATTGGATATCGCCGCAGGCGCCCCCGTCACCGCCAGCGACTCCTACGACAATGCGCCCACCTGGGAGCCGGCCAACGCCACCGATGGACAAAGCGTCCTCGGTCCGCCCGTCCAGATCACCAGCACCCCGGGCAATGGCTGGCACGCTCAAACGGCAAAATCGGCCGATGTTTTGAAGTGGGTCCAGGTCGATCTCGGCGCCGAAGTGCCGCTCGATGAGGTGCGCCTTTACCCCGCGCGGCCCAAGGATTTTCCAGCCCGGCGCGGCTTCGGTTTTCCGCTGCGCTTCCGCGTCGAGGCGTCGAACAGCCTGGACTTCGCTCAGCCCGTCATGCTGCTCGACCTAACGCAGGCGGATTTTGTCAACCCGGCGGAAAATCCGGTGATCATTCCGGTGCGCGACGTCCGCGCGCGATTCATTCGCGTCACCGCCACCGAACTCTGGGAAAGGAGCAACGATTTTATCTTCGCCCTCGCGGAACTCGAAGCCTGGTCGGGCGGAAAAAATGTCGCGCTGGGCGCCGTCGTGACTTCGCTGGACAGCATTGAGGCGCCGAGTTGGTCGCGCCGCTTTCTCGTCGACGGTTTCAACAGCCAGGGACGGATTTTGGATTTGTCCGCCTGGCTGCGCGGCCTCTCGCGACGACGCGACCTCGAGCAGGAACTCAGTCGGCTCAATGCCGGGCGAATTGGGGCCGCGAACGATCTGGCTTCCGCAGCCATCAAATGGTCTGCCGGCGCCGCGCTCGCCATCGCGGCCCTCTGCGCGTGGTGGCTGCGCCGGCGCGCGCGCGCCCGCCGCGGCGAACTCGAAGCGCTCCGCCAGCGCATCGCCGGAGATCTGCACGACGAGATTGGCAGCAATCTCGGCAGCATCGCCTTGCTCAGCCAGATGGCGCTGCGCGAACCCGATGGCGCCCGGACCGACCTTGAGGAAATCAATCGCGTCGCCCGCGAAACCGCGGCCTCCATGCGCGACATCGTGTGGCTCATCAAGCCGGGCGTCTCCGGCGCGGAAGATTTCATCGTCAAGCTGCGGGAAACCGCCGCAGTCATGCTCGCGGGTCTCGAATGGCAGTTTGACGGCGATCATCTCACCCGGCCCCTGTCACTGGAATGGAAGCGGGAGATCTGGCTCATCTTCAAGGAAGCGCTGTACAACATTCGCCGCCACGCCGCCGCCCGGAAAGTAGCTATTCGGCTCGCGGATTCCGCGGGCGAATTTGTCATGCAAATCTCGGACGATGGCGCGGGCTTCGACGCCGGCGCACCTTCGGCCGGGCACGGACTGACCAGCCAGCACCAGCGGGCGCAGGCGCTCGGCGGCGAATGGCAGATTGAATCCGCGCCGGGTTGTGGTTCCAGTGTGACCCTGCGCGTGAAATGGGCGGTATCGTCCCCAAATTCAGGACACTAACGCCGCAAAAGCTGAATCCGTCATGCCCGCCGAAGCTATCACCATTTGGTTGATCGAGGACAACGCCACGTTTCGCCGCACGCTCGTGCGGGCTCTGGACCAGGAGGAGGGGTTGAAATGCCTGGGAGGGTTCGCCTCATGCGAGGACGCCCTGGTGGCGCTCGCCCATCAGCCGCCGCCCCGGGTGGTGCTCCTCGACGTGGGCTTGCCGGGAATGAGCGGGCTCGATGGCATCCCGCGCCTGCGCGAACGCGCACCGCAGACGGCGATCATTGTCCTCACCGTCTTCGAGGACGAAGAGAAAATCTTTCGTGCCATTTGCGCGGGAGCGGCGGGCTATCTGCTCAAGACCGCGCCTGTCGAGGAAATCGCCCGGGCGATCCACGATGCGTTGGCCGGCGGCGCACCCATGAACGGGCGGATCGCGCGGCGGGTGCTCGACATGTTCGCCCGGTTTGCGCCGACCCGCGGCGACTACGGCCTGACTCCGCGCGAGACGCAGATTTTGGAAGCGATGGTCCGGGGCAAGACCAAAAAGGAAATCGCCGCGCAACTTGACCTGAGCTTTCACACCGTCGACACGCACTTGCGCAACATCTACCAAAAGCTTGAAGTCAACACCCGCACCGGCGCGGTGGCCAAGGCGCTGAAGGAAAAGCTGGTGTGACGGCTGGGCGAGCGGGCCGAAGGCCCGCAACAAGCCAGCCCAGGGCAACGCCTGGGAATCCGCCCCAGCAACGAGCGTCCAACCCCAAAGCGGCGGAACAATCATCCGCGTAGCCGAGCTTCGAGACACCCATGGCGCTATGGGGGCAATCCGTGGTTCCTTTTCCTCCTCTTCGTACCTGCGGACACATCCCGCACATGCGTGATGGCGCCGGCTGCGGGGCGGGGGATATTCTGCACCCATGTACCTCCCGGGTTTCTTCCGCCGCACGGCTGTCACCAGTCTGCTCGCAGCCCTGGCCGTGCTGCCGGCCTCCGCGGCGGAAAAGCTCGACCTGAGCAAGCTCCCGCCCGCGGCCACGCGGCCGGTGGATTTCGTGAAGGACATCCAGCCGATCCTGGAAGCCAATTGCGTGAAGTGCCATGGGCCGGAGAAGCAGAAGGGCGGCTGGCGAGCCGACGTGAAGGGCGTGGCCTTGACCGGTGGCGACGATCACGCGCCCAACATCGTCCCAGGCAAGAGCGCCGAAAGCCCGATGATCCATTTCGTTGCGGGGCTCGATCCCGACATGAAGATGCCGGCCAAGGGCGATCCGCTGACCTCCGAACAAGTCGGCCTGCTGCGCGCCTGGATTGACCAGGGCGCGGTCTGGCCCGACGCCGCGGCTAAGGCGAAGCGCGATCCGTTGGATTGGTGGTCACTGAAGCCGATTGGGAAACATCCAACACCCAACATCCAACACCCAACATCCAATGCTCGAAGCGCTGCGGAAAATCCGATCGATGGCTTTATCCGGGCGAAACTCGCCGGGAAGAATCTCACCATGTCGCCGGAGGCGGATGCCCGGACGCTTTGCCGGCGGCTCTACTTTGATCTTACCGGGCTGCCGCCGACGCCTGAGGAAATTGATGCCTTCGCCGCCGACACCAATCCGCAAGCCTACGAACGGCTCGTGGACAAGCTTCTCGCTTCGCCGCGCTACGGCGAATGCTGGGCGCGGCACTGGCTCGATGTCGTCCACTACGGCGATACGCACGGCTACGACAAGGACAAGCCACGGCCGAATGCCTGGCCGTATCGCGACTACGTCATTCGCGCCTTCAACGAAGACAAACCCTACGCACGTTTTATCCAGGAGCAGATCGCCGGCGACGTGCTCTTTCCGAACACGCGCGACAGCATCGAGGCGCTCGGTTTCATCGCCGCGGGGCCCTGGGACTATATTGGTCACGCCGAGGTTCCGGAGACGAAGACCGACGGCAAAATCGCCCGGCACCTCGATCGCGACGATATGGTGGCGAATACCATCGGCACATTTTGCAGCGCCACGGTGCATTGCGCGCAATGCCACAATCACAAGTTCGATCCGATCACGCAGGAGGATTACTATTCGCTCCAGGCGGTCTTTGCGGCGCTGGATCGCACCGACCGCAAATACTACCGTGACGACGCCCTCAATGCGCGTTTCCAGGAATTGCAGCAACGCCAGACGGAGTTGGAAACCGCCGTCGACGCCGTGGAAGCGCCGCTCAAGCAAAAGGCGGGGGCGCAGTTCGCGGAGTTGACCCGCCGGATCGATGGCGCCTCGAAAGCGGCGGCGCAAAAGGAGGGCAACTCCTCTCCTGACTTCGGCTATCATAGCCTGGTCTCTCCGGTGCAGGACGCGACCAAGTGGGTGCAGGTCGATCTCGGCGCGCACGCGGAGATCGATCACGTCACGCTCCTGCCGTGCTTCGACGATTTTAACTCGATCGGGGCCGGGTTTGGCTTTCCGGTGCGCTTCAAAGTCGAGGCGAGCGACGACCCGGAGTTCAAGGCCGGGGTGGCACTCCTCTGGCGCCGCCACGATGAGACGTTCATGAACGATTTCAAAAATCCGGGTCTCAAGCCGTTCGTCACCGGCGGGGCCAAGGACGACGGCATCGCCGGACGCTACGTGCGGGTGACCGCGACCCGGCTCGCGCCGCGCAAGAACGACTTCATCTTCGCCCTCGCTGAGTTGCAGGTTTTCGATCGTGCGGGGCACAACGTGGCGCTGGGCGAGGCGGTCGCCGCGCTCGATTCCATCGAAGCCCCGCCGCGCTGGCGCAAGAGCAACCTCACCGATGGTCTCGCTCCGGTCGCACCGTCGCGGGACGAGAAGGAGCAATTGACCAAGGAGCGCGACGCATTGCTCCTGGGCTTTGCCGACGACGCCACCAAGGCGAAGCACGCCGAGTTGATCGCGCAACGGGAACGTGTGAGTGGCGAACTGAAAAAGCTGCCCGCGCCCAGTATGGTCTATGCGGGAGGTGTGCACAGCGGTGCGGGCACCTTCCGCGGTACCGGCCCCGATGGCGGCAAGCCGCGCCCGATTTTCATCCTCGCGCGCGGCCAGGTCACGCAGCCCGGAAAGGAAGTCGGCCCGGGGGCGCTAAGCATGCTCACCTTCGAGCCGGCGCGCTTTGAGCTTCCGCCGGCCGCGCCGGAAGGCGAGCGGCGCGCGGCGCTCGCGCGCTGGATTTCCGACGAGCGGAACCCACTCACCTTGCGGAGCATCGTCAATCGCGTATGGCAGTACCATTTTGGCCGCGGCCTGGTGGCTACACCGAATGACTTCGGCCGCAACGGAGCCCTGCCGACGCATCCCGAACTGCTCGATTGGCTCGCGGCGGAGTTTCGCGATAGCGGGGGATCGCTGAAGCAGCTGCACAAGCTGATCGTGACCAGCGCGGCCTACCGGCAGACCTCCGAGGGCTCAGTTCTCAGTGCTCAGTCCTCAGTGGACACAGCGCTACCGTCAACTGGCAGCGCGCCGCCATCGGCTGCCGTGTCGCCTCCGACTGAGAACTTAGAACTGAGAACTGAGCACTCCCCAATCGATCCCCGCGCGATCGACGCCGACAACACCCTCCTCTGGCGGCAGAACCGGCGCAAACTCGAAGCCGAGGCCGTGCGCGACTCGGTGCTCGCCGTGAGTGGCCGGCTCGATCTCACGATGGGCGGGCCGGGCTGGCAGGATTTTGTCGTCGAGCATCCCGAGCATTCGCCGCACTACGAGTACGGCCTCGCCAATCCCGAGGACCCAAAAACGTGGCGGCGCTCGATTTACCGCTTCATCGTGCGCTCGCAGACCCAGCCGTGGATGACGTCGCTCGATTGCGCGGATCCTTCAATGCGCGTGGACCGGCGCAACGAGAGCGTCTCGGCGTTGCAGGCCCTCGCGCTGCTCAACAACGGCTTCATGGTCACGCAAGCCCGGCATTTCGCCGAGCGCATGCAGAGCGAGGTGCCCGATCTTCCCGCGCAGGTCGATCGCGCCTGCCGGCTCGCTCTGGGCCACGCTCCCAGCGCCACGGATCGCGCTCGATTGATTGCTTTCGCCCAGACCAACGGCCTGCCCAATCTTTGCCGGGTGCTCCTCAACCTCAACGAATTCCTCTTCATCGATTGACTCATGAATAACGATTCTCCTTTCCACCGTCAGAGTCCGGCACCTGCGATCAGCCGGCGCGACTTCCTCTGGCGCTCCGGCGGTGGTCTCGGCGGCCTGGCACTGGCCAGCATGCTGGGGCAGGATCGCGCGGCAGCGGACGAAGCCATGCTGGGCGGCCGCCTTCATTTTCCTGCGAAGGCCAAACGCGTGGTGCAGTTCTTCATGGCGGGCGCGGCCAGCCACCTTGACCTCTTCGATTACAAAACGGAACTGGTGAAACGCGACGGACAGCCCAGCGATTTCGGCGAGCAGGTCGAGGCGTTTCAAAACGGCCTCGGGCCGTGGCTCAAGCCCGTCTGGGATTTTCGGCCGTACGGCCAGTGCGGCAGAATGCTCAGCGAAGTCGTTGCGCCGCTGGGGGTGGTCGCCGATGATCTCGCGTTCATTCACAATGTCGTCGGCAAATCCGGGGTGCACAGTTCGGCGACGCTGCTCCAGGCCACGGGTTTCCTGCTGCCCGGCTTTCCCGGCGCAGGCTGCTGGGTGAGCTACGGCCTCGGCTCGATGAACGACAATCTGCCAACGTTCGTGGTGCTGCCGGACCACCGCGGTTTTGGCTCCAACGGGGTGAAGAATTGGGACTCGGCCTTCCTGCCCTCGCAGCACAGTGGCACGATTATCTATCCCGGCGCCGCGACCCCGATCGCCGACCTCTTTCCGCACAAGTCCGGCGACTACATTACCCGGGATGCCGAAGCCGCCGCGCAGCAATTGATGGCGGATCTCAACCGGGAGCACGCGGCGGCGCGCAAAGGCGACCAGCGACTCGAAGCCCGCATTCGCAGCTACGAACTTGCCGCCAGGATGCAACTCGCCGCGCCCGAGGCGCTCGACCTCAAGGCCGAGCCCGATCACATCCTGAAACTCTACGGCCTCGACCGCGGCCCGCAAACCTGGCCGGCGGAGATCAATGCCGGCGAAGAGACCTTTTACTTCTCGCAAAAATGCCTGGCTGCGCGGCGCCTGCTCGAGCGCGGAGTGCGTTTCGTCCAGGTCTGGAGCGGCAATGACAACGGCTTTCCCCGCCGCAACTGGGATTCGCATGAGGACCTCCGCCGCGACCACGGTCCGCTGGCCCTCGGGATGGCGCGCGGTTGCGCCGCTTTCATCCAGGATCTCAAACAGCGCGGCCTGCTCGAGGATACCATCATTCTCTGGACCACGGAATTCGGCCGGATGCCGTCCTCGCAAGGCGGCAAGGGCCGCGACCACAATCCCTATGTCTTCACCAACTGGCTCTGCGGCGGCGGCATCAAGGGTGGAGTGGCCCACGGCGAGAGCGACCAGTGGGGCTACAAGCCGGCGGACCGCAAGAACCCCACCGAAGTCTACGACATTCACGCGACCATCCTGCGGCAGCTCGGCATCGACCACACCAAACTCACCTATCGCCACAACGGCATCGACCGCCGTCTCACCGACGTGCACGGGCACGTCATCGAAGAGTTGATCGCTTGATTGGTTTCAAGATCTCCTGGATCGCTTTCACGGCGGTTCGGCCCGCTTCGCTGATGTGTGTGTGCATGGCCGCGGCGGCCTTCACCGGGCTGCGGCGCAACAGCGGGCCGACCACGGCGCGGTGCTCCCGGAGAGCGTCGACCTGGGCGTGGCCGCGATTGCCCACCGTCTCGCGAATGATCTGCACAAACGTGCTGTAGCGGGCGATTTCCCCGGCCAGCCGGCGGTTTGGGCACCGCGCGGCGACCAGCCCGTGCAAACTCCGGTCCGCATCCCAGGCCCGTTGCGACCAGCCTGTGAAATGCGATGGCGACTCCAGCAACTCGGCAAGGTCCTCGTCGAGCCGCTGCAACTCCTCGACGGCCATCCGTGGGCCGGCCAGTCGCGTGGCTTCCGATTCCAGCAGCGCGCGGATTTCGTACATCTCCTCGACTTCGCGCGGCCCGAATGGTGCGACCAGCGCGCCGCAATTGGGCCGAAGCTCCACCAATCCGAGAGCGGCCAGTTCCTGGAGCGCCTCGCGCACGGGTGTTCGGCTCACCTGGAAGTGGCCGGCCAGGACCTCTTCGCGCAGGCGATCGCCCGTCTTCCATTGGCCGCCAAAAATCCCCAGGAGCATGCGCCGGACGAGGTCCGTCTTGAAAATGGGCTCCGGCGTGGGGAGGGCAGAGGCGGGGGAGGGGTTCGTTGGCAAATGCGTGATCAAGGCCAACAAACTGACCGCAAAATGGATTGTATGCAAAACAGATTTTGCATACAAAATAGAAATTCCTCATGAAATGGGCCCCCTCCGCCATCCTTCTTGCGCTCCTCAACGACGGCCTTTGGGCCGCCAGTGTCGACGCCGCCAGGCTGCCGCCGCCGGCCAGCCGGCCCGTGGATTTTCTCACCGACGTCCAGCCCTTGTTTGCCAGGCATTGCCTCAAATGCCACGGGCCCGAGAAGCAGAAGAGTGGCTACCGCCTGGACGTGAAAGACACCGCGCTGAAGGGCGGGGACGACCATGCGCCGAACATTATCCCCGGCAAAAGCGCCGACAGTCCGCTCATTCAATTCGTGGCCGGCCTGGATGAGGACATGCTCATGCCGCAGAAAGGCGACCGGCTCACGCCGGAGGAGGTCGGCCTGCTGCGCGCGTGGATCGACCAGGGCGCGAACTGGCCGGTCGAGGGCCAGGCGCCCGACCCGAGAAAGACCCACTGGGCCTTCCAGCCGGTCGCTCGGCCCAAGGCGCCCGGGATTTCGGGCGCGTCCTCCGTCGTGCGCAATCCCATCGATGCCTTTGTCGCCGCGAAACTGGCGGAAAAGGGTCTGGTGCTGTCACCGGAGGCCGACCGCCGCACGCTGATTCGCCGGCTGAGCTTCGATCTCCTCGGGTTGCCGCCGGCGCCGGAAGAAGTCGAGGCGTTCGTTTCCGACCTCGACCCGAAAGCCTATGACAGGCTGGTCGACCGTCTGCTGGCCTCACCGCGCTACGGCGAACGCTGGGCGCGGCATTGGCTGGATGTTGTGCGCTTTGCCGAGAGCAACGGTTTCGAAATGAACCGTTCGCGGCCGAATGCGTGGCCCTATCGGGATTACGTCATTCGCGCCTTCAATGAGGACAAGCCATTCGATCGTTTTGTGCGCGAGCAACTGGCCGGGGACGCGTTCGGCGCGGACGAGGCCACGGGATTTATCGTCGTCGGCGCTTATGATGCGGTGAAAAGTCCCGATCCCGTGCTCACGGCACAGCAACGGGCGGATGAATTGCACGACATCGTGAGCACGACCGGCAGTGCGTTCCTGGGCCTGACGCTGGGCTGCGCCCGCTGTCACAACCACAAGTTCGATCCCATTTCGCAGGTCGATTACTACGCCGTGACCGGCGTTTTCCAGGGCGTGCTGCACGGGGAACGCCCGTTGCGGCCTGCGGATTTTGTAGAGCGGGCCGCCAAAGCCGAGGCGTTGCGGCGCGAGCTCGCGCCCATCGACTCCGAACTGGCCAGATACCGGCCCACGGCCCGGCTCCTGCGCGAAGTCCTGGTGGACGACAATGCGCCACCTTCGACTGGCCCGGAGCAGGCTGGCGTCACGCAAATCGAGCAGCCACAGAATGGCCACCCGATTGCCTATTCCCCAGGCCGGGAGAAGGGGCAGGCGGATGACCCCGGCGACGCGGTGCGGCTCCCCAACCTCGGCGAGGGCTATCGCTACTGGGTGGCCGCGCCAGGGAAACGCGAGGATTTCTTCACGTGGGACCCGAAACTTGGCGGCCGGTTTCGCATCTGGCTGTCGTGGGGGGCGTACCCGACGCATCTCAAGGACGTCCGCTACGTGCTCGATCGCGACGGAGACTTGAGCACCACCGGCGACCAGGTGGAAATCGCGCGCGTGGACCAGAGCACCTTTGCCGATGGCACACCGGCGATCCCGAACCAAAAGCGCTGGAGCGGATTCTACAACGCCGGGATTTACGATTTGCAAACGGAGAGTCGCGTGGTGTTGCGGTCCGCGGAACAGGCCGGGCCGCTGGCCGCCGACGCGGTGCTTTTTGAAGAAGTGCCGGGAGACGCCGCCGCGAAGGAGGGCGTCGTGGCCCCCAGCGTGCGCCCTCCCGTGACCCACGGCACGAATGAGGAGTTGTTCCGCCCGGTGGCCGCAAAATTCCTGCGTTTTACCATCACCGCGACGACGGGCGCCGAGCCGTGCCTCGATGAACTGGAGGTTTTCACCGCGGAAGCGAAACCGCGCAATGTGGCGCTCGCCAGCGCCGGGGCGCAGGTCAAGGTCTCGGGTACTTTCGCCAACGGCAACAATCCAAAGCATCAAGTCGAGCACCTGAACGATGGTCGCTACGGCAACAGCTACAGTTGGATTTCCAATGAAAAAGGTGCGGGCTGGGTGCAACTGGAGTTTGCCCGTCCCGAGCGCATCGACCGCGTTCTCTGGAGCCGCGACCGGAGCAATGAAAAGAACGTTTACGACGACCGGTTGCCCACGGGCTACCGCATCGAGATTTCCGCCGATGGTCGGGCATGGCAGACCGTGGCGACATCGGCCGACCGGTTGCCGGTCGCGCTGCGCAAGCGAATCGCGGCCATCCCGACCCTCAGCAGCGTCCCGCCGGATCTGCAGAAGGAAATCGGGACGTTGGCGGCGCGCCGCGCGCGACTTGAGGAGCAAATCCGCAGCCTGACGACTTATCCGCCCGTTTATGCGGGCAGATTCGAGCAGCCCGGGCCCACTTACCGGCTGTATCGCGGGGACCCGATGCAAAAAAAGGAGGAAGTGGTCCCGAGCGCGCTGGCCGAGTTTGGCGGGAATCTAACGCTGGCCGCCGATGCGCCCGAGCAGGAGCGCCGGCTGGCGCTGGCCAATTGGATCACCGACCCGAAGAATCCGCTCACCGCGCGGGTCTTCGTCAACCGCGTATGGCACTACCACTTTGGCACCGGCATCGTGGACACCCCGAGCGATTTCGGCCTGAACGGCGGCCGGCCGACCCATCCGGAACTGCTCGACTGGCTGGCCGATGAGTTCATGGCGCAGGGGTGGAGCGTGAAGCAGCTTCAGCGGTTGATCGTTCTCTCGGCGACCTACCGGCAGAGCGCCCAGTCGCCGCCCACGGAATCGATTCACGCGCCGGCAGACTCCGGCGCCTCGACGCTGGACCCGCGCACTGTGGATGCGGGCGACCGGTTCCTCTGGCGCTTCCCGCCGCGCCGCATCGAGGCGGAAGCGTTGCGCGACACGATGCTGGCGGTGAGCGGCAAGCTCGATTTGCGGATGGGCGGGCCGGGCTTCGATCTTTTCGAGGCCAACGACAATTACGTGAAAGTGTACGCGTCCAAAAAGGAATTCGGCCCGGAGGAATTCCGCCGCATGGTCTATCAATCCAAGCCGCGGGTGCAATTGGACGATGTTTTCGGCGCGTTCGATTGCCCGGACGCCGGCCAGATCGCGCCACGCCGCACGAATTCCACCACACCGCTCCAGGCGCTCAATCTGCTCAACAGCCCTTTCGCGGTGCAGCAGGCCGGATTTTTTGCCGAACGGCTGGAAAAGGAGGCGGGGCCGGATGTCCCGGCGCAAGTGAACCGCGCCTTCCTGCTGGCCTTTGGCCGCGCGCCTTCGCCCGGCGAGACCGCGGCGGCGATGATGCTGATCCGCGACCATGGGCTGAAAGTTTTTTGCCGGGCCGTCTTCAACGCCAACGAATTCATCAATGTGTTTTGAACCATGAACGATCTGCTTCTCTCCCATGCTGGCCGGCAACTGCTGAGCCGGCGCGATTTTCTGCGCTGGGGTGGAACTGGACTCGGAGGGATCGCGCTGGCGGCGTTGCTCGGAGAGCAGCGGTCGCTGGCCGGCGACCGCGCGCCGATTCGGCCCGTGATCGATCCCAGCCAGCCGTACGCACCGCGGCCGGCGCATTTCCCGGCGAAGGCCAAACGCGTGGTCATGCTCTTCTGCTCGGGGGCGCTCAGCCACGTGGATACCTTTGACTTCAAGCCGGAACTGGTGAAGCGCCACGACACGCCCATGCCCGGCGGCAATGGTTTGGTGACCTTTCAGGGCCAGCAGGGCAACCTCATCAAGCCGCTCTGGGAATTCAAACCGCGCGGCCAGAGCGGAAAGATGATCAGCGAGATGCTGCCAAACCTCGCGGAACTGGCCGACGAGATGTGCTTCATCCACTCCATGACCGCGAAGTCCAACACGCACGGGCCCGCCGAGAATCAAATGAGCACCGGCTTTACGCTCGACGGTTTTCCGGGCATCGGCTCGTGGGTGACTTACGCGCTCGGCAGCGAGTGCCGCGATCTGCCCGCGTTCGTCGCCATTCCCGATCCGCGCGGCGTGCCGCAGATCGGTTCGCGCCATTGGTCCTCGGGCTTCCTGCCCGCGGTCTTTCAAGGCACGGCCTTCAACGCCGACAAGCCGATCCCGAATCTCGACCGCCCGCCGGAAATCAGCGAAGGCGACGACCGCGCCACGCGTGATTTTCTCAAAATGCTCAATGACCAGCACCTGGCGCGGAATCCCGACGATAGCGATCTCGCGGCGCGCATTTCCGCTTATGAGATGGCCGCCAAGATGCAACTCGCCGCCGCCGAGGTGAGTGGCACGGCGGGCGAAAGCGCCGCGACCCTGGAGGCCTACGGCATCAATGAGGTAAACAACGCCACGAAGGCCGGATTTGGCCGCAACTGTCTGCTCGCCCGGCGCCTGCTCGAGCGGGGCGTCCGCTTCGTGCAACTATTCAATGGCTCCTACGCGATGGGCGAAGGCGTTGGCAACTGGGACGGTCACAAGAAGATTCACGACCAGTACTCCATTCACGCGCCGATCCTCGATCAGCCCGCGGCGGCCTTGTTGCGCGATTTGCGCCAACGCGGTCTGCTGGACGATACGCTTTTCGTCTTCGTCACGGAATTTGGCCGCATGCCCACGTTCCAGAAGGGCGCCAACGGGCGCGACCATAATCCCAAGGGATTCACCGTGTGGCTCGCCGGCGCCGGTGTGAAGCGGGCCTTCAGTTACGGTGCGACGGATGATTTCGGTTACCAGGCGATCGAGCAGATCGCGACGATTTACGACCTGCACGCCACCATCCTGCGCGTGCTGGGTCTCGATCACGAACGCCTGACATTCTACCACAATGGCATCGAGCGGCGGCTCACCGACGTGCACGGCAAGGTCATCGAGCCGGTGCTCGCGTGAGTGGCGCTCTTGTGGCCGCGTGGACGCGCCTGCGGCGCGGACCCACCATCCTGCGGCAAGCCGGCATCGACGACACCACATCCACCGATCGCGACGACGGAACTGACCGCCGTCTCGCCGACGCGCACGGGCACGTCATCGACGAATTGATCGGTTAACGACTGAAAAATGCGGCCTGAATATCCCGTTGGCGCGAATGGAATTGAGTACGACTTTGCTCTCCTTCTTGCCATGAATCCCAAAATTCGCCGCTACGGCACTTCCCTCATGGCCACCCTGGCCGTCCTCACTCTTCCGGCCTGCTCCACGCTGCGGCCCATCGCTTCGCAACCGCCCGTGGCGAAGATTGTCCTCAACGCTCCGTACACGACGTATGGCGTGATCAGCCAGGTTTCGCTGCCGGCGGGGGAATATCATCCCGCCTACGAGGATCACGACTACTACTACTATCAGGCGCCCTCGAAAATTGTCATCAGCCGGCTCCATACGCGGTTGCGGGACGGTGGCATTTATGTGACCCGGGACGCCGCCAGTATGATCGGCTGTTATTATATCGACGAGGATGGAACGCCGATTTACCGCCGGTTCAGCGGAGAGCCGCCTCACCAAACGGTGCCTTGGTCTCAGACGCGGAATTCCCACCCCGCTCGATAGGCGCGCCGCACGTACTGGTTGGCCACCTCCAAGTTGGTGAACTTCAGCGCCGGGGCGTCCCATTCCAACGTCTGCTGCGGGAAACGTGAGGCGACACTGCCGAGGAGCACCGCTTCGGTCAGCGGGCCGGCGTAATCAAAGTTCGCCGTCGTTTTCCCTTCGCCGCGCGCGGCGTTGATGAACTGCCGCCAGTGGTCTTCGCCCGGGACCGGTTCAATCGGATGCCCTTTCGCCTCTCCGAGCAATCGCGGCATTTTGATGTGCGGCAGGACCATCACACCATGCGTGCCGAGGAAAATGCTCCCTTGATCGGGCAGCTTGTTGTCCTTGTCTTTCGGGTCTTTGTCCGGATCGATCGCCAGGGCCTGAATCTCGGCCGGCGGACGTTGCTTCCCATCGTACCACGTGACCGAAACGGTCGGCCCGTCGGTGAAGACGGTGCCGGGAAAAATGTAGTGGCAGATGGCGGCGGTGGCCCAGGAATGCTCATTCGGCGCGGCGCCTTCGCTGCGGACGCTCGACGGCGCGGTGAGGGCGAGCGCCTTGAAGACGGGGTCGTAGATATGGCAGCCCATGTCGCCGAACGTGCCGGTGCCAAAATCGAGCCGCTTGCGCCAGTTGGCGGGGTGATACCATCCCTGGCCGATGAACGGCCGCTCCGCGCAGACGCCGAGCCAGAGATTCCAGTCGAATCCCTCCGGAATGGGATCGGTGCGATCGGGCTTCGCCCCAGTGTCGCCCCAAGCCTTGCTGCTCCAGGTATGCACTTCCTTGATCTTCCCGATCGCGCCATCCTGCACGAGCTTTGCCGCGGTGCGGTACTCGGTGCCGCTGTGAATCTGGATGCCCATCTGCGTGACCGCCTTTTTCTCCCGCGCCAATTCCGTGAGGCGGCGCGTTTCGGCGAGGTCGTGAGTGAGCGGTTTCTGGCCGTAGACATTCAGCCCGCGGGCCAGCGCCGCCAGCCCAATGCGGGCGTGCATATGGTCGGGCGTGGAGACGTTCACCGTCTGCAAGTCGCCCTCCTTTTCGAGCAGTTCGCGGAAATCCTGATACACCCGCGCCGCCGGGAACAGCTTCCGGAATTCCACGGTGCGGCTGAGATCCACATCCGCGACTGCGACGACTTCGACGGCGGGATGCCTGGAGATGGATTTGAGGTCGCTCATGGCCATGCCCGCCGCGCCGAAGCTGGCGTGCCGGATTTTGCCGTTCGGCGACTGCGCGCGCAGTCCGCGTGTGATGAACGGCGCCGCGGCGACGCCGGCGGCGAGTTGCTGAAGAAATGTGCGGCGTTTGATGGGCTGCGAAAGGCGCATGGCGAACTGGTAAAGAGGCCGGCAGATATTGACAAGAGCGACGATCGAAAAAGAGGCCCGGGATGCCGGCGAATTCCAACTTTGCGTCCCGGCCTCAACACAGTTAAGTGACACATTCATGTCCACCACCTCCACGCCCGCCGTCTTCCTTGATCGCGACGGTACGCTCATGGAGGAGGCGCATTATTGCAGCCATCCGGATCAGGTGCGGATCATTCCCGGGATTCCCGAGGCGCTCCGCAGGCTGAAGCAGGCTGGCTACCGGCTGGTGGTGATCACGAACCAGAGCGGGATCGGGCGCAACTACTACACCCTGGCGGATTACGAGGCCGTGCAGACCCGTTTTCTCCGCCTCCTCGGGGACGGCTTGATCGACGCCACCTATTTCTGCCCTGAGGCGCCGGAGAAAGCCTCCCCCCGCCGCAAGCCGGCGACGGGCATGGTCGTCGAGGCGCAGCAGGATTTGGGGCTCGACCTTGCCCGCTCGTGGTTCGTCGGCGACAAGGCTGTGGACGTGCAATGCGGGCACAATGCCGGGATGCGGGCCATCCTCGTGCTCACCGGGCACGGGGCGGCGCAGGAGGCCTCGGGCGCGGAGTTTGTGGCGAAAGATTTTGCCAGCGCCGTGGCATTTATCTTAAAGACTTCGGATGCCTAAGGTTGCCGTCGTCATCCCCGCGCGCTATGCCTCGACCCGCCTGCCCGCCAAGCCGCTTTACCCGATCGCCGGGAAGCCGCTGGTGCAGCATGTCTGGGAGCGGTGCTCCCGCGCGAAAGGTGTCGAAAAAGTGATCATCGCGACCGACGACCGGCGCATCGGGGACGCGGCGACGGCCTTCGGCGCGGAGGTGGCGATGACCTCGACCAGGCACCGCAGCGGGACCGATCGCGTGGCCGAGGTGGCCAGGAAGCTGCGCGGCTTCTCGCACATCATCAACGTCCAGGGGGATTGGTTGATTGACCCCGTCATCGTCGCGAAGCTCGCCGCGGCCATGGCAAAGGAGCGAAAGATCGAAATGTTCACCTCGGCGAGCGTCTTCACACCGGAGGACGACATCACCAACCCGAACATGGTGAAGGTGGTGCTCGATCGCGAAGGCAACGGGCTCTATTTTTCGCGTTCGCCGATTCCTTATGTGCGCCATGACGGCGTGCGCCCGCGGTTTTACTGGCACCAGGGCATTTACGGCTACTCGACGAAATTCCTGCTCCAGTTTGTGAAGTGGAAGCCGGGAATCCTCGAGCAAGCCGAGTCACTCGAACAACTCCGCGCCCTCGAGAATGGCGTGAAAATCCGCGTGGTGCTGGCGAAGCGTGCCGCCGTCAGCGTCGACAGCCCGGAGGACGTCGCCGCAGTGGAACGCATCCTGGCCCGCAACTGACTTCGACCCCTCAATCCCCTTAACCCCTACTTCGTGAAATACATCTTCGTTACTGGCGGCGTCGTTTCCTCGCTGGGCAAAGGCCTGGCGGCGGCGTCTCTTGGCACCCTCCTCGAGCATCGCGGACTCAAGATCGTGATGCAGAAATTCGACCCGTATCTCAACGTCGACCCGGGAACGATGAGCCCCTTCCAGCACGGCGAAGTCTACGTGCTCGACGACGGCGCTGAGACCGACCTGGATCTCGGCCACTACGAACGCTTCACCCACTCGGTGCTTTCGCGCTCGAACAACACCACCAGCGGCCAGGTTTACCAGACCGTCCTCGACAAGGAGCGGCGCGGCGATTACCTCGGCAAGACCGTGCAGGTTATTCCGCACGTGACCGACGAGATCAAGGCGCGCTTGCGCAAGCTCAGCACCGAGCAACCGTGCGACGTCGTTATCACCGAGATCGGCGGCACCACGGGCGACATCGAGGGGCTGCCCTTTCTCGAGGCGATCCGGCAATTTATCCAGGAAGTCGGTTCGCAGAACGCCATCGTCATGCACGTGACGCTGGTCCCCTACATCAAGGCTGCCCGGGAGCTGAAGACCAAGCCCTCGCAGCAATCCATCGCCAAGCTCCGCGAGATCGGCCTGCATCCCCAGGTCCTCATCTGCCGCACCGAGCATCCGCTGGGCGAGGACGTCCGCTACAAACTCTCCGTGTTTTGCAGCGTGCCGCTCGAGGCCGTCGTCGAGGCCCGCGATGTCGATCACACCATCTACGAGATGCCGCTCATGCTCCAGCACGAGCGCCTGGACGACACCGTTTGCCGCCTGCTGGCCATCTCCGCGCCGCTGGCCGACATGACCGACTGGAAAAAATTCGTCTCCCGCGTCGTCAAGCCCAAGAAGCGCGTCAAGATCGCCGTCGTCGGCAAGTACATCGAACTCCAGGACGCCTACAAATCCATCTACGAATCGCTCACCCACGCCGGCGCCGGCGCCGATTGCGGCATCGATCTCGTCCAGGTCGACGCCGAGGAACTCGAGGAAAGACATCCGTCCGAATTTCTCCGCGACTCCGCGGGCATCCTCGTGCCCGGCGGCTTCGGCGACCGCGGGATCGAAGGCAAAATTCGGGCGACGCAGTACGCCCGCGAAGAGGAGGTGCCGTTTTTGGGGCTGTGCCTGGGCATGCAAGTGGCGACGATCGAGTTTGCCCGCCACGTCTGCGGCCTTCCGGAAGCGAACAGCACGGAGTTCGACGTCGCGGCAAAGGACCCGGTCATCGACCTGCTCGAGGAACAAAAGGATGTGACCGACAAGGGCGCCTCCATGCGCCTCGGCTCCTGGACCACGAAAATCATCGATGGTACCAAGACCAGCCAGGTCTACGGCAAAGCGGAAATCCGCGAGCGGCACCGCCACCGCTACGAATTCAACATGAAGTACCGCGATCTCATGACCTCGAAGGGCTTCGTTATTGCCGGCACTTCGCCCGATGGCAGGCTCGTCGAGATTATCGAACTGAAAGACCATCCTTACTTTCTGGCCTGCCAGTTCCACCCCGAGTTCCAGTCCAAGCCCAACAAGCCGCACCCGCTCTTCCGGGGCTTCGTCACGGCCTGCCTTGGGCATGGCGGCTAGGGCCGGCCAGGATCCATGGAAGCGCCGACTTCCTCCACCCCATGGCAACTGGGCGCTCTGCACCATGTCGGTCTGACCGTGGCGGACATTGAACGCTCCATCTGTTTCTATCGGGATGTCCTGGGCATGACGCTGTTTCGTCGCCGGCCGCACGTGGACAGCGAGTACGTGGGGTTGCAAACCGGGTATCCGGGCGTGGTCCTGAACGTGGCGTCATTCCAGGTGGCCGCGGGCAGCCCGCAGTCGCTGGAGATCGTCCAATACATGAACCAGTCGGGACCGCCCGTGGAGACGGCCGGAAATCGGCCCGGCGCGAGTCACCTTTGCCTGACGGTGGACGATTTGCGGACGTGTTATGCCGGGCTGAAGGCCAAAGGCGTTCGTTTCAAGTCCGAACCAGTGACGATTACCGCCGGACCGAACGCCGGCGGGCTGGTGGTCTACTTTTATG